>JGI20214J51088_10002511_pt1 | contig 12180 bp, 5 predicted proteins | sample WetSurMetagenome_FD_51088 | JGI IMG/M metagenome (IMG submission 51088)
ATTTCTTCCTTGTAGGCTCCGAGGTCCGGTTGGATGTCTTGATCCTTCTTGTCTTCTNCTTGGGACATGCTTTCCTCCAGTGGTCAAAATGATTCAAATACCAATGCCCTCCACTTTTCGCCATGGGAAGGGTGAGGGGGGTCAAGGCGACCGTTGCAACACTCAGAAGCGATCGATCACCGTAATGCCGGTGGCGCCGAAGTTACCCATGGTTTCCAATTCTCGCAGGGATTCCTCCAGGGACACGGTCTTCCCGAGGAGCATCTCGGGCCTCAGTTTTCCAGAGACGATCATCTGAAGCATCTCGGGGTAGCGGTGTGCTTGCATTCCATGGCTTCCGAGGAGTTCGAGCTCTCTCCCGATCACGGGCCCCATGGGAAGCGAAGGTTCGCTGTCATCCCCGACCATGAGGCCGACCTGCACATGCCTTCCCCGTTTCCGCAGGCAGAGGATGGAGTTGCGGCAGGTGACGGTGCTACCCAGTGCGTCGATCGACATGTGAGCTCCGCCGCCCGAGATGTCCTGAATGGCTTTCGGAATGTCCTTCTCTTTTCCGGCATTCAAAGTCANCGTCGCTCCGAGCGTTTTCGCCAGGCCCAAGGTNCGGTCACTGATGTCCACGCCGATCACCTGTGCGCCCATTGCGCTGGCAATCATGATGGCGGACAGCCCTACACCGCCGCATCCATGGACGGCCACCCATTGCCCCGGCAAAACACGACCTTGTGCAACGATCGCTCTGAAGGAGGTCATGAACCGGCATCCGAGAACCGCCGCCGTCACAAAATTAACCTCCAGAGGAAGCCCTACAAGATTAGTGTCCGCACGCTCGATCGCCACGTACTCGGCAAAAGCGCCCCAATGCGTGAACCCTGGCTGAAACTGGTGATCGCAGACTTGATGGTTGCCGGAGGCACACTGAGGACATTTCCCGCACCCGCAGACAAAGGGCACCGTAACTCTGTCTCCCCTTGTCCATCGGGACACCTTCTTTCCCACTTCTTCCACAACCCCTGCAAGCTCGTGGCCGGGCACATGGGGNACCCGGACATCCGGATCGTGCCCCATCCACCCGTGCCAGTCACTGCGGCAGATCCCNCAGGCCTTGACGCGAACNACNACCGCATCATCGACAGGAACTGGATCAGGGACGTTCTGAATGCTCAGAGGTTGACCAAACGCTTCGTATACAGCCGCTTTCATAAAGACTCCTTAATCCGGGGTTGGCATCAGGCTTTTCTAGCAAAAAACTCTTTTCCTTTGTACAATAATTCCAAAGCAGGACCATAGTCCCTTCGAGCCCGGACAGGGGGTGTCGTCTCTTTAGAGCCGCACAAAACCAGTAAACAGTAGGCAGTAAGCAGTCACCAGTAGTCCTGTTTGCATGTTTTTTTACTGCTTACTGTTTACTGCTTACTACTTACTTCTTGGTACTCCTATGGGGAAGGTTCGAAGGCAAGGGGGCGGTTGGCGGGAAGGGTCCATTTCCGGTTGCGAGCTCGCCAGAGACGACACCCCCTGTCCGGGCTCGAAAGACAAACTCATCAGCACAGAAGTTCACCTGTGAGATTCCAAAGCAAACCTCAAGCAGGGGGCTCTCATGGACTCGCTCATCAAAAGCTGGGGCGGGGAAGAGGTTATCATCCGTCACGATCAAGCCACAGGCGCATGGATCCTCATTGCCATCCATTCGACCCGCCTGGGTCCGGCTGCAGGCGGCACGCGGATGAAACCCTATCCTGATTTTCAGGCCGCGCTTCAGGATGCACTGCGCCTTTCAGAGGCGATGACCTACAAGTTTGCTGTCCCGGGCATTTCCCGGGGAGGGGGGAAGGCCGTCATCAACCTCCCAGCTCCGTTTGACCCTCATCAGCGCCCCGGTCTCCTGAGGCGCTATGGCAGCCTGGTGAGGCAACTCGGCGGAGTCTATTACACCGGCCCTGATGTGGGCACCTCCTCTTCCGACATGAACCTCATTGCTGAAACCGGTTCGCCCTATGTCTTTGGCAGAACTCCTGACGCCGGAGGAGCAGGAGACTCAGGCCCCATCACGGCCCTGGGCGTCTTTGCCGGAATCCAGGTCGTTTGCGAGCGCCTTTTTGGAAATCCTTCCCCTAGAAATCGTCGTATCCTCGTTCAGGGAGCAGGCAGTGTGGGCAGGACGCTCATGGATTTGCTGAACAGCGCCGGCGCTGAAGTGTGGTTCAACGACATCGATGAATCCGTGATCTGCCGTTTCAGGGACGAAAGAGGCTTCCGTTGCGTTCCGGCTGAATCGATCTATGGAACCGACTGTGACATCTTTTCGCCCTGTGCCCTCGGCGGAATTCTCAACACCGCTACCATCCCTCAACTGAAATGCAAAGCTGTTGCAGGCGGGGCCAACAACCAGTTTGCCCGTCCCGAAGATGCGGAGCTCTTGAGCAAAAGGGGAATCCTCTATGCCCCTGATTACGTGATCAATGCGGGCGGAGCCATCGGCATCCCCGGCATCGAGGCTCTGGGTTGGTCGAGGGAACGAGCGGAGAAGGAAGTCGCCGGGAGCATCCAGAGAGCCCTGCGCCGGATTTTCGAGATGTCCGATTCCGAGGGGATTACAACGGATGTAGCTGCCCGTCGCCTGGCCGAGGAACGGCTCGCGGCTAAAGCTAAGCGCTGAAGGGATTGGTTCTACAAGAAACCGGCTCTGCGAGACTGATGGATCCCCACAGTCACAAACGCGCTCCGTTCGCGGTTCGATACCCCTTCGACGTGCTCAGGGCGGTGAGTCAAATCGAACCGCTCACCACGAACGGAGAATCAGACACTTCGGTTCGCCTTAAAGCGTTCGCCCTGAGGTTTACCCGCCTTCGGCGGCGCCAGAGGCGACCAGGGTATCGAAGGGCGAACGCAGCCCCCTAAGATTTCAGGCTCCCGTGCACCGTGTCCCCTGGACCTTGCGCCAATTTTATTGCATCTTTCCCTTTTTCTTTGACGTCGAACATAGCCCGATCGGCAAGGGCAAGAAGACCGGTCACATCTCCGGCATCATCGGGAAAAGTGGCTATGCCGAAGCTTGCGCTCAGACTCACCTGATGGCCGTGGTTGGCAAGGTAAACCGTCTGTTTCATCCTGGAGCGGATTTCCTCCGCTTTTTTCAGCGCCCGCTCCTTGTCAAACCCCTCTAACACGGCAACGAACTCATCCCCTCCATAAGCCACACCAAAGGCAGGCGCAGCAAGGCACTCCCGGATCGTTCTGGCGACCTCTTGAATGGCCTGGCTGCCTTTGAGATGGCCGTAGGTGTCCACGACTTTCTTGAACTGATCGATGTCCATAAAGATCAGGGAAAAGGGATCCCTGGTCACCTCGGCGGCTCGGACGAGGCTGCCCAGCATCTTGTACAGGTGCCGCGTGTTGTAAAGCCCGGTCAGATCGTCATGGATGGCAAGATTCTGAATTTCCCGATACCGGCGCATGTTCTCGACCGCAATAGCGGCGTAGTCTGCAATGATGGAAAGAAGAGGAAGCGGATCGCCCTCGAGTTTCCTGGGATTCACCACTTCAATGACCCCCACGGTTCTTCCGCCGAAAACCAGGGGGACGCAGATGATGGACCTGGTGGGGCAACCTGAGATTCGATCCACCTGGCCGGAGAAGAACTCACATTTCGTCACATCCTCAATGACCAGGGGTTTTTGCTCCAGAGCCACTTTCCCCGCAATGCCTTGCCCCAGACGCAACCGCACCTCCCTGACCTGCTCGAGATCCAGGTCCACACTCACCTCGAAATGGAGTTCTCCTGTGGCTTCATCGAGAAGGAGCAACGACCAATTCTCGGCAGGAAGAAGTTCGGAAATTTTGTGGAGGATTTTGCTGAAAAGTTCATCAGAGTGCAGTTCGGACGTCAGGGCTTTACCCAGTTCCATGCACGAAAGCAGTTGAGTGGCGGTCAAGGTGTTGTGGTCTACCATGCTTTCCTCCCGATCACACGGACAAGAATAGGGGAAGGAATGGAAGGTTGTCAACAGGGACCCCCTATTCCCAAAGTGAGCTTTACCAAGAGGGGAAATACCGAATGTCGAATATCGAACAAGGAACCGCAGAATGATGAAGTTTCACTTCGGCATTCGATATTCGTTATTCGACATTCTGCGGTTCGCCTTCGTTATTCTATGACATTGGGAAAAGCTGTTGATCTGACGTTTTACCCTTCGGATGACTCGGAGCCCCTGACTTCAAAAGAGACGGAGTCCAGAACCTTCCCTTCCCGATCGGCCAAGNCGAGGACATACTTTCCCCTCTTCGGTTTCCAGGCCAAGGCCCCACCCGCAGACCCCAGCGTCNTACCATTCAGGATCCAGTGGTGATCCATCGACCGTTCATGCGCTGAGAATATCACTCTCTGTTGGGCCCCTGGAATATCCGGATCCAGGGTGATGATGGTTCCCGGCGCAGGGTACTGGATTTGCTGAAAGGTTCTGCCGGTCAGCACAAGGGGTGCCGAGGGTTCCGTGCCCCCTATGAACCATTCGTTCCGCAGGGTTCCTGAAACCTCGACCGCGTGTCTGGTCATCCCGGGCGGAGGCTCCGGTATCAGGGATTTCTCCCCGGCGCAAAGCCGGTTCATTATTTCGGCCCACACCTGAGCCGCACCCGTGATTCCGCTCACGTCCCACATGGGCCGGCCTGAAAAATTCCCGAACCAGACCCCCACGGTGTACCGGTCCGAATAACCCACACACCAGTTGTCCCGCATGTCCTTGCTGGTTCCGGTCTTCACTGCTGACCAGATCCGCGTGGCCAGGGGATTTTCAAGGCCGAAGGTGAAACTCCTGGCTTCCCTGTCAGAGAGGATGTCCGACACAAGAAATGCCGCTTCTTGCGAGAACACACGAACCGTTTTCTGACTACCGTCCGCACCCTGGCTGGTGCGGAGCTCGCGCCGAACTCCTCCGTTCGCGAGAGTCATGTATGCGCTCACCAGGTCCAGGAGACACACGTCGGCCGTCCCGAGTGCCAGGGAAGGCCCATAGAAATCCCCTGCCTCCTTGAGCCCTCTGATCCCAAGCACCCGGAGCTTGGCCAGAAAGGGCTCCACCCCGACCAGGGACAGAGTCCTCACAGCGGGCACATTCAGGGAGGAGGCCAGCGCCTCTCTTGCGCTGACCGCTCCTCGAAACTGATTATCGTAGTTTCCTGGAGAGTAGATCCCGTTGGAGACCGCGATGTCGACGGGAGAGTCCTCCAACACGGAAGCAGGCGTGAGCATTCTCTCATCAAAAGCCAGAGCATAGAGAAAGGGTTTCAAAGCGGACCCTGCCTGTCTTCCGGCCCTGACTCCGTCTACATACGGCGCTTGCCCCGAGGTGCTGACATAGGCCAGGATGTCTCCTGTCCTGTTCTCCGCCACGACCACAGCCCCTTCATGCACGTTCTGCGTCTTTAAGGCTGTGAGGTGATGTTTCAACCTCTCCAGAGCAAAGCGCTGCGTTTGTGCATCGAGCGTGCAAGCGACCGCGCCGACCTCCGGCTTGCGGCCCAGCAGCTGCCGGGCCACATGAGGAGCGAGGGCTGTTCGAAGCTCCAAGTCATTGGGCCCGAGATAGATCTTGCGGAGATTGAGATCCACTTGTGTGGCTGCCACGGGCCACTGCAACGCCTGGGAAAGAAAAACGCTTCTCCTCTTTGTTTCCTCAAAGGAGGCATTCGGCGCCCGGATCATGGAGGCCAGGATCAACGATTCGGCTTGAAGCAGACCATGGGGATTTTTTCCAAAGAGCGATCTGGAGGCTGCTGCAATTCCTTGCAGTTCACCGCGATAGGTGACCAGGTTGAGATAAGCTTCCAGGATCTGCTTCTTGGACCAGGTCTCCTCAATGTCATAAGCCGCCCCCATTTGCTTCCATTTCTGAGACACGGATCTCTTTCCCTTGAGGGGAAGCAGATGACGATCGAGCATGGAGGCAAGCTGCATCGTAATGGTGCTGGCTCCTCTGAAACTCGCCGATCTCATGCCCCTGAGAAGGGCACCGGTCATGGCCAGGTAATCCACGCCGCCATGATGGTAAAACCTCTTGTCCTCCGCCTGGATGACCGCCTCCTGCAAGGCAGGGGAAATGTCTTGAAGGGGTGTCCAGTCAAGCCGCCTTCCGACGGGATTAACTCTTAACTCGTGAATCACTTCCCCGTGGCGGTCCAGAAGAAGAGAATCCGATTTGCGATGGGAGGCGCGAACCTCTTCATAGGAAGGCACGGCAAGAGCCTCCGCAGAGAAAAGGACGCACAAAAAGAATACCGCCATTAATGTCCTAATCATGGTTGATGGTCTCGCCAGAAGCTGCTTTCATCCTCGTTCGCCCTTCGATACCTCAGGACGAACGGTCCAGCCGTTCATGGTGAGGTATCGAACCATGAACGGAAAGTTGACCCAGAGATTCCCTTGCGATCGTCATGGATCGATCTCAAACGCCTCGTTCGGAATCTCCCCCATCATCTCCGGAAAGTAGAGCGCCTCGACTCTCGTTGAGGGCAGCTGGAATGCNCCTGACTGGTTGAGCCTCACCGTGTACTCGACACTCCATTTCCCCTTCGGCACGTATTCATAGTAAGCCCTGAACGCTTCAAAAGAGCGTTCTTCATAGGCCGGCCACGCGACCCCTTTTCTTCCCTCCCCCCGCGTCAAAAGCTGGGAATCCCTTCCGAGCCCGGTTCCGAGAATCGTCGCTCCTGCAGGGATCGGGTCGGAAACAACGACCCAGGTTTGATCCGACTGTGCTTCGAGGTCCAATCTCACTCGAACCAGGTCCCCGCGGCTCCACCGGTCTGAGATCTTTTTCTCCAGGGGAATCAGCTTTTTTTCTATTCGGTAGCCGCTCGAAAGGGGCTCCTTCAGAGGAATGGCCGCAAGACTCTGAACGGTCATCCAGGGTTTGCCTGTTCCTGAGTGGGAGACGCTCAGGGCTTCCCGCTTCTCAGGCCAGGGAAAAAGCAAGGCGCCGCCCTTTGGCGATTCCCCCCAGTCCACGCTCCTGCTCCGGCCTGACAGCAGGCCTGTGGAAATCCCTGAAACCTTTTCGGCCTCAAAGGCTTTGGAAAACTTCTCCATAGCCAGCACCCCCCAGGCGTTCGCAAGCGTGAGATCCCATCGGCCTCTCTTCTGGCGTCCCATTGCACCCTGAACCACTCTGGCCATATCCTCTTTCCAGTTTTTCAGGGGAAGGAGCGTCAAAACCGAACGAACCGCGTTCACATCATTGGAAACCATGAGCCACCACAGGGCGTCCGTTCTTTCTGTGGAAAAGGTCATGGTGGTCCCCTGGAAATTGAGGCGGGCCCTCAGGATCTGCTCCGCCTCTTTCAGTCGCGCCCCGCGGTTTGGAATTTTCTCCTCCTTCAGAAGAATATTGAGCCAGTCAATCAGCGCCGAGGTGGGCCACAGGTTCGGCTCAACGGCAATCGAGCCGAGCAGCCTGGGCTCCATCTTGTCCACTCTGGACAAAGCTTCCATGGCCGCGAGTTTCCGGATGGAAAGATCGGCTGTCGGAAGGGGCGAGCCTCTGATGATGCTTCCTTCCACAAAACCTCTGAGCCCTGTTTCCATTTTCTCCCTGAGGCCTTCGGGGATCTCCCATCCTGCCTCATGGGCAATGGCTACGATGTAAGAGGTGAGCACAGGGCTGCCCAGGGTCATGGAGGGGAAGTACTTGACCAGGCCGTCAGAGTCCATGGATGGCGGAAGCTGTGCCATCAAGCGTTTCCATAGGTTCTCATCCCGAAGGCTGACCGCCACGGAGATCTTCTGCTCCATGCACCCATAAGGGTAGGACATCATGTACTCGGTCACGACCTTCAGGCTTTCCACGATCCTGGGTCTGAAGCTGACCCTGACCCCGCCGCGCTCCGGCAGAGCATCCTGAGGCCTTTCGACTTCCAGCCGCGCTTCTTTCTCCAGCTGAGCGATCGTGGCCTGGAAGGTCCGGATGGGCACGGCGGGAATCACTTTTTGGGTGACCTTGATGCGATCTTTTCTGGACGAGCCCTTCTCGCCGACCTCAACCTCCCAGCTGATCGTTGAGAGACCGACAGGGACTCGACTGTCCCACCCGATCGTCTTGGCCTCCCCTGCTGCAAGCGGCACCATGAGCGGGGCAAGGGAATCGGAAATCCCTTGTGCTGTGGCAGAGGCCTCGACCTCCACGCTCTTTTGCATCGTGTTCCGGATCGTGAACTCCGCTCGGAATCGATCCCCTTCTCTGACCAGCGGAGCGAGGCCCGAGAAAACCATCAGGTCCTGCGTGGACTGGATCGACGCCGAGCCTGTGCCGAAAAGGCCCTGGCCTCCTGTTGCCACGGCGGCAATCCGAAAGCCGGTGATCGAGTCATTGAGGGGGATTTCCACCGAGGCTTCTCCATTGGCATCCAGCGCTACCCGTCCCTTCCAGAGAAGGAGCGTGTCAAAAAGCTCACGGGTGATCTGCCGTCCCCCTCCCCCTCCGGAAGGCAACGCCTTCAACCCATAGTGCCGCTTACCGACGACCTGCATCTGCGCCGTGGCGGTCTGTACTTCATACCCTCTCCGACCCATCATGGCAGGAAGGATGTCCCAGCTCTTGTTGGGCATCAGTTCCAGAAGTCCCTCGTCCACAGCCGCCAAGGCGACTTCGCTCCCGGCAGGTGGAGCCTTGTCCTCCACGGTTCTGGCTCTGATTTTCACCCGGGCCTTTTCCCTGACCTTGTACACCGGACGGTCAGGGCTCACGTTCACCTTCAATTCGTGCTCTTTCCACCCGACCATGATCTCGGCAATGCCCAGCTTGTAGGCGGGCTTCCCCAGATCCACGAGGGCCGTGGGCTGCACGTCGCCGACACGCCCCCTCACGACCAGGGCGGAAACAAACACATTGGGAGCATAGGAACCTTTGACCGGAACCTCGATCACAGGCTTTTCACCTGAAAGCGTCCTGACCCAGCCCTCGATCACCCCTTCACGCTCGACCGTGATGAGCGCGGTCGCTTCTTTGAAAGGCATTCTCGCCTGAAAGACGGCGGTCTCGCCGGGCTCATACCTTTTCTTCTCCGGAATAAGGTCCATCCGATCGTGATCGGAGATATCGAACCACCACCGTCCCTTGTCCGCGATCCACACTTCCCGGTAGGCCGAAGTTTTGTTGCCCGCGCCGTCCGAAGACTCAGCCTGAAGGATCACGTTCCCTGAAACAGGGGAACGGGTTTCGCAGATCAATAGGCCCCTGGAATCGGTTTTGCCCTCGAAGATCGTTCCGACCCGTTTCACTTCCTGCGAGTGTTCGTAGGAATAGAATCCGCCCACAATGCGTTTCCTGTGGCTGTAGGTTTTTCTCTGCAGAAGATCCACCTTCACCGATGCGCCCGAGACCGGNTTTCCGGCAATGTCGAGCGCCGCCACATGGAACTTGAACGCCTCCCGGGATGCAGCCCAGGAGTCAGGCCTGATGCCGAGGAGGAGCTTGGCGTTCCAGAGAGGGATCCTTGAAGAGGCGGTTTGAACCTCGCCGTTCGGGTCGCGGTATTCCATTTCAGCTAGAAGTTCTTTTGGGGCATCCATTTTCGGGAGGTCCGGGATGAGCACTCGAGACGTTCCTGATGCATCCAGGACAAGCTCCATGCTCTTCAATCGGCCCCCTCTGGCTTCCGGTCCGGCCCCTTCCTCGTCCTCCCATTCCCGACCTCTTTCCTGCATGCCTTCTTTCACGCGGCCGTTTGCGAACACGAATCCGTCAAAGCCCTCGAAGGAAGGCAAGAATTTTGGCCGCACATCACTTCTCACTTTGACAGGAAGCTCACCTGCTCCTCCCCCACTTAGGTATTGAACCCCGAGGTCCAAAGGGACCTTGGCCGGGTTGATCAGAGGCTCGCTGGGCGGTTTGATGAAAGCCTTCATCAGGGGCACACGGAACTCTTCCACCCTGAAGGTTCCGGAACTCCGCGATCCCGGCATGTCCTCGCCGTAGAACTCCGATTCCTCCTCGCGAGCAATGGCCGGCACCCTTTGCGTCGCAGAGCCCTCTTTCCTGACCAGCGAAACACCATAGGTCCCGAGTTTGGCTTCTCCTGGTATGGCCCATTCGGTTTCAGCCACACCGTTGGGATCCCATTGCAGCGGGAATTCATAGGTCTGGAAACTGCCGAAATGGGTGATGGACACCGNGTTGGGTTCTTCTGCTGAAGGAACCGGGGAGAATCCGCTCATNGTGTGCCGCCGCAGAACGTGCTTCATGTGAANGGTGTCGCCGGCACGAAGGAGAGTCCGGTCGAATACCGTGTGCGCCATAACACCATGGGGATAGGGATCATTGGGGAGCTTGAACCGGAAAGGTTCAATGCCGTTGTCCCAGCTTGAGTGAACAAAAGACATGTCGATCGAGGTTTGGGCCACCACCAAGAGCCCTTGCTGAAGCCCGGCCAGAGCGCCCAGCTGAGGGTAGTCCAAAGAGTCGGGCGGATATCGGCAAAGGGGAAGATTCGACAGAGAAGGGAGCTTCTCTTGAATGATCGCCATCCCATTGCCGTCCGTCTTTCCGGTCCAGAGCACCGTTTCCCTGCAGTCCATGATTGTCACGACGGCCTTGCTCACGGGCTCTCCCTTTTCAAGGCTCGTCACCCAGACCAGGGAGGATTCTCTGCCCCATTTAAAGTGGACCGAAAGGTTGGTGACCAGCACCGAGGTGGGAACATACATGGGTTTCGGGCTGCCGAGAAGAGCCTGACCCAGAAGCGTGCTCTCAAGTTCCACGAGATAGAGGCCAGGATCTTTGAAAGGGATCCCCACCACTTCGAACGCTTTCGATCCTGAGGGCTTGGGAACCTTAAACTCCTTGATCTCCTGATCCCATGTCAGCATGGAGCGTTCCCTGGAGGCTGAAGCCACTCTCCTCAGCGCCGCCTGGAGATTGGCCGGCCTTTCCAAGGGGACATTGCTGATCCTCGCAATGATTCGAGCCATGATCCCCTCTTCCTTGCCGAGCTTCAGGGATTTGGCCTTGACCTCGGGCTCCACATTCCTGAGCGTGACAGGGAGCAACCGGTCCCCTTTCAATTCCACGATGCCGAATCGAGCCGGAAACTTGGCAAGAGGCGGGTATCGGTCTGTCCTGATGGAAAGCGGGAACTTGTCCGCATTGGCGAGCGGCCTTTCCGCTTCGTCCTTCAGGCCGGACGGCAGTTCGATGGTGAACGCGGTCTGCTCCGGGAAGGGGGGCTTGAAAGACACACCGTAGACGACATTCTGCTCATCCTCCTGCGGCTTCCACGTTTTCCCGTCGGAACTTCTGAGAACAATGGCGCCGGCCTGGTCCCTGGAAATGGGCGCTGAAAAGCGCAGATGCATGGCCAAAAGCGGGGAGCAGTCCGCCTTGGGGTTCTCCCTTTCACACTGAAAGGATGCGGCGAACTTGGGTCTCGTGACAAAGGGCAGGATCTGATCGCTTTCCGTTACAATCAGGGTCTTTGACCTCACCCCTCTTCCCCAGATGAGCCTCACCGGTGTCTCAGCGGGAAATCGCTGTTTGCACTGAAGGAGCACCAGGGGCACGTCAGGACGCTTCATCCAACGGTATCGTTCCTTGAGAATCCTCTCTCTTTCCTCGCCTTCGATGATTCGTATGCCCACGAGATCCTCGATGCCCTGGATGGAAAAAGCGACATGCTTGAGCAGCGATTCCTCGTCAGGCTCCCCGTCGAGGGTCAAAATGAAAACCTGCTCCTCGTCTATCTGCTTGGTCCCCTCATAGGGGGTGGAGGCTTTTATNGCCGGGCCGCCGGTAGAAAAGGAGAAGCTTCTCTGGCCCTCAAGCTTCGCTCCTGCAAGAGTCTTGAGATCAGGCTTCAATTGGAACTCGCAGCGAACCCCTGCAAGCAGGTTCTTCTCGAAGTCGAACACCCAGTTCCTCGTGTCCGCCCACCGGCCTTCGCCTTCCACCGGGCAGTTGATCTCGAAGGGCATGGTGACGCTTCTCGGATCACCAAAGGCGACCATGGACTGGGTGAAGCGCACCTTCACCTGGCGCACATCCTTGACTGTCCCTTGCGGTGAGAAGGATTCCACTTTGGCTGCTTCCTGGCCGGAAGCGGCAGGGACCAAGAAAAACAGGAAGCAAAGGCTGAACCACAAAACTTTTTTCATGATCGCCTCCTGAAGGGAACTCAAAAGGAGTGAGGAGT
>JGI20214J51088_10002513_pt1 | contig 12177 bp, 10 predicted proteins | sample WetSurMetagenome_FD_51088 | JGI IMG/M metagenome (IMG submission 51088)
TACGCGAGCCACAGACGTTTGCTGCTGTGGTCGCAAAGACCAGGTAAACTTTGTAGGTCACGCTTGAAGCGTGACCTACATTTTTTAAGGGGGTAAAATAATGTTCGTCATCATAGACCATACAGTTTGTTATGCCTTGATCGAAGAAAGTTGGAAACATGGAATACATGGATTTGGAAGTTTATTCCCAGTCGATTGACCGGGGAGTTGTCAGAATGCCAAGCCAGAACTTTCCCGGACTGGTTCTCCAGGGTGAAACGCTCTCCTCCCTTTTGAAGCTTGCAAGATCAACCTACGAGAGATCGTTGAACACCACCGATACGGAATTGGTGGATACATCCCGGCAGCTCATGGAAAGCATCCAAAAGCTTGTATCGCATTACGAGGCCACCCTTACCAGGCATAACATTCCCCTGCCCTACTCCACAGTTCCGTCAAAACCCGATCCAACCTAGGCAGTAGTCTTCCTATGAACACCGTCCTTGTCGAGAAGAGACTTCCCTCGAATCAGACCTTTCAACTCGTCCGGGGTGACATCACCAGCGAAGAAGTGGATGCCATTGTCAATGCGGCGAACGAACATCTGCAGCATGGCGGCGGCGTNGCCTGGGCAATTTCGAAGAGGGGCGGACCAGCCATCCAGAAGGAATCGGACCAGTGGATCCGGGAGCGGGGTCCCGTCCCCCACTCGCATCCTGCCTGGACCTCGGGCGGGCGCCTGCCGGCGAAATATGTGATCCATGCTGTAGGTCCTGTCTGGGGCGATGGGGACGAGGACAAAAAGCTGCACGATGCAGTGACAGGTTCNCTGCGCATGGCAGATGAATTGAAATGCTCCTCGCTGGCAATGCCTGCCATCTCCACAGGGATTTTCGGCTTTCCCAAGGATCGCGCNGCAAAAATTATTTTTACGGCAATCGANGACTATTGGNAAAACAATTCATCCAGCCTAAAAATGGTCAAGCTGGTTCTNTACGACCAGCCGACTGTGGATGTATTTCTTAAATCCTTTCAAGGTAAATGGGCGGAAAAAGAGTGATCACTTCAGCGCAAAATTCGAAGATCAAACTGGTCCGTGCCCTTCTGGGACGTGCAAAGGAACGCCGGGAAGCGAACGCCTTTGTGGTGGAAGGTGTGCGGCTGGTGGAAGAAGCAGTCAACAGCAATTGGAATGTTCAATTTGCACTGTATGATGAGTCATTGAACGAAAGAGGTACATCGCTGGTCGAAAGTATAAAGTCGCGCGGCGTTGAGGTGGAAATGGTTTCCGAAAGCTTGATGAAGTCATCGAGCGAAACGGAAACACCGCAGGGGATCCTCGCGGTTCTTGAATTTGCTCAATTACCGATGCCTAAATCGCCAAATTTCATTCTGATCCCCGACCAGATCCGCGACCCGGGAAATCTTGGCACGCTGCTTCGTTCTGCTGCAGCNACCGGGGTACAGGCCGTTTTGCTGCCTCCGGAAACAACNGATGCATTTGCGCCTAAAGTTGTCCGTTCCGGGATGGGGGCGCATTTTCGTTTGCCGATCCGTTCGATGACGTGGGAGCAAATCAGCAAATCAGCAAATCTACAAATTTACCTGGCAGATATGGATGGGAAATCCTGCTGGGAAACAGATCTGCGTCAGCCGCTGGCTTTGATCGTCGGCGGAGAAGCAGAAGGNGCAAGCAGTGAAGCGCGCAAACTGGCAAACCAGCAGATCAGCATTCCAATGACCGGAAAAACAGAATCATTGAANGCAGGTGTGGCCGGGTCAGTACTGATGTTCGAGGTCATTAGACAGCGTTCAAACAAAAAACTTTTCAACGAACAAATATGAAAATTCGTTCCATCACCTATTTTTGTAATCCAAGGTATCCGCTGGAAGAGGCTGTTCTGCGAAAGGCAGGACGATTTCTTTCTGAGGCGAAATCTGCGTACGAAGCTGCCGGGTATCAAGTGCAGACGGTCCGGCTGGCGACAGTTCCCTTCCCCCGTCTACTGGGCGATGCAAATCTGAGCAGGCTTCCTGAGCTCACGAGCCAGATGGACAGGATCACCCAGCAATTGGGGATTGGCTATTTCTCCCTAGGTCCCGCACTGCCGGAAGTTCCAAGTAGTTATGAGATCATTCCCGATGCGATCTTCATGTCCAAAAATGCATTCTTTGGCGGGGTCATGGCAGATACGACCGGTGAGCTCGATCTCGCCGCCATCCAGGCCTGTGCAGAGATCATCGTAAGGTGTTCGACGCTCGAGCCAAACGGATTCGCCAACCTGCAGTTCGCCGCGCTGGCAAATGTCAGGGCAGGCGCGCCATTCCTGCCGGCCGCCTATCATGAAGGAGACACACCGGCTTTTGCAATTGCCACGGAAGCTGCCGATCTGGCCGTACAGGCATTTGAGAATGTGAAAAGCCTGGAGGAGGGAAGGGGCAGGCTGGTCCTCGAAATCGAAAAACATGGAAAAAAACTGGCCCAGATTGCCAGGTCGCTGGAATGCAAATTCGGCGGCATCGACTTTTCCCTGGCTCCCTTCCCCGATGATGCCCATTCGTTGGGAAATGCTGTCGAAAAAATGGGCGTGCCCCGGATCGGTCTGCACGGCTCCCTGGCCGCCGCGGCCATCCTGACGGAGGCCATCGAACGCGCCTACTTCCCTCATACAGGCTTTAGTGGCTTCATGCAGCCAGTGCTTGAAGACTCGATCCTGGCGAAACGTGCTGCCGAAGAGACGCTCACCATCAAGGATGTTATGCTCTATTCGGCTGTCTGCGGGACGGGCCTGGACACGGTTCCGCTCCCGGGGGACACAACAGCAGGACAACTTGTTCCCCTGCTGCTGGACGTATGTGCCCTGGCTCTGCGGCTCGACAAGCCTTTGACCGCCCGTCTCATGCCAGTGCCTGGGAAACAGGCAGGCGATGAAACAAGCTTCGATTTTGGATTCTTTGTCAACAGCCGGGTGATGGCGCTTGAGTCCGCGCCGCTGTCTGCACCGTTCAACACACGGGAAGTTTTACAGATCAAGAAACGTTGAAAGTCGTNAACAGCTACAATTCCTAGACTGTCAGTTTCCACATCGTAAACGGCTCATCGAATCCCTTTAGATCGCCGGTGAAGCACTGGATAGTGCCAGGGCTGACATTCTCTGCGAGAAAGTTTTGTATCNCAGGGTCCTTGTAGAAGGCTTCAGAGAATATTAATTCTCCCCCGTGTGAAAAGTTTGGCAGGCGTGCAGTGATATTGACAGTTGAACCAAAATAATCCAGACGTTCATTTAGATTGACAACAATACATGNTCCGGTATGTAGACCAGCTTTAAGCCAGAGNAACGGCTCGCCATATTGGGCAATTTCNGATTGTGCATTCCATACCGCTTTCAAGGCATCGATCGGGTTCCGGAAAGTTGCCATGACTGCGTCACCCATCGTCTTCACAATGGAGCCGCCTTCCGCAGCGATCGCTTTTTCCAGAACTGCAAAATGTTCCCGGACCCGTCCAAATGCAGATGCATCACCGATCAGGCGATACATACGTGTCGAGTCACGTAGATCGGTGAACATCAGGGTCACAGAGCCGATGGAAATCTCCTCGCCGGGTCTGACAACTTCACTGGCAAATAGATCCCGGAAGACCTGCAGCGCGGTCACGTCTGCGGCGGTCGCAGCTTCATCCCCCCAGGTGGTTCGCTCCAGTTGGAAGATATTCCCGGTATCCGTCGCATTGACAAGGGTCAGGGTTGGGCGAAGCGAAACATGCTGTGGTTCCAATGGCCACCCAAAGGAAGTTAATCTCAGGGTAACATCCTCGTATCCGTCATCATCCGCAAACACAGAAATGGATCCGGGCACATTGGAGGCGCGCAAGGTATATCGCCCGCGTTCAAGTTCGACGGGCACAGGCAGCGAATGAAGCGCCGATAACGTTTGAGACATCGCTACATGTGGCTGCAACTGCGGACTTCCTGCACAAAACACAGCATCAGAATCCACCATGCGCACAGAAGGATTCGGCTTGAAGATCACTTCGATATTATGATCGAAGTTTACTGTAAAGTCGATCTGGCAGGTGTCGCAGTGCGATGTACCGCGCAGCTCGCCAAGGCTGGTATGCCCCTCTGTGGTACCACGACAGGATGGACAAAGCAGGTCCCACGACATATCGAGCAGACCTGCGCGCGTCACCCGTAAAAACATTTCAAGGACAGTGCGCCTATCCAAATGCCAGCGGTCGGCCAGCGCAAAAGGCCGTATGCGCTGTACGGACAGCTCATCAGCATTCTCCAAAAAATCCTCGAGCCGATCCAATAATGAGGCATCTGTTCCCTGGAGAATGATTTCCTTCGCCAGTGAGCGGAAGCGGGCGCGCCCTGTATGGCTTAAGTGAAGTGNTGATCGAATATGAATCCGGGAATCCGCTTTCTCAGTGANGCTGTCATACAGGCGAAATGCCTTCTCAAATCTCTTCTTCGCAATAACGCCAATCACAAAGGGCATGAGAAACTGGACAAGTGGATTGCTGACCACCCAGGATGTACGATATGTTACGCGTGTCCCGTTATTGGGAAGCCTGTCAAAACCTGTATCCGTTCGCATTGCCTTGACAGGACCTTTGCTATAAATCCGCGAGACACTGAAGGAATAAGGAAAAGTCCAGTCAAATGGCTGCTCCTCCCATTGCACCCTAAGGATGGGCAGGCGCATTCGCATTTGCTTCACACCTTTCACGTTGCTCAGGACCTGCACTTTCGGCTGACCCGTATCCCGGTTAAACCGATTCGTATCTGTAGCAAAGGTCCAGATCGCTTCAGGAGAGGACTTAAGGTCCCATTGCCAGGTAAAGTGGAATTCCTTGGTCATGGTAAATAGATGACAAAATTTATCCAAATTTTACAGTTTCTTCATGAGAATAACATTACGAAAATGAAGCCTGGCATTCCAGGTCGCGTTATGTGCAACGTTGCTCCTGCAGAGATATTTCCATTAACAAGACTTTAACTCTAGCAGAATCTGACTTATGATATAGTTTAGAATCATTATGCCCGAAACCATTCTTGTTGTCGAAGACGAACCGGCCTTACGCGATACACTTTCCTATAATCTCAAAAAAGACGGTTTTACCGTCGAAACGGTCGGCGACGGGCGCGCCGCGCTTGACTCTGCTCGAACGTTGAAGCCCGACCTGATCGTTCTGGACCTCATGCTTCCCGAAATCGACGGGTTCGAGGTTTGCCGCATTTTGCGGAGGGAAATGACCACGCCCATCCTGATGCTCACGGCCCGGGATGATGAGATCGATCGCGTCGTCGGCCTGGAGGTGGGCGCGGACGATTATTTGACCAAGCCTTTTTCCATGCGTGAGCTGATGGCGCGCGTCAAGGCACAGTTACGACGCTCCCGCCTGCTACGTGAAGAGCTGGAAAAAACAGCTGCCACCCATAACACTCATGAAAAGCTGGCATTTGGGGATCTGGTCATCAACCTTACCCGGCGTGAGGTGACTCTGAAAGATATACCGTTGCCGCTCAAGCCTCAGGAATATGAATTACTTCTCTTCTTTGCAGAACATCCAGGCCAGATGCTCTCCCGGGAATTTATCCTCGAGCGTGTCTGGGGATGGGACTACATCGGCGACAGCCGAACGGTGGATGTCCATGTGCGCTGGCTGAGGCAAAAGATCGAGGCGGATGCCGGTGAGCCGAAGAGAATCGTCACAGTAAGAGGTGGAGGGTATAGATTTGAAGGGTGAGGTAGGATTTTTGATTTTAGAATTTTGATTTTGGATTGATGATTTTATAAACGATAATCTCTTGCGAGTTCACATGAACTATATCTCCATCCTGGCCCTGGTCGCTGTTTCGATTGCCGCCTGGTATGCGTGGCGGTATTACAAACTGCGCCGTGCGATCGACGAATATGCAAGGCAGGCACGGGAGCTGCATACCGATTCCCCAGTCAAGGAACTTGAAAATCTATCCAGCGCGCTGGCATCCATGATTGCAGCCTTTGACCTTCGGCATTCGAGCGTGGAGTCGGAGCGCGCCCGTCTGGCTACCGTCCTGGACCAGATCACCGATGGAGTATTAATTGCGGACGCACAGGGCATTATTCAATTTGCAAACCCCGCTGCGGGCCGTCTTTTTCAAACATCCAATCCTCTAAATCGAAGCGTTGCAGAAGCGATCCGCAACCACCAGCTTGTGGAGGCCTGGCGGCGCTGCCAGCAAACGCGCCAGCTGCAAAGCGAGTCGGTGGAGCTGCCCACACGCCACCAGTATTTGCAGCTGGTTGTCATTCCCGATAAACATTCCAGCGGCAGCCTGCTGCTCGCCCAGGATCTAACGCAGATCCGTCGCCTGGAAACGGTTCGAAGGGACTTTATCAGCAACCTTTCCCACGAACTGCGCACGCCGCTCGCCTCCCTGAAAGCGCTCACCGAAACCCTTCAGGATGGCGCCATGGAGGATCCCCCTGCGGCAAAACGGTTCATCGACCAGATCCAGATCGAAGTGGATGCACTCTCCCAGATGGTGACAGAGCTGTTGGAGCTCTCACGCATTGAATCGGGGAGGTTCAATTTGGATTACCGCCCGGTTGCCCCGCGCACATTGATTGACGCGGCCGGTAAACGGATGATACTGCAAGCAGAGCGCGCCGGATTGCGACTGCGCGTGGAGTGTGCAGAAGATCTGCCAGAAGTACAGATGGATATTCAGAGAATGGAGCAGGTTCTTGTCAACCTCATCCACAACGCTGTCAAGTTCACACACCCGGGTGGAGAGATCCTTCTTTTGGCGGAAGCAGCACCTGGCGAGGTCCAGTTCGCCGTCCGTGATACGGGGATCGGCATCCCAGCCGAAGACGTGCCTCGCATCTTCGAACGCTTTTACCGCGTCGACAAATCCAGAAGTGGAAGCGGAACGGGCCTGGGTCTCTCAATTGCCAAACACATTGTGGAAGCCCATAAAGGACGCATCTGGGCCGAGAGCATCGAAGGGCAGGGAAGTACATTCATCTTCACTCTGCCCTTCGCTTGATCGTTTTCACTTTCCCACTACGAGCGTTTTGAAGCAGCTGCCTTCTTGATATCGTAAGGGCTGGACAGCCATAACTGGACATCCACCGCCTTGCTGTCACTGGTGGGCTTTAGACGCACATAGCTTCCATCCGGTTTCATGACCCGGGCACGCATGTTATCGTCCAGGTAGACAGCGAACATTCCATAGCGCACGTAATTAATCTGGTCCGGGTTTTCCAGCGGGAATACCACTTCCACGCGGTGGTCGTAGTTGCGGGTCATCAGGTCCGCACTGCCCATATAGATCTCTTCCTGGCCATCGTTATTGAAGTAATAAATGCGACTGTGCTCGAGGTAACGACCGACAATGCTGATCACCCTGATATTCTCACTGACGCCCTTGATGCCTGGCCGCAGACAACACATACCTCGCACCAGCAAATCCACCTTGACACCGGCCGTGGAGGCGTCATATAGAAGGGCAATAAACTGCGGATCGACAATGGAATTGACTTTGAAAATGAGATGGGCCGGTTTGCCCGCCTTGGCATGCTCGATCTCACGGCAGATCAGGTCCATCAACCGCTTGCGCAGGTTGACGGGCGCCACCAGGAGCTTCCTGTAATCCTGTTTGGTCGAGTAGCCGGTCAAATAATTGAACAGGTCGGTAACNTCGGATGCCATATCCTCGTCGCAGGTGAAGATGCCAAAATCCTCATAAATACGTGATGTGACAGCGTTGTAGTTGCCAGTGCCCAGATGCAGGTAGCGGCGGATGCCGTCACCCTCCTTGCGCACTACCATGGTCACCTTGCAGTGAGTCTTGAGTCCCACCAGTCCATAAACCACATGGACGCCCATTTGCTCCAGGGTCTTGGCCCAGCCGATGTTACTTTCCTCATCGAAGCGCGCCTTGAGNTCCACCAGCACGGCAACCTGCTTGCCCATTTCGCTGGCTTCGAGCAGCGCTTCCACCACGGGTGCATTCTGTCCCACCCGGTAGAGGGTCGCCTTGATGGCCAGCACATCAGGGTCGCGGGCCGCAGCCTTCAAAAAGTCAATTACCGGGCTGAAGGAGTCATATGGCTGGTGAAGAAGGATGTTCCCTTCACGGATGGCTTCGAAGATATCGCCGGCCATGATGGCATTCCGAAAAACCCTGGGAACTGAGGGATGATAGATCGGGAACTTCAGATCATGCCGCTCGACATTGCTATAGATCTGCCAGAGGCTGCTCAACCCNAGTGGAGCCGGCAGGATGTAGACATCATTGGGGCGGATCTCCAGGTTCTCGATCAGCANCTCACGGACATGGTCNGGCATATCGTCGTGGATCTCGACCTGCACCACAGAGCCAAANTTCCGCCGGCGGATGCTCTGCTGCATGCTCTCGAGCAGATCGTCTGCTTCGATCTCCTGGATCTCCACATCCGCGTCNCGAATGATGCGGAATGGATAAGAGGCAACAACGTCCAGCCCNGGGAAAAGGCTGGCCAGGTTGGCGGTGATCANCTGTTCGAGCCAGACAAAATAATGATGGTGNGGGACCGTCCCGTCCTTGCGGGCGCCGCCGGAGGAGCGCTTGATGGGCACCAGGCGCGGCAGGGTGTCCGGCACCTTTAGACGGGCGAAGCGCTCATGTCCCTTCTTGTCGCGCACAACAATGGCAAGGTTGAGACTGAGATTGGAGATATGCGGGAAGGGATGCCCGGGGTCAAGNGCCAGGGGGGTCAGGACCGGGTAGACGACCTGGTTGAAGTAATCATTTGCCTTGTTCAGCTGGGTGGGGGTCAGCTTATGGTAATCCATCAGGTGGACGCCCACATTGTCAAGCTTGCGGACCAGTTTCTTCTTGAAAAAATTCAGGGCAATCCCATAGAGTTCATGAGAGACCTTACGCGCCGCTGCCAGGACTTCAGGCGGGGTGAGNCCATCCGGGAACACTTCCATGATGTGGGCTTCCACCTGCTTGCGGATGCCGGAGACACGCACCATGAAAAATTCGTCCATGTTCGAGCCGAAGATGGCCAGGAACTTTAGTCGTTCAAGCAGTGGATTGGCTTCATCCAGGGCCTCGTCGAGGACGCGGCGCTGGAATTCGAGCAGGCTGAGCTCCCTGTTGATAAACAGGTCAGGAGGCAGGGTGATTTTTTCGTTAAGCATAGGGTTACAGATTGAATTAATTCTTTTAGAAGCCATTTAGACATAAATCCGCGCCCAAAGCACAAAAACTGATCCGGGGGACTACACACCCCTCCTCATATTATGTCGATGGCCNAATCCGGGTTACGATACCGGGCTGTTTTCTATTCTACCATTTCCGCNAGGATTTCCCCTCAACAGAGATTGTATGGACTGGCAGTATTTTGTTGATTTATTCCCAGGGGAAGGGCTGGTCCGGCGCCGGACGCCAAAAGGCATGAAGTTGATCCATTGCACTCACGAAGGCCGAGATGGCTTGCGTTCGGCGCTTCTCATAATAATGCCGGACCGCATCCTGGTCGGGGAAGGGAGCGCTCGCCGCAAAATCGGCCAGAGTGCTGGCGAAGACCTCCGCATCCTGGATGTTCCCCATCAAGGTTTGATATTCATTCATCTGCTTGAGGATCGCCGGCGGGAAATCCTTCAACAGGGGATGCACAATTTCCACCATGTAGCGAAAGGCCTTGAACACCACCCGGACTCGATGGATGGTGGCAGACCGGGCAAGATCCACCCATCCCAGACGCTGCCTGACATCCAGGAAGGCATCATCCACCGCATCCAGGATCTGGGCCTTGAGGTTGTCGGAAATCTCCTCTTCCAGGGCGTCGCGGGTCTTGCGAATCCAGCCAGCAATCTCGGAAGTATCACGCTGTTTTAGCTGCTTCTGCAAATCCTCCAGCATCACTTCTTCATGAGAATGAAGATGCTGCTCAAAACCATCCAGACTGTGGAATCTCCTGCAGGATCCCGGAAAGCTCGGCCAGGATAACCTGCGTATCGCGCAGATCGTCGAACTCATCAAGCTGATCCTTGAAAGCCCGGGCCATTTTTTTCAGGCGGGGACGAGGCGAGATCGAATTCAACAACTGGATCAGCGCCAGGATCCGCCGGGTGGCGACCCGCAGGTCGTGGACAGCATCCTCGGTAAACTCGCTCCGGCAATTTTTGAGCTCGGAGCGATAGTTTTCCCAGCGCATTTCCAACGCCTGGAGGAGGAGCTGTTGTGGATCGGATTTCGATTGTTCCGGTTCAGGTGTACCCATTAGATTCCCATCGCAGAAAGTTGAAGAATTCTGCAACATCATAATACAACCCCGCCCCTTTTGCGTCAATGATGGGAATATTGTTCAAGTCTTCCCCTAGAAATCACTTGAGAGGCTTTTAAACTGGATAGTGCCAGTTTTCTGGCTCCCAGATGGAGTTTGCATATTTGTTTTCCCGTTGTTAAGTCCCTGCAAAACGCGGAATCGCCCTTCCGTGCTATCCTAGGGGCATGGAAATATTTCTTGCCGTAAGCATTATTCCAACGTTACCTGTGCCCATCAAACCCTCAAAACAGCCACGGCACGATTTCCTGTGCCAGCAGGAGATCACATCGAAGAAACAATAATTCTGGCAAGAAATATTTCCTACTCTCTCTCCTCCGTATAAGAGCCAGGTCCTCCTCCCTGGCTCTTATACTATTCAGAGAACTGCACTATTCTCCTATTTTCTGATCTTATTAACTCACCTTACGCAAAATAGCTTGAAGAAGTCCGAAAACAGGGGTGCGGGCCTTCGGCCCGCACCCCTGTTTTCGGGTAATCCTTGCTACATGTGCGTAACATCAGTTATTAAATATCTCCACCCTTCGAACAGACATCAACAACACACTCTACTTCTTGTGGAGATGATGAGCTTTGTATTGATCAGTAACAGCCGGATTCCAAGGGAAGTTTTCTGTTCAACACGATTTTCCTGTCATCCACTCGAGGAAATTTCCTGCATCTTAAAAATCTCCTGATATCTCTCACCTGTAACAATATAGAAGACTCTTTCACAGATATTGGTCGCTCGATCCCCCAATCGTTCCAGGTTGTGGGCAGCCCAAATCACGTAGTTAACCCGGTCAATATTGCGTGGTTCGTTGATCACATTTTGCATGGCATTCGCATAAAGATTTTCATAGCTTGCGTCAATGACATCGTCCTCTGCAATCACCATTTTGGCCGATCGGACATTTTCGTCTGCATATGTAGTCATCGCTCGATGGAGCATATCCACCGCTTTCTCGGCCATCGAATACACTTCTCTCAACATCACTGGCANACTTAACCCTTCTGACCGAAGGTTTATGATGGCAATTCCCTTGGCGTAATCCCCAATACGCTCCAATTCAGTGCAGATATCCAGGCTGGCAACCAGCATGCGCAGATCTCGAGCGATGGGNTGCTGGGTTGCGATGAGAACCATAATGGATGTTTCGATCTCAAATCTCCTGCGATTGATCGCCAGATCAGCCTGCAGCACGCGGCGCGAGTGGACCAGATCATTTTCCTTAAGAGCAAGGATCGATTCCATGACAGCATTCTCGACCATGCTGCTCAGCAGAAGGACTTCATCCTTTACTTCCTTCATTTCCTGTTTGAATGTTTTACGCATCATAAACTTTTACATCCACTTTTGCAGCCATGGTCATCTTTTCAAAATAAATAGAATCGGTTTTGAGCAGGTAAATACCTACCACCTGCAATTTAACATAAGTCAATTAACGCCCCTGGAAAACGAGGTTAACGATTGGTAAACGGAATTTCCGGGATGAGATGTTCCTGTAAAGCCGAAAGTCAAAATCGTTAACCAACTCTTAAAGCATTCTTGATACATCCTTAAATTTGGTTTGTTATATTGGCGGGAAAGAAAGAATTATGGAGAATACATGGAAATCAATATTAGCTCGATCCTGATCGCACTGATCGTCCTGTTTTTAGCGGCGATGTTCCGAGGAAATTAGAAAATGGAAACAATCGTTATTCTGGGCCTGTTCCTGGCGCTGCTGCTTGTCATTAGCGTAGACACACGCCAAAAGAGGCGCAAGTATCTGAACGAGGGGAAATGAAAATGGCCAAGCATATTCTCGTGACAAATGACGACGGCGTCATGGCGCCCGGCCTGCTGGCCCTGACATACGAAATGCGAAAGCTGGGACGGGT
>JGI20214J51088_10002514_pt1 | contig 12176 bp, 8 predicted proteins | sample WetSurMetagenome_FD_51088 | JGI IMG/M metagenome (IMG submission 51088)
ATTGTGCCATTATATCCTACAACCCAACCGGTTTGATTGTCTGTAAAGCAGGTTGAACATAATGAATTAATCGTCCCTTTATTCAGTGAAAACCAATTTAATCCTCCATTTGTTGTCTTTAGGATTGTTCCATTATACCCTACAACCCAACCGGTTTGATTGTCCGCGAAGCAAGTTGAATGTAATAAATTACTCGTCCCACTATTCTGTGTTAACCAATTTTTTCCACCGTTTGTTGTCCTTAGGATTGTACCTCCATAACCCACAGCCCAACCGGTTTGATTGTCCGTGAAATAGACTGAATATAATATATACGTGCCATCGATTTGAATAAACCAGTTTTCTCCACCGTTTGTTGTCTTTAGGATTGTGCCACCACCCGCAGCCCAACCGGTTTGATTGTCCGTGAAGTTGACTGAATATAATGTATTAGTTGTCCCACTGCTCTTAGAATCCCAATTTGCTCCTCCGTTTGTTGTCTTTAATATTTTACCAAACTCACCCCCAGCCCAACCTATTTGATTGTTTGTGAAGTAAACTGAATACAATGTACAAGTTGTCCCGCTGCTCTGAGAAACCCAGTTTACTCCTCCGTTTGTTGTCTTTAATATTTTTCCAAATTCACCTACAGCCCAACCTGTTTGATTGTCTGTGAAGTTGACTGTCCATAAAGTATTACTTGTTCCGCTACTCTGTGAAACCCAGTTTTCTCCTCCGTTTGTCGTCTTTAATATTTTTCCAAATTCACCCACAGCCCAACCTGTTTGATTGTCTGTGAAAAAGGTTGAATGTAGTCTATTAGTTGTATTGCTGATCTGTGAAACCCAATTATCTCCTCCATTTGTTGTCTTTAGGATTGTACCATAATAACCTACAGCCCATCCGATTTGATTATTGGTAAGGTAGAGTGATAATAATCCATAGGTACCATTGCTTTGTGAAACCCAATTATCTCCTCCGTCCGTTGTTTTAAGGATTGAGCCAGTGTATCCACCAGCAACCCAACCGGTTTGGTTGTCAGTGAAGTAGACTGAAAATAAATCAATACTTGTACCACTGCTCTGAGATATCCAGTTATCTCCACCATTTGTTGTCTTTAGGATTGTACCATGTCCTCCCACAACCCATCCGGTTTGATTATCGGTGAAGTAGACTGAAAATAATACCTCACTCGTCCCGTTGCTCTGTGAGAACCAGTTATCCCCACCATTTGTTGTCTTTAGAATTGTACCAAAAGTTCCCACAACCCAACCTGTGTTTTCGTCAATAAATTGTATATCCCTAAGAGTTTCAGCGGTCGGTTTGGGATTCTGCCACTCCCATTGTGCATTTATTTGAAATGATATTGTTAGCAGGAAAGCGAAAACTATCTTTTTCATAAAAAGCCCCTTAATGAAAAGTATTTAAATATCTCTACCTTAAAAGAAGAAAAGAAAAACCGTAAAGTCAAGAAGCAACAAAGTTTAAAAAAAAATCCACTGCCGGTTGAGTCGCATTCTGCTTCAATAAAGATCAGGATTCTCCTCTGAGACTTATCCGGCAATGGATGTAATTTTAATGTGTCACACTTCGACAAGCTCAGTGTGATAGAAACTATTTATATGATTGAAGAACCTTCATATAATTAGCACGTTCAAATTTTGCAGGGTCATCAACTTTCATATAGCTCATACTACCGCGCATCTGTTCGATTGATTCGTATTCTTTTTCTTCCATCCACAATTTTAAATTTGTTGTAACATCTGCTATATGACCAATTCCAAATTTTAACAAAGCGGAAAGCATTTGTGTAACTTTTGCACCAGCCATAACCATTTTGATAACATCTTCAGCAGAGTAAATTCCACTGGTTGCAGCAAGATCAGCATTAATTTTTCCGTACATCATTGCAATCCATCTAAGTGGTAATCTCATTGCCATTGGTGTACTAAGAATTACGTTTGGCACCACCTCAAGTTTTTCCAGGTCAATATCAGGCTGATAGAAGCGGTTAAACATAACCAGACCATCTGCACCGGCTTTATCAAGTTGACTAGCCATCCATGCAACCGAAGTAAAAAAGGGATGCATTTTTACAGCGATAGGAATATTTGTATTCAGTTTAACGGCTGACAATATATCTGTATAAGATTTTTCAACTTCGACCGGTACAGAATTCGGATTGGATGCTAGTTTATATATATTCAATTCTATAGCATCAGCACCAGCTTGTTCCATTTCCTTTGCATATTTTATCCATCCACCCGCTGATTCACCGTTAAGACTTGCAATGATAGGTATATCAACTGCCTCTTTCGCTTTGCTGATATGATCTAAATATTCTTCGGGACCAAGTTTAAAATCAAACGGTGTGGGTAAATATGATGTTGCTTCAGCAAAACTCTCTGAATGCACTGAAGTGTGATGATCTAATTCTAATTGATCATGCTCAATCTGTTCTTCAAATATCGAGTAAAGAACAACTGCACCTGCACCTGCATCTTCCATCTCTCTAATGTTAGAAATCTTTTCAGACAATGGTCCTGCAGAACAAACAATGGGAGATTTGAGTTTTAATCCTAAATATGTTGTTGTAATATCCATTTTATTTTCCTTAACTGATTCTTATTTCAAAATTTAATTTATTGTCATTTCATCCCGATATAATCAGGATGGAATGACAATTTGACTATTTACTATTCAGATTTTTCAGGTTCATAAGCGGCAAGTCTTTCATATTGCTGCCATTTTTTCACAACATCTTCTTGTGCTTGTTTTATCAAAACGGTGGCTTCTGTCGGTAGAGATTTTGTTAACATTTTATATCTTGTTTCCATATACGCATAATCTTTCAACGGAATTTTCAAACCTTTTGAATCAAGTTTAAATGGATTCTTTCCTTCGGCTTCAAGCATAGGATTGTAACGGAACAATGGCCAGTAACCTGAATCCACAGCAGCTTTTTGATTTTGCATTGCTGTGCCCATATCAATTCCATGTGCAATACAATGGCTATAAGCTATAATGATTGATGGACCATCGTATGCTTCTGCTTCTAGAAAAGCTCTAAGTGTATGCTGATCATTAGCACCCATAGCAACTTTAGCAACATAAACATTGCCGTAACTCATTGCCATCAAACCAAGATCCTTTTTGGCACCGGGTTTTCCTGCTGCTGCAAATTTTGCAACTGCTCCACGCGGAGTTGATTTTGAGCATTGTCCACCGGTGTTAGAATACACTTCTGTATCAAGAACTAAAATGTTAACATTCTTTCCTGATGCAAGTACATGATCTAATCCACCGTAACCGATATCGTATGCCCAACCGTCGCCGCCCATAATCCAGACAGACTTTTTAACAAGATAATCTGCTAAGCTGATTAAATGTTTTAGGTCGCTTGATTTTCTGTTAGTCCCGGTTTTTAGAATATCATTTAATTTTTTCTTTAACACATCAACTCTTTCTCTCTGCTCATAAATTTCTGCCTCATCTTTTTGAGTGGCATTGATTAAAGCATCAACCAAATCATTTCCAATTTCTACGGCAAACGATTTCAATAATTCTTTTGCATGAAGATTATGTTTATCAATTGCCAATCTAAAACCGAAACCAAATTCAGCATTATCCTCGAACAATGAATTTGACCATGCCGGTCCACGACCATCTTTATTTTCAGCCCACGGAGTTGTTGGTAAGTTTCCGCCGTAGATTGATGAACAACCTGTTGCATTTGCAATGATTGTTCTATCACCAAATAACTGGCTTACTAATTTTACATAAGGAGTTTCGCCGCAGCCTGAGCAGGCACCGGAAAATTCAAATAATGGCTCCAAAAATTGCGAGTCTTTTACTTTTGATACAGCAACAACTTTTCTGTTAAGATCAGGAATGTTGAAGAAGAAATCCCAGTTAGCTCTTTCTTGTTCGCGAATTGGAATCTGCTCTGCCATATTTATTGCTTTTAGCTTTGTTTCTTTTTTATTCTTTGCGGGACAAACATCAACACAAAGTCCGCAACCTGTACAATCTTCTACAGCAACTTGCAGTGAGTAATATAATCCTTCACCATAATCTTTTGCTCTGAATTTTGTATGCTTAAATGTTTCGGGTGCACCCACTAAATCTTTTTCTCCATAAATCTTTGCACGTATTGTAGCATGTGGACAAACCATAACACATTTGTTACATTGAATACAAGTTTCCGTATCCCAAACAGGTACTTCCAATGCAATGTTTCTCTTTTCCCATCTTGTTGTTGTTAATGGAAAAGTTCCATCGACAGGCATTTTACTTACAGGAAGTGAATCACCTTCTCCGGCGATTATTTTTGCTGTAACTTCTTTTACGAAATCAGGTGCGTTGCCCGAAACCGCCGGCTGCATTTGCTTATTACTTGTAATTTTATTTGGAACGATAACTTCAAAAAGATTTGCAACCGTTTGATCAACCGCATTAAAGTTCATCTGAACTATTTTATCGCCTTTAGCACCGTAGGTTTTTTTGATCGAATCTTTAATCATGCCAATTGCTTTTTCCTGGGGAAAGATATTTGATATTGCAAAAAAGCATGTTTGCATGATTGTATTGATTCTTACACCCATTCCGGTTTCATCGCCAACTTTGTAAGCATCGATTATCCAGAATTTCATTTTTTTATTAAGAAGATCTTTCTGAACTTTTTCAGGTAGTGAATCCCATACCTGTTCTTTTGGAATCTTAGTATTCAGCAAGAAGGTAGCACCCTCACTTGCATCTTTTAACATATCCCACTGCTCAAGAAATACCTGCTGATGACAGGCAACAAACTTTGCTTTGTTAATCAGGTAAGTTGATTTTATTTCTTTTGGTCCGAATCTTAAGTGAGAGACCGTTGTTGACCCTGATTTTTTGGAATCATAAACAAAATAACCCTGAGCAAAATAATCTGTTCCTTCACCGATAATCTTAATTGAGTTTTTATTTGCACCAACAGTTCCATCCGCACCTAAGCCATAAAACTTACCGCGGAATGTTTCATCGGATTCAACGGAGAAGTTAACATCAAAATCCAAACTGCTGTTTGTAACGTCTTCAATAATTCCAACTGTAAAATGACTTTTAGGTTTATCTTTTGATAAATTATCGAAAACAGATTTAACCATTGCAGGAGTAAATTCTTTTGATGATAATCCATATCTTCCGCCAACGATTTTAGGGAAACTAAATTGAAGTTCGCCAACCATATATTTTTCTGAAATTGCATTAACAACATCGAGATAAAGCGGTTCACCGCCGGAACCGGGTTCTTTTGTTCTATCTAATACCGCAATCGATTTTGTTGTTTTAGGAAGTGCTTTTATAAAATGTTCTAAAGAGAATGGTCTGTATAATCTTACTTTTAATAACCCAACTTTTTCGCCTTTACTAACTAAGTAGTTTACGGTTTCTTCAGCAGCTTCACTGCCTGAGCCCATCATAATAATTATTTTTTCTGCATCAGGTGCACCTACGTAATCAAATAAATTATATTGTCTTCCGGTAAGCTTTGCAAATTTATCCATATATTTTTGAACAATTGCCGGACAAGCATTGTAAAATGGATTTACTGTTTCTCTTCCCTGAAAATAAACATCAGGATTTTGTGCAGTACCTCTCATTACTGGATTATCAGGAGTTAAACCTCTTTTACGATGTGCAATAATTAATTCATCATCCATCATTGCTTTCATATCTTCAATAGTTAATTCTTCAATCTTCATTACTTCGTGCGATGTTCTGAATCCATCAAAGAAATGAATGAAAGGAATGCGTGCTTCTAAAGTTGCAGCTTGTGCAATCAAAGCAAAATCCATTACCTCCTGAACTGAGTTTGATGAAATTAATGCAAATCCAGTTGAACGAGTTGCCATAACATCCGAATGATCACCAAAAATTGAAAGGGCAGCGGCAGCGATTGATCTTGCAGATACATGAAATACTGTTGAGGTTAATTCACCGGCAATCTTAAACATATTCGGAATCATTAAGAGCAAACCTTGTGAAGCTGTAAATGTGGTTGTTAATGCTCCGGTTTGTAATGCCCCGTGTACACTTCCGGAAGCTCCGCCTTCACTTTGTAGTTCACTAACTGAAGGAATCATTCCCCAAATATTTTTTTTGTTAACTGCAGCCCATGCATCACACCACTCGCCCATATTTGAAGAGGGTGTGATTGGATAAATAGCAATTACTTCGTTTGTGTTGTATGCAACATACGCAGCGGCTTCATTGCCATCGATAGTTACTTTTTTTCTGTCCATTATTATACCGTTTAGTTATTAGTTTGAAATTTTTTCGATTATTAAGTGACCCTGTTTGCCCAATAATAGTACCAACTAAATAGCTATAAAAACGAAGAATTTGGATGATAAATAAAGAAATATTTTAAATGTGAAGAATTAAAGTGGAAAGCTTTTCCCAATTTTAAGAATAATATTTTGTGAACGGAAATTGTTACAGTTTGTTAAATAATTTTATCAATGGAGTTGTGAATTTACTTTGATGGAATAACAGAGGATTGGAGTGATGGAGTTTAGGAATTTGGGACCGAGCTAATTACTCTTCTATTCCATAGTTCCAACTTCTCTTTGTGATTAACATAGCAAAAATCTAATTTTGCAATGAGCAAAATCACTGGTAACATTTAAAAACTTTTTCAGGAGGTAAGATGGATCCTTTGAATACCGGTTTTGATACTAACTACAAACCAATGACAATTGGTGATTGGTTGATTACTTTTATTATCCAGGCAATTCCTTTGGTTGGATTTATTATGCTTTTCGTTTGGGCTTTTGGTGATGGAACGCATCCAAGTAAAAAAACATGGGCACAGGCCTCTTTAATTTTTGCGTTAATAATGTTTGTGCTGGTAATTATCTTCATAGCCGTAATGTGGACTGTGATCAGCTCGTTATTTAGCGGCGCATATAATATTCAGAGTGTTTAGTTTCAATTTGGATTTTAAACCCGATTCAGAAATGGATCGGGTTTTTTATGGTAGAAAGAACAGCGGAGAAGTCTGGTACCTGCTTGCAAAAGATGAAGAACACGGTTTTAGGAAAAAAACCAATCGCGATTTTTACATTTGGTCTGAAGTACTGTTTTTAGAAAAGTATTTGCTAGCCCCCGAAATCCCCCTAAGGGGGACTTTAGGAAAAAGTTAATTTACAACAAACCCAGTTTCTTTGAGAAACTGGGTTTGTTTATAATAAAGATTTTTTGCAACAACTTTAATTCGCCTCGATTCAATCGCCACTATTTTTTTGACTAATTGACCCAATGTAAAACAAATTTACTTTTTATCATCCACTTATTATTTCTTTTTATATAACTCAAATAAATCTTTTCTCCCCATGTATCACCCAATTCTAAATCAACTCTTATGACTGCAATAGCATTATCTTTACTAAAACCAACTCTTGATAGTGTTAAAATGCCACCAGCATTCGGATAAAAATCAAACAAATTATCCCATTTAGTTCTTTTTTCTTTGTTTATTTCATTTCTTGTTTTATAATCGAGAATAATGCAATTAGTATAATGATTTCCAATTTTAATCAATGAATAACTTTTTTGATTCTTTTTTACAAAATCAAAATAAATTGATTTATCTATAATATTCATACCTTCTAAAGCACTGTTGAGTAATATAGAATCCGAATAACCAATTGTAAAATCATTTATTACCAATTTAGGTTTTAATGAATCTTTTATTGTTGAAATAGAATCTATAACCAAATTCTCTAAAAATGCTGAATAGAATGTATATTCTTCTTTTGGAATTTCAGTATCAAATTTTACTTGCTGATCCGAGCAAGACATCAACCAGATGAATGAAATAATTATAAGAAAATCATTATATATTTGGTTTTGCATTTTCAACTATGCCTTACAGAAATTATATCACCATCTTTAACAATGTATTCTTTTCCTTCCAATCTCCATTTACCAAGTTCTTTTGCTTTTGCGAATGAACCTGTTTCAATAAAATCATCGTAGTGCACAACTTCTGCACGAATAAACTTTTTGAAAAAATCTGTGTGGATTTCTCCGGCTGCTTCTTGTGCTGTCATTCCTTTTTTAATCGTCCATGCCCGGCATTCATCTTCGCCGGCAGTAAGAAATGATTGAAGTCCAAGTAAATCATATGCTTCTCTAATTAACTTATCCAGAGCTGATTCGGTAATTCCGTAATCGCTCATAAAAACCTGTGCATCTTCATCGGAAAGATCTGCCATTTCTTTTTCAATCTGACCAAAGAATGATAAGGCTTTTGTGTTATGTCCAAGTTTATGCTTAACAAGTTCTTCCATATGCTTTTCAGTATCACTTATTTGTGATTCACCGAAGTTTAAGGCTATTAGCATTGGCTTAACAGAAAGTAGTTGATAAGTTTTTAAAATATGCAATTCGTCTTTATTAAGATTTGCATCACGTAATGGTTTTTCAGTTTGAAGAATTTCATAACACTTTTCAAGTACAGGTAATTCACGTTTAAGATTTTCATCCTGAGTTTTTAGAATCTGCTTTCTAATAGTTTCTAGTCTTTTTTCAAGAATTGCCAGATCAGATAAAATAAATTCTGTTTCAAATGAATTTATATCACGCATCATATTTATTGATCCATCGGGATGCGGAACAGTTTCATTCTCAAATAATCTTACAACCTGAACAAGCGCATCATTGGTTTTTACTTTGCCGAGAAAATTTCCTGTAAACTGTGTTGAACCCGAATCACCTTTTTGCAACCCAACAACATCAACCACTTCAATCGTAGCGTTAACTTTTTTCTTTGGAATAAACATTTCGGTTAACTTATCCAATCGTACATCGGGTACTTTAATCATTGCTTGATGGGCTTCTGATTTTGCCAGTTCATTTGGATCAAGTAAAGTTTTTGTTATTGTTTGAAAAAGAGTTGATTTTCCTGTAAATGGCAGTCCAACAATTCCTATTTGCATTTATTCCTCTGGTTAAAATTCTTATTGATTATGTACAAATATACGAAGATTACTAGAGTATAAATTTCGTAAAACAGAATTCATTCTGTTTAAACTGCTGTATTCTAATTAATCTTAACAGACTAAAGTCTGTTCTACGAAAACAAAATCAAGTAAATAATCTCTTGACATTACAGTTATCGTAAATTATCTTGAACCAGAAATTCAAATAAAAAATCTTGAACAAAAAACTTACATATTACTTCTCATCTACTTCAGCTAGCCAAACCTGGCGTTGGCGCCTCTAATATTTTACATATTCTAAAATCCGTTTAAACTTTTTTAATTCTTAGTCGATCACTAATCACTTATTCATTAATTTATTTAAAGGAGCGCTTTATGAGTGCATCAAAAAAAATTCTGTTGGATGAATCAGAATTACCGCAAAACTATTATAATATCCAGGCAGATATGCCAAATCCAATGCTTCCACCGCTTCATCCCGGAACAAAGCAGTCAATCGGACCTGAAGATTTAGCCGCATTATTTCCGATGGAGTTAATCAAGCAGGAAGTATCAAAGGAAAGATATATTGAAATTCCGGATGAAGTAAGAAAAATTTATAAAATGTATCGCCCAACTCCGCTTTATCGGGCAACAGATTTAGAAAAACTTCTGGATACTCCTGCAAAAATTTATTATAAGTATGAAGGAGTAAGTCCTGCGGGATCACACAAACCAAACACTGCAATTGCGCAGGCATTTTACAATAAAATGGAAGGTGCAAAAGGATTAGTTACTGAAACGGGTGCAGGACAATGGGGAAGCGCTTTAAGTTTTGCATGCCAAAAGTTTGGTTTGAGTTGTGAGGTATATATGGTAAAAATTAGTTACGATCAAAAACCTTACAGAAAAGTTATGATGAATACCTGGGGCGCAACTGTAATTGCTTCACCGAGTAGAAATACAAATTCAGGCCGATCAATTTTAGAACAAGATCCCAATTCACCAGGAAGTTTGGGCATTGCTATTTCTGAAGCAGTGGAAAGAGCAGCAACAACAGAAGGATTAAATTACTCACTCGGCAGTGTGCTTAATCATGTTCTGCTTCATCAAACAGTAATTGGACAAGAAGCTGTAAAACAATTAGAGATGGCCGGAGATTTTCCTGATATTGTTATCGCACCATTTGGCGGTGGTTCTAATTTTGCAGGAATTGCTTTTCCATTTCTACGGTACAATTTTCAGGAAGGAAAAAATGTTCGCTGCATTGCTGTTGAACCGGCTTCCTGTCCAAAATTAACTAAAGGTGAATTTAGATATGATTTTGGTGATACTGTTGGATTAACTCCGCTTATTCCAATGTACACTCTTGGTCATACATTCATTCCCGCTCCAATTCATGCTGGTGGATTACGTTATCATGGTGCAGGAGCGATAGTCAGCCAATTATTAAAAGATAATTTGATTGAAGCGTCTGCAGTTCAGCAGCTTGAATGTTTTGAAGCAGGAATTAAGTTTGCTCAGACTGAAGGAATTATTCCAGCACCCGAAGCTAATCATGGGATTGCACAAGTAATAAGAGAAGCATTAAAAGCAAAAGTTGAAGGGAAGAAAAAAACTATTCTATTCAATCTTTGCGGTCATGGATATTTTGACATGAGTGCTTACGAAGCATATTTTAATGGTGAATTGCAAGATCATGAATTAACCGATGCTGAACTATATTCTGCACTAAGAGAATTAGATATACCGGTTGCTGTTTAGTTATTAATTGAAACTATTTAAACATTAAATTGTCAGGCTGAGCTTGTCGAAGCCTGACTATATTATAAGTTTGTCACACGTCGACTTCGCTCAGTGTGACATTAAATCTTACCAATACTTTCCGATAAAAATTTTATATATTTCCTTACAACAAAAAAAGATAATCAACTATGAGGTATAAAATGAAACTTATTAAAATATTTGTTCCGATAATTCTGCTTGCACTTACTGTTTATTATTGCAGCACAGTTCCTATAACCGGAAGATCGCAGTTAAGTTTGATTCCTGATAGCGAAATGAATGCAATGAGTTTTTCTCAGTACAGCGAGTTTATAAAAACAAATAAACTGAGCTCTAATAAATCAGATGTTGATATGGTAAAAAGAGTTGGGGTTAAAATCCAAAAAGCTGTTGAAACTTACTTTGCACAAAAAAATCTTTCCAAAGAACTTGCCGGATATCAGTGGGAATTTAATGTTGTTGAAAGTGAAGAAGTAAATGCCTGGTGTATGCCTGGTGGTAAAGTTGTTGTCTATACCGGAATTCTTCCTATCACACAAAATGAAACTGGATTGGCAGTTGTCATGGGACACGAAATTGCACATGCAATCGCAAAACACGGAAGCGAGAGAATGAGCCATGGTTTAATACAACAACTTGGCGGAGTTGCTCTTTCAGTAGCTCTGAAAGATGAACCTGAGACAACAAAAAATATATATCTTGGTGTTTACGGTTTGAGTTCAACACTGGCTGTAATACTTCCATTTGATAGATCCCATGAAAGTGAGGCTGATCATTTAGGATTAATTTTTATGGCAATGGCTGGATATGATCCAAATGCTGCAGTTGATTTCTGGACACGAATGGCTGCTAATAGCGGCGGTGGAGCTCCACCAGAGTGGTTAAGTACTCACCCATCTAATGAAACAAGAATTGCTGACATAAAAAAACTACTACCAGAAGCTTTACAGTACTATAATAAATAAATTATGATCAGAGATGACATCTTATTTTAAAATGTCATCTCTAAACCTAAAAAAATAAGAACTTTACTTCTGTGCTTTTTTAATATATTCTATTGAGGCAAGAAGTTCTTTCTTAAACTGGTCATAATCCATTTGCATACCATTAAGATAGGCACTCCAGCCCGCACTTGATTTAGCGTAATGAACCGCATCTTCAATCTCTGCATCACTTGCTCCAAAAAGTTTTGCGACTTCTGTGTGAAAGAATGAACAATACTTACATCTTGTTACTGCGGAAATTGCGACTCCGATCAATTCCTTATATTTATTTGGAATTGGACTTTCATTAAGTTGAAGCGTCTTAAAAAGATTCCACTCCAATTCTAATGATCTGTCCGGAACTAATTTGAAAAAAGACGGAACTTTTCCCAAAGTCTTTTCAATATCCTGAAATACTTCTTTTCTGTTCATATCGAAACTCCTTTTGAATGTGTTAATAAATTGT
>JGI20214J51088_10002515_pt1 | contig 12168 bp, 8 predicted proteins | sample WetSurMetagenome_FD_51088 | JGI IMG/M metagenome (IMG submission 51088)
ACGGTGACTTGAAATTCACCGCACCGCTCACCGGCATAACAGCAGCGGTGGTCGGTGTGATACTCAACCTGGCGGTGTTCTTCGCCTACCATGTGATGTGGCCGCAGGGTTTCAAGGGCCATTTCGAGTGGTTCTCCGCACTGCTGGCTGTAGCGGCATTGCTGGCGCTGTTGCGTTACCGGGTCGGCATCATTCCGGTCATTCTGGGGTGCGGAACGGCAGGATTGGCTTATCAATTGGCGATGCGATGAAACAAACTCCCAAATGGAACAAGGCAGTATTGCTGCGATCACCACTGTTTGCTCCATTGCATCCGGTACTCGCCGAACTTGAGGCCGGTGACTTCCCCACGCTGGACGATTGCAATGTGCTGCTTGCAGCGCACCATCTGCCCATCACCGTCCGGAGCGGAGCGCCGCTGCACTTTGTGGAGCAGCAGAGTGGAAAGCTGCCGTTCGAAGCGCAATATGAACCGCGCTGTTATCTGACCGGCGAAGTGCAGATGCGGGAAAATAATTGGCATGACCTGCTCAATTCGCTGGTGTGGCTGACTTTTCCCAAGACCAAGGCCATGCTCAATGCGCGCCACTACCACGCGCTGATGGAAGAACGGGCGTCAGGCCACACTGGGCGTGGAGCAGTGCGTGATGTGAACACTTTGTTCGATGAATCCGGCGTGATCGTGGTGTATGCCGATAATGAATTGGCCGGGCTGCTGCATAACTTCAAGTGGAAGGAATTATTCTGGCAGCGGCGCGAACAGGTTAATGCGGGGATGGGGTTCTGTCTGTTCGGCCATGGCCTGTACGAAAAGGCACTGCAACCCTATGTCGGCATGACCGGGCAGGGCTTGCTGATCAAAGTGGAACAGGAATTCTTTTCATGGCAGTCGGCACAGCAATCGAAGCATTTGGACAGTCTGTTGGCGGACTTCTTGGTCGTGCCGGAACATTGCCGCAGCACCCGCGATCTCTCCCCCGTGCCTTTGCTGGGCGTGCCGGGGTGGGCAGCAGACAACGATTGCGAGGCATATTACGACAACACTGCGTACTTTCGGCCCGGCAGGCGCGCGTAGAGATTTTCGGTAAATAAAGGCCGCCCGGTTTTGGTATCATAGCTTCCTTGCGCAATATCTCTTCCATCCCCAGTATCTTGAAAAGTTAAGACTCCCCGAATGTTAAGCAAGCTCAATGCAGTGCAACGCGAAGCCGTTATGCACCTCGACGGCCCTTTGCTGGTGCTGGCCGGCGCGGGCAGCGGCAAGACGCGCGTGATCACCCACAAGATCGCCCATCTGATCGAGCAGTGCGGTTACGAACCGCGCAACATCGCGGCGATCACGTTTACCAACAAGGCCGCCAACGAGATGCGCGAACGCGTTGGCGACTTGCTGAAGAACACCAGCACCAAGGGGCTGGTGGTGAGCACTTTCCATTCGCTGGGCATGAACATTCTGCGTGCCGAAGCCAGACTGCTGGGTTACAAACCGCAGTTCTCGATCTTCGACAGCAGCGATACCTGGAAGATATATGGCGAATTGAGCAACTCCGCCGACAAACAGGAGATCCGCGACATGCAGACGCAGATATCGAACTGGAAGTCGGCCTTCGTCTCACCGGAACAGGCTGCACTTATTGCTGACAGTAACGAAGCAAAGGTGCGGCCACGACACGGTGCGGCGGAGCCGACGGGTGCGGGAGTGGCCGCATCGCACCTTCTCCCGCAAACGGCTGGCTGTGCCAGTAACGTGTCGAAGGTGCATGCGCGTATCTACGCACGCTATCAGGAAACGCTGCGCGCCTATCAGGCGGTGGACTTCGACGACCTGATCCATTTGCCGGTGATGCTGTTCAAGCAGCATCCCGAAGCGCTGCTGCGCTGGCAGTTGAAGCTGCGCTATCTGCTGGTCGATGAATATCAGGACACCAATGATTGCCAGTACCAGTTGATCAAGCTGCTGGCCGACATGCGCGGCGCGCTGACCGTGGTGGGCGACGACGACCAGTCCATCTATGCCTGGCGCGGGGCCAGTATCGAGAACCTGCACAACCTGCGCAACGACTATCCCAATTTGCGCGTCATCAAGCTGGAGCAGAACTATCGTTCCTCACAGCGCATCCTCAAGGTGGCGAACCACCTGATCAATCACAACACCAAGGTGTTCGAGAAGAAGCTGTGGAGCGACCACGGCATCGGCGATGCTATCCGCATCTACGCGGCGCGCGACGACGAGCACGAAGCCGAAAGCGTGGTGATGAAGCTGATGGCGCACAAGTTCGAGCATCGCACGCGCTTTGCCGATTACGCAATCCTGTATCGCAGCAACCACCTGTCGCGCGCATTCGAAGAGCAGTTGCGCGCCCAACGCGTGCCTTACACCGTCAGCGGAGGCACGTCGTTTTTCGACCGCGCCGAGATCAAGGACATCACCGCTTATTTGAGGCTGATCGCCAACCCGGACGACGATCCGGCCTTCATCCGCGCGATCACCACGCCCAAGCGCGGCATCGGCAACACCACGCTGGAGAAGCTTGGCAGCTATGCCGGGGAGCGTCACATCAGCCTGTTCGAAGTGGCCTTTGAACCGCAGATACAGCATGAACTCCAGCCTCGCCAATACGAAGAATTGATGCTGTTCTGCAACTTCATCAACCGCATCCAGGAGCGCGCCGACAAAGACCCGTGCGGTGAATTGCTCGATGAATTGCTGCGTGCGATCAACTACGAGACCTGGNTGTATGATTCACATGACCCGCGCCAGGCAGACAGCAAATGGGAAAATGTGCAGGACTTCATCGCGTGGCTGAAGCGCAAGGCCGAGGCGGATGAGAAGTCATTGATCGCGATGGTGCAGACCGTCGCGCTGATCAACATGCTGGAAGGCAAGGATCAGGAGCCGGATGCCGTCTCGTTGTCCACGTTGCATGCCGCCAAAGGTCTTGAGTTCCCGCACGTGTTTATCGTCGGCGCGGAAGAAGAGATACTGCCTTTCCGCGACAGCGACGAAAAACAGATCGAGGAAGAACGCCGCCTGATGTACGTCGGCATCACCCGAACCGAGCGCAGCCTGCAGATCAGCTATTGCAGCCGCCGCAAGCGCGGCAAGGACTGGCAGGTTTGCGAGCCGAGCAGATTTCTGGATGAGATGCCCAAGGATGAATTAGTCTATGCCGGCAGTCACGCAGAAGCGGCACTTGCAGTCAGCAAAGACGAGGGTATGAATAAGCTTGCCAAGTTGAAGGCGATGCTGAATAAGCAGGCAATGGAGTGATAGCTATGGGCAAACGGGCTGTACCGGGTCCGTTACTGACAGTGGACATTCCATCAAGAAGATTTGCCAGACTTGCAACGCAAATTGGTGAATATCCTGGGAAGACATTCACTCGGTTCTGGCGAACGGCTCTCGATCAGGTCACGGTCAGCAACTTGCTGCCATTACAATGCACAGCGTGGCGTCGCTGACCGTAAAAGCCATCGTCTATAAAAGGACGAGAATTTACTTGAACCTGGTTTCAAACGTAACTTCGTAAACGTGCTTGCCGTTCGTATCCTCAGCGCTTGTATATGCCGCCACAGACAACGGTGTCATTGAGCCGTTCGCAGTACATCGATTTTGGCTCGACCTTTCTGGAGATCGGGTCGGTGAACTTGTATTCCTGCCAGAAATTCGGCTTGGCCTTGCCCAGTTCGACGCGCTCGCGCACGAATTCCTTGCCATCCACATCCTTGAGGTCAATCAGATTTTTGCCGACCATTTTCTCGTTTGCACCGTGGGCGCGCACCACACCATCCAAACCGTAAACGACGAGATATAGATCGCGGTCGGTGAAAGGACCATTCTTTTTCGTGATTTCGGCGTAGCCCTTTTCATTGCCGTTCGCCTTGATATATGCAACACCTTTCTTCACCATCGTTTGCGCCTCGTCAGCCGTGGCAAACTCGCCTTTCTTGGCGGCAAAGGCTGTTGCCGATAAAGCCACTGCAACTACCGCTACTGCGACCTGCCATCTGAATTTCATGATTCGCTCTCCCTTTCGTTGGTTAAAAAATCAGAATTTCTTGCGCGAACCCCCGCCAGATACGTTGGCTGCATAATTCGTTCGAATCTCTGCCTGTAGTTCGAATCTCTGCCTGTAGTCGGAATCGACCATAATAAACTTTTTTGACTGCCTGAACTTGGCCAGCTCTTTTATTGGATAATATAGAAACTTGTGTTGTAATACCAGCAAAGGTTTTTCTGTTGGATTCCAGAAACCTGCTGGATGCTATTTAATTTCAGAGCGCAACAAATATTTGGTTTGCCGGCTGGCAGGCTTAATCCGCATTTCACACAGAAGGAAATGCGCTGATGCTGACTTAAAATCGACAATCAGTGATTAACAGTCGTCATTCTTGGAATTGTTTATCGCTAATCTAAGCATCAAATATAATTTAATTATAATATAACAATATGTTATAGATGTCGGCATAGTCATTGCTTAATTTGTCTTAAGTCAGTCACTAAGAATCATCCAGGAACAATTGTTCGATATATCGGGAGATAAAACATGAAAGTCTGGCATAAGCTTGTGGTGGCACCCGGGATAGCCATTGTCTTCCTGATGATTTTGGGAGCGATGTCGTATGGAGTGTTGACTTACCAGAATTCCAAGATAGCCGAGCTATTCAAAAGTCGTTTCGCGAATTATCAGATTGCATCGGGTTCCGCGCAGGATATAAGCGAGGTGCATTCCAATGTCTACCGGTTATTTACCTGGCTGGGCAACCTCAAGGAAGACAAGATCGATCAGATCACTTCCGAGCAAAAGGCCAAGATAGACACTGTGACTCAGATCATGTCCCAGTTTGCAAATCATCCCGGGATAGATGCAGAAGAAAAAAAGATCGCCGATGCGCTTGTTGAAAAACTTGGCAAATACAAGAAGGACGTGGATACGGCGATCGACCTGAGTAAAGTTGACTTCAACACGGGTATGAGCGCGATGCAAGGCGCTGACAGCGATTTTCAAATCATGATCAAGGATTTCGATGATCTGGTTCAGCTCGAGCAGCAGCTAGCCCAAGAAAATTATGATAGATCCAGTGCCGCNTTTGGCAAGGCGGTAGTGGCAATGCTTGCCATCCTGGTGTTCGCGCTGGTAACCTCGGTGGGCATATCCCTGTACATGAGCCGGAAAATAATTCTCCAGATCGGCGGGGAGCTTGATTATGCTGTAGATGTGTTGCGCAAGGTATCGGAAGGCGATCTTACTGCCGTGGTCGAAACCAAGGCCAGGGATCAATCCAGTTTGCTGTTTGCGATGAAGCGCATGAGCGAAAGCCTCACCAATATCGTCAAAGGCGTGCGCGACACCACCGAATCCATGACTGTTGCTTCGAAGGAGATCGCACAGGGCAACAGCGACCTGTCGCAGCGCACCGAACAACAAGCCTCCAGCCTGGAAGAGACCGCCTCCAGCATGGAAGAGCTGACCTCGACTGTAAAGCAGAACGCCGAGAACGCCAAACAAGCCAACCAACTGGCGGCAAGCGCCTCAGACATCGCGGCCAAGGGCGGGCAGGTGGTGGACGACGTGGTGCAAACCATGGCCTCGATCAACACCAGCTCGAAAAAGATCGGCGANATCGTAAGCGTCATCGAGGGCATCGCCTTCCAGACCAACATATTGGCGCTGAACGCCGCTGTCGAAGCGGCACGCGCCGGCGAGCAGGGACGGGGCTTCGCGGTGGTGGCGGCCGAGGTTCGCAACCTGGCGCAGCGTTCCGCCGCAGCAGCCAAGGAGATCAAGTCCCTGATCGACGACTCGGTCAACAAAGTGGATGCCGGCTCCCGGCAGGTTGACCAGGCTGGCGCCACCATGCACGAAGTCGTCACTGCGGTAAAGCGCGTCACCGACATCATGGCCGAGATCGCCGCCGCGTCACATGAGCAGAGTGCGGGCATCGAGGAGGTCAATCAGGCGATCACCCAGATGGATGACGTGACACAGCAGAATGCCGCACTGGTCGAACAAGCCGCGGCGGCTGCCGAAGCGATGCAAGGCCAATCGGAGGCATTGAAGCAAGCGGTGGATGTATTCAAGTTGAGGACGGGCGGCAGCGCCCAGATAGTCAATGCTGTTCCGATCAAGCCTGTAGCCAAACCAGTTCTTGCGAATCCCACCTCGACTTCGGTGGCACCGGCAAGGAAAGAGCGCAGAGGAAAACGCCGGGTAGTCGAAGCCAGGGAGGACAAGGACGGCGAGTGGAAAGAGTTCTAACCGTGCCAACCGGTCGGCAACTTCCCGATTCAAACTACGATAAATTGCCATAAACCATCCGTTTCGGATGACAGTCATTGCTGCCCGGCAGCCCTTCGTTATTTAGTAACATCCCGCAGGTTTTCAGGATCTTTTCAAGGCTGATAGGGCATGCGCTATTGCAACCCGGGCCAGCCGTAAATCACAAAGTGGGTCGTTCATGGCACAATCGCATCCTGCCTAATCCCTGTATCAATCCATGCTGAGCTACCGCCATGCCTTTCATGCCGGCAATCACGCCGATGTGCTGAAACACTTCATCGAGGTGCAGTTGCTTCGTTATCTGGCGCAGAAGGGCAAGCCGTTCTGGTACATCGACACCCATGCCGGTGCGGGTTGTTATGCGCTGGATAGCGGCTATGCGGCGCAAAACGCTGAATATGAGAGCGGCATCGCGCGCCTGTGGGAGCGCGACGATCTGCCTGTTCCTCTGGCTGAATATGTGGCACTGGTGAAGCGCATCAATCCCGACGGGCAGTTGAAGTTGTACCCCGGTTCGCCGCTGGTGGCGCTGGAGTTGTTGCGCGAACAGGACCGGATGCGGTTGTTCGAACTGCATCCGAGCGACAGCGAGATATTGCAGCAGAATTTTGCCGGTCATGGCACGCAAGTGCTGATGCAGACTGCCGATGGATTTGGCGCGCTGAAAGCCCTGTTGCCGCCTCCGCCGCGCCGCGCGTTGGTTTTAATTGATCCGCCTTATGAAGACAAGCAGGATTATCAGCGGGTAGTGGCGGCGTTGCGCGAGGGTTTGAAACGCTTTGCCGGCGGAATGTATGCAGTGTGGTATCCGCAGTTGCAGCGCGCCGAAGCGCGGCAGTTGCCCGAGCAACTCAAAAAATTGCCAGTGGAAAGCTGGCTGCATGCCGCGCTCAGTGTGCAATCGCCCAGTGAAGATGGCTTCGGCATGTATGGCAGCGGCATGTTCATCCTCAATCCGCCGTGGGTGTTGCATGGCGTGTTGCAGGAAGTGATGCCGTATCTGGTCAAAATCCTGGGGCAAGACAGAGGTGCAGCATTTACCCTGGAATATCAGGAAAATTGATCCGGCGGGCTTGTATAATCGGTCCGTGACTTAATCCCATATCCAGATCAGGAGGGCATATGACTACCTCACACACATGGAATTTCTTTCGCGCAGGAGGTTTCGATCAAGTTCAACTGGATAGCGGCGCGGATCTGCTGGCCCTGAAGGAACTGGATCAAAAGCTGTGGGTGGCGCTGAGTTGTCCGACGCGCGGTATCGAGTTCGATACCAGAACGCTGGACTTGATCGACGCTGATGCGGATGGGCGCGTGCGCGCCAACGAGATTCTGGCGGCCATCGCGTGGGCGGGCGGGCTGCTGAAGAATGCCGATGCATTGCTCCAGGGTTCGGATAGCCTGTCCTTGGCCGACATCAACGACGGCAATGAAGAAGGCAAGCAGGTGCTGGCTTCTGCACGCCATATCCTGAAAAGCCTGGGCAAGCCGGGTGCAACCGTGATCTCGCTGGCCGATATGGCCGACATCGGAAAATTGGTGGCCGGGCTGGAATTCAACGGTGACGGCGTGATTAGCGCCAAGCAGATCCGCGATGCCGGATTGCGCGCGACGGTCGAAGACATCATCAAGTGCGGCGGTTCGTTGGCAGATCTGAGCGGCAATGCCGGTATCAACCAGGATATCAGCGACAAGTTCTTTGCCGAGGCCGTGGCCTATTCTTCATGGCAGGCCGAAGGCGAGGGCGATGCGGCGATATTATTTGCGGGTGACAAGACGCTGGTTGCGGCAGAGGCCTTTCATGCGGTCAAGGGCAAGGTCGACGACTATTTCACGCGTTGCCAACTGGCAGCATATGATATGCGTGCAGCGGTACCGTTGAGCCGTTCCGTCGAGGATTACCAGCATCTCGCCGCGCAAAACTTGTCGGCGCAAAATCTTGAGGTCGCCAACTTCCCTTTGGCAAGGGTGGAGGCGAACAAGCCGCTACCGCTTGTTTCAGACATCAATCCCGCATGGCAGAGCAAGGTGGAAGCATTGCGTCAACAGGCTATCATTCCGTTGCTCGGCAATAAGGAAAATCTGGGCGCATCGGAATGGGCTGCGCTTTGCGCCAGATTTGCGGCGTTTGAAGCATGGCAAGCGAATAAGCCGGCTACCAGTGCCGAGCAACTCGGCATCGCACGGATACGCGAGGTTTTGGGCGGAAGATCGAAGGCGGCGATCGATGATTTGATCGCTCAGGACAAGGCGGTCGAAACCGAAGTAAAGGCGATCCGTTCGGTGGAAAGATTGTTGCGCTATAACCGCGATCTGTTCAGCCTGGTCAACAACTTCGTGTCGTTCCGCAATTTCTACACTGGCAAAGGCAAAGCGATATTCCAGGTTGGCACCCTGTATCTGGATGGGCGCAGTTGCGCGCTGTGCATCAAGGTTGAAGATGTGAACAAGCACGCGACTTTCGCCAACATGAGCGGAATGTGCCTCGCATATTGCGATTGCGTGCGCAACGGCGGGGCGGAGAAAATGAGCATCGCTGCGGCTTTCACGGCAGGAGACTCGGATTTTCTGCTGGCCGGGCGCAATGGTGTTTTCTACGACCGCAAAGGCCGGGACTGGGATGCCACTATCGTGCGCATCATCGATAATCCGATCAGCATACGCCAGGCGTTCTGGTCCCCCTACAAGAAGCTTGCCAAGATGGTCAGCGACCAGTTGCAAAAGTTAGCAGCATCCAAGGCTGACGCAGTAGAAGGAAAGATGCTCAAGGCGGTGGTAGATAGCAAGGGTGCGGTTGAAGCGCCTGCTGCTGCACCCAAGCCGCCCTTCGATGTGGGCAAATTCGCCGGCATCTTTGCGGCGATCGGTTTGGCGATCGGTGCCATCGGCGGCATTCTCGCCTCTGTCGTCGGCGGCTTGCTGGGGCTGAAATTCTGGCAAATACCATTGGCGGTGATCGGCCTGATGCTGCTGATCTCATTCCCATCCATGGTATTGGCATGGTTCAAGCTCAAGTGGCGCAATCTCGGCCCGATTCTGGATGCAAACGGCTGGGCGATAAACGCGCGAGTGCGGATCAATATTCCATTCGGTACCTCCCTGACCGGTTTGGCAAGTTTTCCGAAGGGAGCCAACCGTTCGCTGGTTGATCCGTTTGCAGAAAAGAAAGTCGTATGGCCATATTACCTGATCATTGCGGTTGCTCTCTGTGTGCTGACAGGTTTGTGGTACGTCGGCTTCTTCGGGCATGGTAAAGGCATGGACAATTAATGGCGTTTTCTACGGATTGTCGCTTGTGCCCGCGTTTGGCCGGGTTTCTCGATCAGGTGCGGGTTGAGCATCCGGACTACCATGCGTTGCCGGTCAGTTCGTTCGGCAAGACCGGAGGCAGGTTTTTGATCGTCGGATTGGCACCCGGTATGCACGGTGCGAACCGAACCGGACGGCCGTTCACCGGCGATTTTGCGGGGAATCTGTTGTACGGCTCTCTGCACAAATACGGCTTCGCCAGCAGCGCCGAGCCTTTGGACGCAGCGGGGAATGCGAACCCCGCTTTGAGCTTGCCGAATTGCCGCATCACCAATGCGGTGCGCTGCCTGCCGCCGCAGAACAAACCCGAGCCCGGCGAGATCCGCAACTGCAATGGATTTGTTGCCGAGGAACTGTCCTTGCTGCCTAAAGGTTCAGCAATCATGGCGTTGGGAACGATCGCTCATCAGGCGGTGCTGACCGCGTTGCAACTGCGCAAAAGCAGCTATGAGTTCGGTCACGGCGCGCGGCACACACTGCCGAATGGACAGACTTTGTTCGACAGCTACCATTGCAGCCGCTACAACACCCAAACCAAACGCCTGACCACGGCGATGTTTGAGGCCGTCATCGCTGAAATTGCCATGCATCTTCAGCCCCAACCTGCTTGAGTCCCAAAATCTTGGATGCCGAGAAATTCGATCCCAAACCGATACTTGACAGCCTGCCGTTGCTGCCGGGCGTTTATCGCTATTTCGATGGCAAAGGCGAAGTGTTATATGTAGGCAAGGCCAAGCAGCTGAAAAAGCGGGTCGCGTCCTATTTCCAGAAAACCAATGTCTCGCCGCGCATCCGCTTGATGGTGTCATACGTCGCGCGCATCGAAACCACAGTTACGCGCTCTGAAGCCGAAGCCTTGCTGCTTGAGAACAATTTAATAAAATCCTTGAGACCACGATATAACATACTGTTTAGAGATGACAAGTCCTATCCGTATATCGTCCTTACCGGGGATGAATTCCCGCGCCTGACCTACTACCGCGGCTCGCCCAGCCGTCAGCATCAATACTTCGGGCCCTACCCGAATTCCTATGCGGCCAAGGAAAGCATCCAGCTGCTGCAAAGGATATTCCGCATACGCACCTGTGAAAACAGCGTGTTCAACAATCGCACCCGTCCGTGTTTGTTGCATCAGATCCATCGCTGTACCGCGCCGTGCGTAAAATTGATTTCTGCAGAAGATTATCAGGCTGATATCCGCAACGCTGTGCTGTTGCTGCAAGGTCGGCACCAGGAGGTCGAGCAGACCCTGCGCAAGGTAATGGAACATGCTGCCGAAGGGCAGCATTACGAACAGGCCGCTGTATTAAGAGACCAGTTGCGCGCATTGCACACGGTGCAGCAAAAGCAATTCGTCGAGTCAACCGGAGGTGCCACGGATGCCGACATCATCGCGCTGGCGCAGCAGGAAAGCCTGGTCTGCGTGAATCTGGCGATGGTGCGCGGCGGACGGTACCTGGGCGACAAGAGTTTCTTCCCGGAACATGCCGAAGACCTTACCGCGAATGAGATCGTGCAGGCTTTCATCGCGCAGCATTATCTGAGTCGCAGTGTGCCGCCGTTGCTGGTGCTGGATGCCGAGTGTGATGACGAAACGCTGGCGCAATTGCTCAGCGAACAGGCCGGGCATGCGGTGAAGATCAGCCAGGCGGGGAGTGGCGAGCGCAGGCAGTGGCTGGAAATGGGGCAACGCAACGCGCTGCTGGCCTTGCAACAACGGCAAGCGCAGCAGGGCGGACAGAAGCTCCGCCTGGATAAATTGCGCGAGTTCCTGGATATGCCGGATCTGCAGCGCATCGAGTGTTTCGACATCAGCCACACGATGGGCGAAGCTACCCAGGCATCCTGCGTGGTGTACGAGAACCTCGACATGCGCTCCGGCCAATATCGCCGTTATAACATCAGCGGCATCACGCCCGGAGACGATTATGCGGCGATGCGCCAGGCGTTGATGCGCCGTTACCAGAAGCTTGCCGAAGCCTGTCCTGAGCCCGGTCGGAGGGACGGTCAAATGGAGGAGCGCGCACGGCCTGACCTGATTCTGATCGACGGCGGGCTTGGGCAATTGCACATCGCGATGGAAGTCATGCACGAACTGGGCTTGAATGATCTGGCCTTGGTGGGCGTGGCAAAAGGCGAGGAACGCAAAGTCGGCTTGGAGCAACTGATCTTTCCGGACGGCACTGCAAAACAGCTGCGTAGCGATGATCCTGCACTGCATTTGATCCAGCAGATACGTGACGAGGCGCATCGCTTCGCGATAACCGGACATCGCGCCAAACGCGGTAAAGCGCGCACCGCTTCATCGCTGGAAGAGATCAGCGGGGTAGGGGACAAGCGCCGGCGCAGCCTGTTGACCCACTTCGGCGGCTTGCGTGAAGTGGCGCAAGCCAGCATCGAACAGCTCTGTCAGGTGGAAGGAATCAGCAAAGCACTTGCTGAAAGGATTTATCAGCAGCTACACTAACCATATGCCGCTCAATATTCCCAATCTGCTCACATGGTTAAGGATCCTGCTTATTCCGGTATTCGTCTCCGTTTTTTATTTGACGGATACCAATCTAAGTTTCCACCACAA
>JGI20214J51088_10002516_pt1 | contig 12164 bp, 10 predicted proteins | sample WetSurMetagenome_FD_51088 | JGI IMG/M metagenome (IMG submission 51088)
GGCCGGCCGCTCCGACTCCTTACAGACTCCGCACCGCGCGGGCCAGACGGCCCAATCCATCCTCCACCATCGATCGCGGACAGCCGAGATTCATGCGGACGAACCCCTCCCCGCCCGGGCCGAAGGTGTGCCCTTGGCTGAGGACCAGCCGGCCCTTCGACAAGAGCAGCCGCTCCAATTCCCCCGGGTCGAGGCCCAGCGCACGGCAATCCAGCCAGGCCAGGAACGTCCCTTCGGGCCGGACGACGCGAAGCTGCGGGATCTCGGTCTGGACGAACCGGGAAAGGAAATCCACATTCCCCTCCAGGTATGCCAGAAGCTCGGCGAGCCATTCCTCGCCATGCGTGTATGCCGCCGTGACGGCCTCCAGGCAGAACGCGTTCGGCCCCGGAATTCCGCACGCGCGCAGGGTGTGGCTGAAATCGCGCCGTAGGCGTGGGTTGGGAATCACGCTGATGGCCGGCTGGAGCCCCGGCAGATTAAACGTCTTGCTGGCCGCCGTGCACACCACCGACTGCTGCGCGAGTTCCGGCGAGAGGGTGGCGAAGACGGTGTGGGAATGGCCCGGGAGGACCAGGTCGAAGTGGATCTCGTCCGAGACGACGACCACGCCGTGCCGAAGGCACAATTCCCCCAGCGTCCGGAGTTCGTCGGCGCTCCACACCCGCCCCACGGGATTGTGCGGGCTGCACAGGATCAGCAGCTTGGCGTCGGGCAGCTTCCGCTCCAGGTCGTCCAGGTCCATGCGATACCGCTCGCCGTCGAGGCACAGGCGGTTCACCAGGACCCGGCATCCGTTGTCCTCGATCCCCCTCCGGAACGGGTAATACACCGGCGGCTGGATGACCACGCCGTCGCCGCGATCGGTCAGCGTGCGAATGAGGAGGTTCACGGCACACACCACGCCGGGCGTCGCCGCCATCCACTCCTCCCGGACGTCCCAGCCGTGCCGCCGCCGCATCCACCCCCGGACCGCCTCGAAATAGGCCGCCGGAGCGACCGAGTAGCCGAAGACGCCGTGACGCGCCCGTCGAACCAGCGCCTCGATCACCGGCGCGGGTGTCAGGAATTCCGTATCCGCCACCCACATGGGCAACAGATCGTCGCCCTCGACGCCGAAACGCGTGTGCGTTCCGTCCCATTTCAGCGAGCCGGTCCGCCGCCGGTCCACGACCTCGTCAAAGCGACTGCGCATCGTACGTATCCCGCGTGGCATCCACGTCAGTCTCTCCTCGGCGTCCCAGCGCCNCCTGCCGATCGCAATGAAAATGAAAAATGGGAAACCGACAATAGAAAACCGATCAATGTTCTCCGGTGTCCGGTTGTCGGTTGTCGGTTGTCAGTTTTACATTGGTTTACATTGGCTTCACTGCCGCAGGCGCGGATCCAGGGCGTCGCGCAGGCCTTCGCCGAGCAGGTTATAGGCCAACACGGTCATCAGAATCGCCAGCCCCGGAAACACCGAAAGCCACCAGGCGATCTCGATGTTCGCCTTGCCGTCGATGAGGATGTTCCCCCAACTCGGAGTGGGCGGCTGGACGCCCAGGCCGAGAAACGAAAGGCCGGACTCCGCCAGGATCGCCCCGGCCACGCCCAGCGTGGCCGATACGAGCACCGGAACCAGCGCGTTGGGGAGGATGTGACGAAACATGATCCGGGCGTCGGGGGCGCCCAGCGCACGGGCCCCCTGGACGAATTCCCGTTCGCGCAGGCTGAGGATTTCGCCCCGCACGAGGCGCGCCAGCCCCATCCACCCGGTGAATCCGATCACGGCCATGATGACCCAGATGCTGGGGCGCAACAGCGCGATCAGGGTGAGCAGCAGGAAGAAGCGCGGAAAGTTCAGCATGAGGTCCACGAACCGCATCACGACCTCGTCCACCCGCCCCCCGTAGTAGGCCGCGATGGTGCCGACGAACGTCCCCAGCATGACCGCGATCCCCACCGAGATGAATCCGACCGCCATGGAGATGCGCGCGCCGAAGAGCATGCGGCTCAGCACGTCGCGGCCGAGCTGGTCGGTCCCGAACCAGTGGGCCACGCTCGGCGCCAGCAGGATCTGCTTCACGTCGTACGCGGCCGGGTCGTAGGGTGCCAGGACCGGCGCCAGAACCGCCACGGCGGCCAGCAGCAGCACCACGACGCCGCCCGCCACCGCCAGCCGGTTTCCCCGGAATTGGCGCCACGTGTGGCCGTGCACCATCTCGAGGACAGTCTTCGGGCGCGCCTCGGTTCTCGCCACGTCAGGCCTCCCGTCGCGCGGACACGCGAATGCGGGGATCCACCAGCGCGTACGACACGTCCGCCACGATGTTGCCGAGCAGGGACAGGCTGGCCCCGATCACGATCAGCGCCATCAGGACTGGCTCGTCGCGCGAGAAGGCGCTCTGGTAGAAGAGCTGGCCCATGCCCGGGATGCCGAAGACCGTCTCGATGATGACGCTGCCGCCCAGCAACCCCGGCAGCATCAGGCCGAACAGCGTGACCACGGGGATGACGGCGTTCCGCACCCCGTGCTTGTAGATCACCGCCCGCTCCGGCAGCCCCTTGGCGCGCGCCGTCCGGATGTAGTCCTGGCGGATCACCTCCAGCAGGCTCCCCCGCATGTAGCGGGACAGGCCCGCCAGCCCGCCGACGGACGCGACCAGCAGCGGCAGGATGAGGTGGGAGGCGAAATCCCAGACCTGCCCCCAGAGCGATAGGTACTCGAAGTTGAGCGAGCGCAGCCCGGAGATGGGAAGCCACCCCAGCTGCACGCCGAACAAGATCATCAGCAGGAGCGCCAGCCAGAAGTCCGGGGTCGCGAACCCGACGAACACGAAGACGGTCATCGCCTTGTCGAAGAGGGAGTACTGCCGGGTGGCCGACAGGATGCCCAATGGCACGGCGAGTGCGAACACGATGACGGTCTCGAGCAGATTCAGTCCCAGCGTGATGGGCATCCGCTCGACGATCTTCTCCAGCACGAGTCGCCCGTCCGGGCTGTAGGACCGGCCAAAGTCCAGGCGCGCGACGCGCCAGAGCCAGCGGCCGAACTGCACATGGATGGGCTTGTCCAGGCCGTAGAGCTGCCGCAGCGTCTCGCGTTGGGCGCCGGTAGCCCGCGCTTGGAGGTCCTGCTGAACGACGCCGGGCTCCCCCGGCGCCAGCTTCAGCATCACGAAAGACAGGCAGAGGATGCCCACCAGGAGTGGAATCGAGATCAACAGCCGCCGGACGAGATATCCAAACACGGGGACCTCAGCGCGTGTAGCGTTGCAGGGCGGTCGGGACGTACCACGTGATAAAGTTGTGCAAGATCCCCGCGGGCGCGGGCTCGACCCCCCGCACTCGGGCGGCGACGACCGGCAAGGCATCCGGGACGTACAGGAAGATCAGGGGCTGCTCCTCGGCCAGGATGTCCTGGAACGCGCCGTAAATCGCCTTGCGTTTCTCCTGGTCGAACGTCCGCCGCCCCGCCTCCAGCAGCTCGTCCACTTTGGGGTTCTGGTACGAGATGTGGTTCAGATCCTCGGGGCCGGTCTTGCTGGAGTGCCAGATCTCGTACTGATCCGGATCCTGCCCCAGCCCCCACCCCAGGATGATGGCCTCGAAGTCCCTCTTGCGAATGAACGTGTTCAGAAACGCCGCCCACTCCACCACGTGGATCTTGACGTCGATCCCGATGGCGCCCAGCCGCCGCTGGATGATCTCCGCCGTCTGCTGGCGCACCGCGTTTCCCTGGTTCGTGCGGATGGTGAAGCTGAACGGTTTCCCGTCCTTTTGGAGGAGCCCCTGGCTGTTCGGCTTCCAGCCGACGTCGGCCAGGAGGGCCTTGGCCCGCTCCGGGTCGAACGGGAAGGTCTTCACGTCTTCCTTGTACCACCACGTTCCCGGCTTGTAGGGGCCGACCGCCGGGCGGCCCAGGCCCAGCAGGACCCCCTCGATGATCTCTTGCTTGTTGATGGCGTAAGCGATGGCCTGCCGGACGCGCTTGTCCTGGAAGCGCACGTCCCGCAGGTTGAACCCGAGATAGGCGTACCCGTTGGCGAGGTACCGATAGCGGTGAAACGCCTTCTGGAACGCCGGGTACTCCGTCTGGCGTCGGTACTGGATGGGCGTCAAGCCGGCCATGTCGATGTTCTGCGCCTTGAGTTCCAGGAAGATGGTGGACTGGTCCGGGATGATCCGGTAGACGACCCGGCTCAGGTACGGGCGGCCCTCGAAGTAGTCGGGGTTCGCGTCCAGCACGATCTTCTCCCCCGTCTTCCACTCGCCGAACCGATACGGACCGCTGCCGATGGGAAAACGGTTCTGGCGGGTCGTGCGCAGGTCCACGCCCGCTTTCCAGGCTGGCTCCAGGATGTGCCGCGGCAGGATCCAGATCCCCCACGAGAGGAGGGCGGGCGCGTACGGCTGGTCGTAGGTGACCCGGAACGTATACCGGTCCACGACCTCGGCGCGCAGCACTTGCCGGAAGGGTTCCGCGTACGCCGTGGGGGTCTTCGGATCGATCATGTAGCGGTAGGTGAAGTCGACGTCCTCCGCCGTGACCTCCTCCCCGTCGTGCCACTTCGCCCCTTTCCGCAGGTAAAAGGTGATCGTCATCTCGTCCTTCGAGATGTCCCAACGCTCCGCCAGCTCCCCCTCGGGAACGAGCGCCTTGTCGGTACGGACGAGGTTGGAGTAGATCAGGTTGCCGATCTCGTGAGAGGCGGAGTCGCTGGTGATGTTCGGGATGAGGCCGCTGATGTCGCCGATGGAGGCCTCCACCAGCGTGTCGCCGTAGGCCGGCCCCCCCTCGGCGGCAACGGGGCGGGCGGGCGCCTCGGACCGGCCGCAGGCGCAGAGCGCGGTCACGGCGAGAAGCGCCACGACGATCGGGACCCATCCCGACCGCGGAACGACTGCGGCCGGGATCATTTTGCCGGGGCGGACGGGGCGGCCGGGGCGGCCGGGGCCGGGCTCTGGGGNGCCGGGACGGCCGGGGCCGAAGAGGCGGGCTTCGGGCGCTCCTCGGGAACCACGGTCGTCCCGCCGCGCTGCGAGGCCAGCAGCGTGAGCGCGATCGACATCACCATGAAGAGGACAGCCATGACGGTGGTGGCCTTCGACAAGAACGTGGCCGCGCCGCGCCCGCCGAAGACGGTCTGGCTGGAGCCGCCGCCGAACGCGGCCCCGATGTCCGCTCCCTTGCCGCTTTGCAGCAGGACCAACAGAATCAGACCGGACGCGATCAGAATGTGGACGATAGACAGTGCGATGTACATGCAACCTCCCCATCAAAGACACGCGCGGCGGACCGCGCCGCCGCCGGCACTACCCGCGAAATCGGACGATCTTGGCGAACGAGGCCGCGTCCAGGCTGGCTCCGCCGACCAGGCCGCCGTCCACGTCCGGCTGCGCCATCAGTTGGGCGACGTTGTCCGGCTTGACGCTCCCCCCGTACAGGATGCGCACCGCCTGGGCCGCGGTCGCGCTCGCGACCTGCGCGGCCACCTGGCGAATGAAGGCATGGGCCTCCTGGGCCTGCGCCGGGCTGGCCGTCTTTCCGGTCCCGATGGCCCAGACCGGTTCGTAGGCGACGATCAGCTTCGGCGAGGCGAGGTGCCTCGCCAAGCCGTTCCGCACCTGCCGCTCCAGCACGGCAAAGGTCTGGCCCGCCTCCCGCTCCTGGAGCGTCTCGCCTATACAGGCGATGCAGGTGAGACCGGCGCCGAGGACGGCCTCGACTTTCCTGTCCACCGTCGCGTCCGTTTCGCCGAAGAACTGCCGGCGTTCCGAGTGGCCGACGATGCAGGCGCTGCAGCCCAGGTCGGCGATCATGGGCACGGCCACCTCGCCGGTGAACGCGCCCTCTTTTTCCCAGTAACAGTCCTGGGCGCCGATGGCCACCGGCGACCCCTTGGCCGCCTCCACCGCCGCCCAGAGCGCCGTGAAGGGCGGACAGATCACCACCTCCACCCCCTGCACACCCTTCACCGCCTCTGCCAGGCTGCGGATGGTTTCCGCCGCCTGCCGGGCCGTCTTGTACATCTTCCAGTTGCCTGCCATCACCGGCGTTCGCATCGTCACTCCTGTCGATTCGTCAACGTGTCAATTGGTCGACGCGTCAATTCGTCGATTCGTCAATTCGTCGATTGATCAGAGGCCGCTCGAAGGACGCGCTTGCCAGTTGACCAATCGACGCATCGACGAGTTGACCATTTACTTTTTGTCGGTCAACGCCGCCACACCCGGCAGCGTGATCCCTTCCAGAAACTCCAAGGACGCCCCGCCCCCCGTGGAGATGTGGGTCATCCGGTCGGCCAGACCTGCCAGGGTGACGGCGGCCACCGAGTCCCCGCCGCCGACGATGGAGGTCGCACCGCTGTCGGCGATGGCGCGGGCCACCGCGAAGGTGCCCTCGCGGAAGGGCGCCAACTCGAACACACCCATCGGCCCGTTCCAGACCACCGTCTTGGCCCCACGAATCGCCGTCGCGAAGGCCTGGCGCGCCGTGGGGCCGATGTCCAGCCCCATCCACCCCACCGGGATGGCGGTGCTGTCGGCCAGGCGCGTCTCGGCATCCGCCGCCACCGTCCGGGCGAGCACGTGATCCATGGGAAGCAGGAACGTCACCCCGTGGGCCCGCGCGGCATCCAGCACCTCCCGGGCCACGTCGAGCTTGTCCGCCTCCAACAGCGACGCGCCGATCTCCATGCCCTGGGCCTTGAGGAAGGTGTAGGCCATGCCTCCGCCCACCAGGAGCGCGTCCACCTTGCCGACCAGGTGCTTGAGGACGCCGATCTTGTCCGACACCTTGGCCCCGCCCAGGATCGCCACGAAGGGGCGCGCCGGATTGGTCATGGCGCGCCCGAGGTACTCCAACTCCTTGGCCATCAGGAACCCGGCCGCCGACACCGGCACGAACCGCGTCACGCCCACCGTCGACGCGTGCGCCCGGTGCGCCGCGCCGAACGCATCGTTGACGAAGACGTCGCACAGCGCGGCCAGAGCCCGACTCATGGCGTCGTCGTTCTTCTCGTCGCCGGCATGGAACCGGCAGTTCTCCAGCATGAGCACCTGACCCGGGGCGAGCGCCGCAACGGCAGCCTCGGCCACGGCGCCGATGCAATCCGACGCCATGGCGACCGGCCGCCCCAGCACCTCGGAAAGGCGGCGAGCGGCCGGCGCCAGGCTCATGGCAGGCACCACCGTTCCCTTCGGCCGCCCCAGGTGCGAGACCAGGAGCACCTTGGCCCCGTGATCGAGCGCGTACCGGATGGTGGGGAGGGCCGCCCGGATGCGGGTATCGTCCGTCACCTGCTGCCGGTCGTCGAGCGGGACGTTGAAGTCCACACGCACCAGCACGCGCTTCCCGGCCAGATCCAGATCGGAAACCGCGAGCTTCGCCATGTCGTCACCTCGGGGGATTCGGAACAGCCGCCCCTACTTTCGCGTCACGATGTACTTGATCAGGTCGCGCACGCGGCAGGAGTACCCCCACTCGTTGTCGTACCAGGCCAGGACCTTCACCATGGTGCCGTCCATGACCGAGGTGGAGAGGCCGTCCACGATGGAGGAGAGCGGGTTCCCGTTGAAATCGCAGGACACCAGCGGCTCGTCGGTATATCCCAGGATCCCCTTCAGTTCCCCCTCGGCCGCCGTCTTGAGGGCAGCGTTCACCGCCTCGACGGTCAGGGGCTTCTCGGTCTCCGCCACCAGGTCCACCACCGAGACGTTCGGGGTGGGCACGCGGATCGCCAGGCCGTGCATCTTGCCTTTGAGTTCCGGCAGGACCAGGCCGACCGCCTTGGCCGCCCCCGTGCTGGTGGGAATCATCGACAAGGCCGCCGCCCGGGCCCGCCGCAGGTCGCTGTGGGGCAGGTCCAGGATCTGCTGGTCGTTGGTATAGGAGTGGATCGTCGTCATGAAGCCATGCCGGATCCCGAAGGTCTGCAGGAGCACCTTGGCCACCGGAGCCAGACAGTTGGTCGTGCACGAGGCGTTGGAGATGACGTGGTGCTTGGCCGGATCGTACCGGGTCTCGTTCACACCCAAGACGATGGTGATGTCCTCGTCCTTGGCCGGAGCCGAGATGATGACCTTGCGGGCGCCTGCCTCCAGGTGTTTGCTGGCCGCCGCCCGGTCCGTGAAGCGGCCGGTAGACTCCACCACGACCTCCACCCCCAGATCCTTCCAGGGCAGGGCGGCCGGGTCCTTGCTGGCGAGGACTTTGATCTCTTTGCCGTTGACCACCAGGCTCTGCTCCTTGGCCTCCACCGTCCCGGCGAAGGTCCCGTGCACGGAGTCGTGCTTGAGCAGGTGGGCCAGCGTCTTGGCGTTGGTGATGTCGTTCACCGCCACGATGTCCAGCGCGGGGTCCCCGCACGCCGCGCGGAAGAAATTCCGCCCGATTCGACCGAAACCGTTGATGCCGACTCGCGTTGCCATACCACCCTCCTTGAATGCCGCCAAAGAAAGCGCCACCCCCCGCGGAAACCGGGGCTTCCGGATTCGAAGCCGAGTGATGCTAGTGGAACCTGGGGCGATTGTCAAAGGTTATCCGTCCGCTTCGTCTCACTCCACCCGCGCCAGCGTGAGGACGCCCACGGCGGCAGCGCCGGCCGAGCGCAGGGCGGCGGCGCAGGCGTTGACCGTCGCGCCGGTCGTAAAGACATCGTCAATCAGGAGCACGCGCCGGCCGGCGCACCGCTCGACGCGGCGTACGGCGAAGGCGTCCCGGACGTTCCGCCGCCGCGACCCCGCATCTCCCTGCTGCGGCGGCGTGGCCCGGACACGGACCAGCAGGCGTCGCTCGACCGACAGGCCGTGACGCCGGCCGACCATCCGGGCGAGCACCTCGGCTTGATTGAACCCGCGCCGCCAGCGACGGGTCCAGTGGAGCGGCACCGGCACCAACCCATCCCAGTCGCCGAGGGGCAGCAGCGCGGGCGCCTCCTCGGCCAGGAGGCGAGCCAGGTGGCGCAACACTCCAAGGTGGCCGCCGTGCTTGCCGAGCAAGATGGCCGCCCGGGCGACCCCGCCGTCCCGGTACCGGAGCGCCGCCCGGGCGACCGAGAACTCGTCGTGCGTCTCGCGACAGCGCTGGCAGAGGGGCTGCTCCGCGCCGTGGCCGCCCGCGGCGGCGGGAAACGGCCAGCCGCAGCGGGAACAGCCAGCCGGAGGCATGCGTTCCAGGGCCGCCCAGCACGCCCCGCAGAGCGCGCTGTGCCACCCAAGATTCAACGGGCGCTGGCAGACGTGGCAGGGCGTGGGGAATATCAGGTGCAGGAATCCGGCCGCGACGTCCCTGGGGGCCAGCCGGGACCCGGGACCCTCAGCCGGGGACATCTCCGAGGATCCGCGTCACGCCTGGGTCGGCCAGGCACTGTTCGAATTCGCGCAGGAGGACTTCGACCGACGGGAACCGCTTGGCGGGCAGCTTGACCATGGTGCGCAGGATGATGGCATCCAGCCACACCGGGATCTTGGGGTTCCACTGCCGCGGCGAGGCGGGCTCGGTGTGGATGTGGTGATACAGCACATCGCCTTCGACGAAGGGCGGCCGACCCGCCACCATGTGATAGAGCGTGCACCCCAGCGCGTACTGATCGGAGAGGGCCGAGATCGCCTCCCCGGTGATCTGCTCCGGCGCCATGTAGAACGGGGTGCCGCGCACCGAGGTCACCTTGGCGCTGGCGTGGGACACCACCGCCGCCAGCCCGAAGTCCATCAGCTTCACCGCGCCGTCGCGGGTCACCATGATGTTGGCCGGCTTCACGTCCCGGTGGACGATGCGCTGCCGGTGGGCGTGAATCAGGCTGCGGCAGGCTTGCCGGAAGATATCCAGGGCCCGGGAGAGCGGCAAGATCTGCATCTCGTCCAGGACGTCCTGCAGCGAGCGGCCTTCCACGTACTCCATGGCGATGTACACCGCATCGGCCGCCTGCCCCGCGTCGTAGATGGTCACGATGTTGGGGTGGTGCAGCGAGGCGGCGATGCGCGCCTCGCGCAGGAAGTCCTCCAGCGCCCGGGGGTCCTCCCGGACCGCGTCGGGGAGCACCTTGTAGGCCACCGGACGCTGCAGGACCACGTCCTCGGCCTGGTACACGATCCCCATTCCGCCCCGCCCGACCTCCCGCAGGATGCGGTAGCGCGAGGGCACGTTCTGCGGGGTGACCTCGCGGACGCCGACGACCTGCGTCGTCGCCGCCAGACGATCCCAGAGCTCCGAGACCCGCTCCTGCACATCCCGGTAATCGAACTGCTCGGCGACCACCTTCTCGTACAGCCGGAGCGCCTCCTGGAGATTGCCCTGCCGCTCCTGGATCCGGGCCAGGTGGTAGGTGGGGTAGACGGACTCCGGCCCGCTTGGCCGCAGCGTCACGGCGCGCTCGTACTTCTCCCGGGCGGGCCCGTCCAGACTCCGCTCCAGGAAGAGGTCGCCCAGCAGGACGGTAGCCTCGAGGTACCGCTCCGACTCCGGCTCGACCTGCTGGAGGACCGCCATGGCGTCTTCGCCCACGCCGGCGGCGAGCAATTCCCGAGCCGCGCCGAAGAAATCCCCGATCTCCTGCAGGACCCGGGCGGCCTCCCGGTGGTCTCCGGCCTGCTGGTAGTACTGAGCCGCCTCGGGGCGCTTCCCCAGCCGCTCCAGCGAGACGGCCGCAGCCCGCGGCTGGCCCGCCGCCGCGTACATCTCGGCGGCGCGCTCTTCGTCGCCGTGCCGCGCGTACATCTCGGCCGCTTTGGCGTGCTCGCGAACGCGCTGATACATCTCGCCGGCGCGCCACCAGAGTCCGCCGGCCTCGAACTCCGGGCCCGCGTCCGCCTCGCGCCCTTCGGCCAGATACCGCTCCCCCTGCACGATATGCAGTTCCGCCTCCCGGCCCAGCTCTCGGCAGAGTCGCGCCGCCTGGTCGAACCGCTGATGGCGCACCAGGAGGCCCAGTCCGATCTCCCACTCCCCGGCCTGGCAGTACTGCTCGGCCGCCTCCACCTCCATGCCGTGGTCCTTCAGGATGGCGCCCGCCTTGGCAGGCTGGCCAGCCTTGACGAACGCCTCCGCGCAGCGCCGCGCCAACGCCCGAGTGGCGACGGCCGACGGTTCCGATTCCGACGCCGCCCGCCGCTGGCGGGCCAGGGCTCGTTCGAGGAGCTCCGCCGCCGGGGCATACTCCCGCATGTGAAACCGCAGGTCGCCGGCGCGATCGAACGCGTCCACCTTGACATACAACGTCGCCGCCCGCTCCAGATCTCCGGCCCGCTCGGCGGATTCGGCCGCCTTGACGTCGTGCCCCCCTTTCTGGTAGAGGGTCGCCGCCCGCAGGTGGTTGCCGGCACGCGCGTACATCTCGCCCGCTCTGAAAGACTCGTTCCCCTGCTCGTACTGCCGGGCCGCCTTGGCCGGCTGGTTCTGGTGCTCCCAGATCCTCCCCGCCTCCAGATAGGCTCGTCCGCGCTCGTAGGCGTCGGCGGCGGCCTCCCAGTCACCCAACTGCTCGTAGAGATGCCCCGCCTCCACGTAGTGTCCCCGGCGGGCCAGGCGTCGGGCCATGCCGCGGTGCGGCGTGCCGGCGCCGCCGTGCCGGAGGAGGCGCGGAACCCACCACACGATCCAGAGCACGAGCAGGCCGAGGACGATGGGACCGGTGGCGGGACGGGCGGCAAGATCGTGAACCAGACGCTGACCCGCGGCCAGCCGTTCGCGCAGGGTGTCGGCGCCCGAGGGGCCCGGCTCCTGCGCCTGGGCCGACGCCAGGGACGGAGCGAGGACCCCACCCAGCAGCACCGACAGCAGACAGAGGATCGCCAGCGCGCGGCGGCCGACGGAGGCGAGGGCCCCTCGCGGGGAGGACCGGGATACGGGGCGACGCGATGTCGAGGCGTACACCAGAGCAACCCACCTGTATGGGGACGCTGGATCCAAGCGGTCGGACGGATCGGCGACAACCGATCCCGCCGACCCGGGGGCGCCGCGGGCGGGGAGGGGCGGCAAACCGCGCGGCGACGCGCATCGCCGGCGGCGCACGAGGATCACCGCTCGGCCTTGGCCCGCTCTTCTTCCTCCTGACAGGCGATGCATAGCCTGGCGAAGGGCAACGCCTCGAGCCGGCGCTCGCCGATCATCTCGCCGCACCCCTCGCACAGGCCGAATTTCTCCTGGCGGATCTTGTAGAGCGCCTCGTCCACCTGCTTCA
>JGI20214J51088_10002517_pt1 | contig 12163 bp, 19 predicted proteins | sample WetSurMetagenome_FD_51088 | JGI IMG/M metagenome (IMG submission 51088)
TGGTTGTAGGTATAGTCGCCTATTATTTGGAAAAAGATGTTAGTTCCCGGAGCGGGTTTTCCGAATTGACTCCATAAGAGTTGGCTGAAGAAATAGACGTTTGCGAATAGTGCTGAGGCGAAAATAACAGGCAGGTTTGAAACGTATAGGAGTTTAATTGGGTATCTGCTTCGGAAGCCTTTGTATCCTGCATAGCTCATTGGGAGTTCAATTCTTATCCCTTGCAAATAAATAACTATCAAGAAAACCGCAATTGTGGCAATTAAGCCAAGAAGTGATGGGTAGACACCGGATGCTGAGCCAAACGCCCAGTCCACTAACGATTGTTGACCACCTAAGTAGGATGAGAGTGAACCGACGAATAAGCCCGTTTGCGGCGAAAATGTTGACCACAGGATGTTCTGCGCAACGCCGGCCATTATGAAAAGGCTGATTCCACTGCCTAAGCCCCAACCTTTCTGGACGAGTTCATCCATTAACATGACGATTAAACCTGTTACGATCAATTGCACAAAAATTACAAGTATCGTTGGTCCAGCAAGGTTTGGTCCATACATGCCGCTTAGGATGTATGCTCCCGCTTGGATACCGGTAAGTACTATGGTGAAGACTTTGCTTGCGGAGGTAAAGAGTCCTCTGTCTTCAGAGTTTGACATGTCGCATTTAATGATTGAGGAGCCAGCGAGTAATTGCAGGATTAATCCAGCCGTGACTATGGGTCCAATACCTAGTTCCATTAAGGTGCCGCGGTTGGANGCGAAAATAACTCTTAATTGGCCAAATTGGTCTGATGCNGATTTTGCAACCCCGAAAAGCGGGATTTCAGTCATGACTAGGAAAATAACTAAAACTAGGGCNGTCCAGAAGAGTTTCTCATTAAAACTGACTTTGCGCTCAGGCTTCTTTATTTCAGGTAGAACTCTACCGATTGGTTTAAAGAGACTGAGGAATCTTCCGGCCATTTAGCAGCTTTACTCTCCGTTGGTTTGGGAGGCTACGATTTTTCCGCCTGCTTGTGTGACTTTTTCTTGAGCGGATTTTGAGTAAGATGCTATATGTATGGTTAGGGGTTTGGTTATTTTTCCTGTGCCTAAGAGTTTGGTATAGCCGAGTTCGGTCAGGTTGATTTCGGATCCTTGAACGAGTTGGTCGAGTTTGACTAGGTTGATTGCATTTACTTTGGTGTGTAAGCTTTGTGGTGAAGTGAATCCGTGTTTTCCGAAATAGTTGGGTTCAGATGTAACGATTAGGCTCCAGAGGTGTTTGTGTCTTCCGACTTTTCGGTGACCTTTGCTGCCTGAATCGCGGTGTTGACCTATTCTTCCGTAACCTTGTGTTCTTGAGCCTCTTGTTTTTCTGATTTTTCTTAGTTTATGTGGCATTTTGGTCAGCTTCTTTATCTAATGTTTGTGCTTTTCTAAGTTTGATTTCGAGCACGCCATTCTTGAATTTGGTGTGCATTGCGTTTGGAATCACTACCGTCGGAAGATTTAAACTTTTATAGTATCTTCGATCTTTTGATTTTGCCGACAGCGTAATTTTCTGGTCTTTCACATTTATCTTAAGAGATTCCCTATTAAAGCCTACTATTTCGGCAACGATTGTTATGGTATTGTTTTCTTGAAAGATATCAATTAAAGGTTTCTGTTCTACCAGGCTACGTTTGGCAAAACTTCTGGACGGGCGAAAACTCGTATGAGTNGGTGTCGATTTGGAACGTTTCACAGTTTGTGATGTTTTGGGTGTCTTACCTTTCAGCCCGTTAAAATCTAGCCATTTCCTGTTCTTGCTTGATCGTCTCCATCTTGCACTCATGTTGTTTCTTTCCCCCTCCAATTAACTAACGCATCTCTCCGACGACATTATAAAACATATCGCACATAAAGGGTGACAAATTGCCTGAACAACACAAAGCAAAATATTAACGAAAACAACCGATTGAGTTGCTGTTTAGCAGGATAAAGAGTTTTATAAAAAATTTAAGAAAAAATAATCAGCAATTTGATACAAGTACTCAGTTTTAACATGCTGATGCTTGNCAAAACAATTAATAGATCTGTCAATTAGAGGTCTGCAATGAGGCTCTAATTGTTTCAAACAAGGTTCGCGTATGACTACCCTCAATAGACGAGCTGCACAGGTCACTATTTAGAATCCAAATACTTTAAAACAGAAATTTTTCCGTTACGTAATAAATTGGAGTATTACAAAATTTTCTGAAAACACAAACTTTAATATTTAACAAAAATTGTCTAAACCAAGTTGAAAGTCTAACAAAATAGGAAATTTTGGAGTATGCTGGTTTTTTAGACCATACGTTGGACTAGTGCGTTGATTGCTTCTCCGCGGTAGCCTGCTTCGCCACCCGCTTTAAAGCCTTTTTTGGTTTTGCCCTTGTAGCCTTTGCTTGGTGGATGCAGTCGGAAGCGTGCTTGCATGTCTGGAAGTTTGCCGAACTGCACTTTGCAACTAATGATATCTGCTGCGAGGTCATCGATGTTTTTGTACCCGATTTTCTGAAGATAACCTTCGGTTAATTTTTTATCCCCAGCTAATAGCGCTCGCTTTTTGATCATCATTGCAACGGTTTCTTTTGTGGGTTCACCGTAAGTGACGTAGCTGTTTATGCGTTGCAACATGCCTTTATAGGCTGCTCGGCTGTCGATTAGGACGGCGTGATTAGTGTGGCTTAAGTGGAGGAGGTCAAGGGTTTCTCTGGCTTCGCGTTGTGCACTGACGGTTCCTCGAATTCTAACAACAACAAGAGGTTTACATTCTTCAATTTTCTGCGTCATTTTACTTCACCCAGTCCACTGTGGTAATCAAATTATAAGTCTTACGAAGTCCATCAAAGATTGCACATGCATAAGACGGCACTGTTCTTGTTGAACCGAAGCTTCTCATCCAAAGGTCTTTGACACCTGCTAACCCTAAGATGACTTTTGCGACTTCGCTTGAAACTAAGCCTAAGCCTCTTGGCCCTGGAACGATAATTACTCGGACACCGCCGCATTTGCCTTCTACTTCGAAGGGAACTGAATGTGGTTTACCGCAGCCGCATTCCCAGCTTCCGCATCCACGTTTTACCGGGATGATGTTTAAGCGGGCGTTTACAGCAGCTTTTTCGATGGCGTTTCGTACTTGGCTGGCTTTTCCTGACCCTAAACCGATGTACCCGTCTCGGTTCCCGACTGCAACGATGGCTTTGAAGCGTGATTTTTCGCCAGCGTCAGTTTGTTTCTGCACTAGGTTAACGTTTATGACTTCTTCTTGCAAATCAGGAATTAGCGAGTCGACGATTTGAGATTCAGAGATTTTTATGCCTGATAGAAATACGTCTTCTATGCTGGTTATTTTGCCTTCCTGAATCATCTTACCTAACCTGGTTTTGGCCACCCAAGTTTCTAAGTTAGTTGTTCGTTTTTCTCGTTCGTTTCGGTTTCTACCACTCATTCTTTCTTACCACCTTTCTTAGCAGCTTTTGGTTTTGGCTCTTTTTCTTTAGGTGCTGGTTCCTTTGGCGAAGCTTTCTCTTTGGTAACTTTTTCTTTAGGCACTTTTTCTTTGACTGCTGCTTTTGCTTTGGGAGCCTTCTCTTTTGGAGCTTTCGCTTTGGTTTTTTTGGCTGCAGCTTTTTCTTTTACAGGTACTGTTTCCACTATTTTTTCTTCTTTAGTTTTAAGAGCAACTTTTTCTTTGGCAGGGGCTACTTCTACTGGCTTTTCTTCTTTAGGTTTAGCTGAAGCCTTTTCTTTAGAAACAGTTTCCTTTGGTGCCTTTTCAGTCACTGCTTTGGGAGCAGCAGCTTTCGGGACTACAACCACTTCAGACAATTTAGCGCCCTTTGATACTGCTATTATATCAGCTTTAACTTTGGCGAAGTGCTCTACGATTTTTTCTGGAGCAACACCTTGTGCTGTGTATTGTGAGAATTTGGCTGTGTATTCTTCTGATCCTGTGCCTAAGCTTTTAGCGTACTTGGCAATGTGTTCGCCCTTCATTCGTTCCTTAACGATTTTTTCTTCACTGTGGGGAACTTCTACGCCTGCATCTACGACTCCGCTTAAGACAGCAAAGATTTTTGAGCCTTTAGTGGGAGAAACTAATCCGATGTCAAGGATTGCCTCTTTAATGCCTGCTACTTTAGCTTTCAAACCGCACATTAATCCTGTTAGATAAGCGGCGGGAATATTGCCTGTGGGAGCTCTCCAACCGTAGGACTTTATGAGTTCACGGCTGTTGGCTGAAGCTAAAACCTCATCACCATGGGGCTTAGCGATTATTATTTGAACTTCAACATTTTTGTTGGATGCCCTTGTGACAAGCCGGGGTTTTCTGGATGTAACCAGAGCCTTACGTGCTTGGTAATCAGTTTTTCCTTCGCGTCTGCGTCGCAGTTTTACTCGGTAATTTGCTTTTTTTGCCATCTAACGTTTCCTCCATAGATCATGCGCTTTCAAATTGCGCTCTAAATCAGCAATAGACTCAAACCTTCCGCTCCCTGCCATCCTATAGTATTGGGTGTAGGTCGTTTCGGTTATGACTTTTCTTGCTTTCAAATCTCTAAGCTTGCGTCTTAAAGAACGAATTTTTATCATCCAAGCTTCTTTTTTGGTAACTTTTGCGTATCCTGCGCCTTTGATACTTCCTGGACCGCTACGTCTACCCTTAAGCTTCTTCGCTCGGATAATTTTTGCTCGGGACCTGCTTACGCCTTGTTCAGGCAATGATACGATAATTCTTTCGTGAATTAGCTTTCTAACTTCTTCACGAGTAATCGCTCCTTCAACATCATCCATGCGTTCGGGATTAATCCAAACACGGTTCTGCCCGATCTTTAAGATTCGAGCAGCTAAACGTCTTTGTCCGCTTAAGTCAGTCATTGTTTCTTTTCTCCTTTCTTTGGTTTTGGCTTTGCCTTTTTAGAAGCCTTCTTTTTGGTTTCTTTCTTTGGCTTTTCTTCTTTGACTTTTTGCGTCTCTACTTCTGCCTCTGGTGTTTCGCCTTCGGCTTCTTCTGTTTTCTCTTTGGTTTCCTTGGAGACTTTAATGTTTAGGATTTTGATGTTCAGGTTCTTTGCTTCTGCTATGATTAGGGCGCGTTTTCGTTTGCCAACTGTGTGAGAGATGCGTGCTGCCTGTGTGTTAGGATCGATTGTTGATAGGTCCGCTACGTTGAAGACAATGACTTCGCGGTATCCTGATGGATGAAGGAATCGGGCGATTTTAGGTCCTTTATAGCCCATGCTGGGTCCTGGCGGCCACCCTTTAATTTTTCGTCGAATCTTGTTGTCTAAGCCGCGTGGTTTTCTCCAGCTTAAGCTGAAGCGGTCGTATTTCCAACTTTCAGCCCGGACGAATTTAGGTTTTTTGTTCTTAGCGCGCGCTCTAAGTTTGAGTGCTTCGCGTGATGGGGAGATTTTCTTTTCGGTCATTATGCCATTCCTTCGTTTCTTTCATATACGAATATGCCGTCGAGGAAGACTCGAGGGTCTTTGTTTCTGACCCGTGTTGCTTGTTCAATGTTGGCAGCGGTTTGGCTGACTTCTTCCAAGTTTGCGCCTTCAACAATGATATCGTCAGGTTCAATTTTCACTTTAATGTTGCCTGTTAATTTTATTCTGCGGGGTCTACGTTCACCCGTAAAGTTTTCAATTAAGATTGATTTGTCTTGAAGCTTTACCGAGATGGGAAAGTGTGAGAAGACGATTTTTAGTTTGTATTGATAACCTTTTGTAACGCCGGTAATCATGTTTTGGATGTGTGAGTAGATGGTTCCTACGAGAGCAGCTTCCTTTTTGCGTGGCCATTTTGCTGAGATGCGAACGTTTTTACCTTCGCCTTCTATAGCGATTGGAGCAAATGAGAAGTCGCGTGTCAATGTTCCCTTAGCGCCTTTGACGATGATTTTTTTGCCTTCTAGACTTAAGGTTACTTCGTTTGGAACTTGAACAGTTTTAGATATTTCTGGAAGCCGCATAAATTACACTCCTTTAGTAGACGAAGGCTAAGAGCCTTCCTCCAAGGTTTTTCTCTTCAGCGTCTTTGTGAGCAATTACGCCTTTAGATGTTGAAACAACCATTATACCGACGTCTCTGGATGGCAGGAACTTCTTTTCCCATTCTTCGAATTCGTCGACTTTGACGGCGAAGCGGGGTTTAACTGGACCACATTTGTTTATTCTGCCCAGTAGTTGAACTTTGAATTTTCCTTGGCGTCCATCGTCAATGAATTCGAATTCTCCGATGTAACCATTTAGTTGCATAATGCGCAGGACGCGTCCCAAAAGTTTAGAGGCGGGGCTAATTATGCATTCACGCTTATTGCGTGTTTCGTTGTTTTTGATGGTTATCAAACCATTAGTTAAGGTATCCATTGTTTTTCTTTAGCTCCTACTCGTATTTTTTGAACCCTAATTTTGGGGCTGCTTCTCTAAAACATGTTCGACAAAGATATAAATCGTAACGTCGAATGACTGGTCCATACGAGCCACATCTAACACATGGGCGTGAACCTTTGCCGTATTTTCTTACTTTTTTAACTTGTTCTTTTCCCATATATTCACTCTCTGGTTTAGACGATTTCGACTCCTAAGGTTTGTTTTATGAAGAGGATTGATTCTTCAGGTGTTAACAGGTGTTTTGGACCGATGGTCTTGTTTTGTTTTCTGCGGATTTTGATTCTTTGTCCAGGACGGTTAACGGAGACACAGACATCCATGCCGAAAATGCCGATTTCTGGATCGTATTTTACACCTGGAATTTCAATGTGCTCTTTTAGACCGAACGCAAAGTTTCCTCGTTCATCAAAAGAACGTTTAGAAACTTTGTTATCAACTACTGGCAACACTTTTTTTAGGAAATCTACCGCTTTTTGCTTTCGCAAGGTTACGACGACTGCGATTGATTCGCCTTCACGTATGCCGAAGTCGCGTATTGTTTTCTTGGCTTTCCTCTTGATTGGGTTTTGACCTGTGATTTCTTTGAGTACACTATTTGCTTTTTCGAGTGGCTCGCCTGATTTGCCAACATTTAAGTTTACGACGACTTTGTCGATTCGTGGCTTAAGCATTGGATGCTGTTCCCAATTATTGATAATTGCTTCTTCAGACAATTGTTGGTTCCTCCAGTGTTGTTATGAGTGGTTCGGTTTCTCCTATGGAGAAAACGAAGTCCAAGATTGTTTGATAGCGTGCTCCTTTGGAGTCTTCTATAAGAACTAGGGCTTGGCGACGTTTTTTAGCTTCTGTCTTTTCAATTTCAACTATTTTGCCTTGTTTTCCAATGTTTTTTCCGCCAGTAATAACTGCTATGTTCCCTTCTTTGGTTTTCAAGGTTTGGACGATTTGTTTTTCTGGGTAGGTTACTTTGATTATATCGAAAGTTTCATATTTTACTTCTGTAGGGTTTTTGGGGTCTGCGACTTTGATGAGCATGTTTGAACCGTCATGGAGTGCGATTTGCACGCCGTTGTGAACGGCTGTTTTATCTTCAACTCGTACTAGTTTTATATTGGATTGTTCTTTGCTAATTGGAGTCAAAACCAATCCTTTGTGTGAAGGCATAACTCGGTAGTAATTGCCTGAGTCAGGCATCGAGATTACATCCATCAAACCGACTGGAGAATCATCTTTTTTGCGGACTTTTCCGTCAACTAGGACTTTGCCTTGGGCAAGGATTAGTTTGCCTTCTTTGCGTGTTTGGGCTACACCGAGGATGTCTCTTAGAACCAACGTTAATGGTAGACACTTCTCGAGTGAATGTGAACCTGACGAGGGCTTTGCTACCCAGGGCAGTTCTTTTCTGTGAATAGGCCAGAATGCAGGCGCTGGCTTGCGTTTCAGCCTTGCAGTTTTTCCTTTTTTACCCATTTTTATTGTTCTCCCTTAGTTTTTTCTGAGGTTTTTGGTTTAGCACGTTGTTTAGGCGTGGCTTCTTTTTCCTCTGTCTTTTTTGCGGCTGGCTTTGTTGCTTTTTTGGTTGCTGGAGCTTTTTCTATTTTTGCGCTGGCAGCTTTTTTGGCTGCAGGTTTCTTTGCAGGTGCTTCTTCGGTTGTGATCTCTGTTGCTTGTTCTTCTGCAACTTCAGGTGCCGCTTCTTCTTTAACCGGTGTTACTTTAACTAGTTTCTTTTCCTTGGTTGGAGCTTCTTCAGCTTTCTTTGCGGGCTTTGCTTTTGGTTTCNCTGGTTTTGCAGTTACCTGCTTCCTCTCAAGGATATTCTTGCGCCATTTATCNTCCAAGTTAAGGTTGCGTATTTCAACTTTAGATGGATGAACTGGAAGGAAAATGTTTGTTCCATCGACTTTTTCTCGTGTTAACCCTTCAACGTAAATGCGAAATGCTTTGAGGTCAACGCGTGAAACTTTGCCTTCGAAGCCTTTGTTGTCGCCGCGTTTAATCAGTATGGTGTCGCCTTTTCTGACTGGAAGAGTCTTAGCGCCTCTTGATGCTGTAAGTTCATGTGATAGTGGCGCTGACATAAGTTTGTGACGAATATGAGCAGGAGCATTAAAAAGCTTCTTTCTTTGTTTACCAGGGTTCTTTACTCGTTTTGTATCTTGCATTATCTTACACCTACACTATTATACTAGAGGCACTTGCGATTCTTGGCCATCTCTCAGCTGCCTCTCTAGCTACTGGACCACGGATTTCTGAACCCTTCATTTCGCCGTCAGGAGTGATGATTACTGCAGCGTTATCTTCAAATTGAACCCAAACACCGTCGACCCGTCTGAAAGTTTTTCTTTGGCGGACGATTACGGCTTGGAAGATTTTCTTGCGCATGTCAGGTGATCCTTGGCGTACGGAAACTGTGACTTTGTCTCCGACTGTGGCGGATGGGTAACGTCTAAGTCTGCCTTTGTAACCCATGGCTTGAATTAAGCGCAAAACTCGTGCGCCCGTGTTATCAGTACATCGTAGCTCGGAACCTGCTAAAAGCCCACGGCTAATTTTTTGACCATGTGAAAGCATACCTTTTGCTGTTAGGGCTCTCTGCTTTGCCTTCGCCGCGCACATATTATCGTTCCTCTCCTAATTTTTCTACAACAACAAACGATACTGTTTTGCTAACTGGTCGGCATTCTGCGATTTTTACGCGGTCGCCTTCCTTAACGTCGATGCATGGTGGATTATGCGATGGGATGTGCCCGTGGCGTCTTTCATAACGTACGAACTTTGAGGAGAATTGCAAAAATTCTCTGTCAACTATAACAGTTTTTTCCATCTTTGATGTGTGAACGACGCCTTCCAATACACGTCCTCTCACGGCTAATTCGCCGTGGAATGGACAGTTTCGGTCGTCACAGGTCTTTTTTGGTTTCTTAAAAGTCATTGACATATTACCATAACCTCTTTACGCCTTTTTTTAGTCTGTCTTCGGACCTTCCGACTAACAGTTTACCGTCAACTTCAACAGTTGTACCATCGTCAAATGAGAAGTCAAACGTTGCAAGATCTTTTATGACGCTTTTAGGTTGACCCTGATGAATCAGGGTTAAAGTGTTTTTTGTTTCAGCTATGACTGGACCAGCTAATCCAATGTAGCCAAGATGGGCACTTTGTGCAATTCTTGCTTGAGTGCCAATGAATTCGTAGCGGATGATGTCTGGGGTTATTTTCATTTGGGAACGGTCTCCTTAGCTTTTTGTTTTTTGGCTGGTTTTTCAGTTTTCTTTTCTGGTTTTTCTTCTGCTACTGCTTGGTGGATTCCCAGTTTCTTCTCGTTTTGGATAGTTAATATTTGAGCAATTGTTCTGCGCAGTTCCCTTATCCTTGTTGGGTTCTCTACGGCGCCACCTGCGTTAACCATGGTTCGGATACGAGCGAGCTCAATCCGTAAATCTAACAGTTTATCTTCTCTATCTTCAGTTGATAGAGCATTAATTTCTTTTACCCGCATTATTCTTTATTCTCCTCAGGTTTTGGTTCGTCAATAACTTCTTTTGCTTGCACTTCTGGCTCAGGCTCTTTTTCTGCTTCTTTAACTGGTGCTGGTGCTGGTGCAGGGGTTGGCGCTGGTGCAACTGGTGCTTGTTGTGGAACGGTTACTTGTTCTTCTTCCGGTGCAGGTGCAATGATTGTGACTTTGTCTGGGAAGTATGCGTCTGGAGGCATGATTTTTACTCGGACGCCGATAATGCCTGGTTTTAGTTGAACGTGGGCTTCGGCTGTTTTCATAGCTCTTAGGGCTGGTTCGCCGACAATTGGGAAGTGCCCTGCTTTGAATTTTTCGAAGCGAGCTCGTTCGGTTGTAAGTTTGCCGCTGATTACGATTTCTGCGCCAAGTGCGCCTGCTTCCATAACTTGGTTTAATGCCCAGAAACCTGCGCGTCTAAAGTGAACTCCTCGTTCGAGGGCTGAGGCAACGCGGTTTGCAACTACATGTGCGTTGAATTCTGGGACTTCTATTTCTGAAACGCTAATTTGAGGATTAGCAACTTTGAAATTATGTTCTAAAGCTGAGGCGAGTTCCTTTATGGTTTCTCCACCTCTGCCTATAACTAAGCCTGGACGCATCGCGTAGATGACCACGTGTGTTCCAAGTGGTGTTTTGGATAGGTTTACTCCGCCGTATCCTGCACGTTCAAGTTTTTTCTGCAAAAATTCATCAATTTCTGTTCTTTTAATAGATTCTGTGATGAAACGTTTGACTATGCTCATTTATTGCTCTCCTTGATTCGGTTTCTCTTCTAGAACGATTTCGACGTGTGTTGTTTTGTCGAATTTTGGTGAAGCTCTGCCGTGTGCTCTTGGTGTGAAACGTTTTAGTTTTATGCCTTGGTATGCGGCTGAGTGCATAATTCGAAGGCGATCGACGTCTAAGCCCTTGTTTTCTGCGTTAGCTTGGGCTGCTTCAATGACATGGAGAATTTGTTCAGCGGCTTTAATTGGGAATCTGCCTACGCAGTGATTTTCCAATCCGCCTTTATGACCTAATTTTTTAGTGTACCTAGAATATGGAACTGCTTTTTTCTTAATCATTACGTCGCGTAAAAAATCTTTAGATTGAACAAGATTCATGCCCTTAACAGCTCTACAGATTTCCCGTGCGGCTTTATGGGATACCTTAAGTTCTCTACCGCTGGCTTTCGCTGTTTTTTCTGGATTGAGCATTTCTTCAATTATTGAGTATCCCCATTTTGGCATTAATATTTCTCCAGTGCGCATTCAAACACGTAAAAGCAATTTATATGGCTTTCCGTATCACAAATAAGATTTTACTCTTACTAGACTAAGTGGGTGTTCCTGCGAGGAACTATTCGAACGCGTGAGGTGTACAGTTTTTGGATTGCGTTTAGACTTTTATAGTTTGCCCAAGAAACCCCAAAAAAATAAATCGGCAATAATAACTTTATATCAATTTACCAATCAAAAATATTTATAGAAGAAATTTTAGGCCTTTTGCGATGTGTTTATTTTTAACGTTCAGGGTTTAGTAGTCTATTCTAGTTAAAAACCCAAGGAGGCAGTAAATCTGGATAAACTCGAGAAAATCACAATGTTGCATGGTGCTGGCGGCTCNGTTATGCATGACCTCGTCAAAAACTACATCGTGAAATATTTTGGNGGACTGAGCAATGCCGCCGAGGTGCCGTTGGAAGCAATGGATGACGCGGCAGTCATCGGCGATATAGTTTTTAAAAGCGATTCCCACGCGGTTAAACCAATATTTTTCCCCGGCGGAGACATTGGGCGCTTATCAATTTCTGGCACGGTTAACGATATTTCATGTTTGGGCGCTGAACCTTACGCTTTGGCTTGCGGACTTATCCTTGAGGAGGGCTTGTTGCTTTCTGATTTAGAACGAATCCTAGCTAGTATGAGGCAAGCTTGCATAGAAGCGGGTGTGGGCATAGTTACGGGTGATACCAAGGTGGTAGAGAAGGGCAGTTTAGGTGGCTGCGTTATGAACGTTTCAGGAATGGGCAGAAGAACCCCCAACCTCGAAAACAACCTTCAAGTTGTGAGGAAATATCGAGCCCTCAAAACCCGCTGGGCACTCGACTCCAACCTTGCACAAGGCGACAAAATCATACTATCAGGCACAATTGGCGACCATGGTTTGGCAGTGCTTTCGGCGCAGCAAGGCATTAAATTTGGCAGCGAAATAAAGTCTGATGTGAAGCCTCTCAACCGAATGATTCAAAACATGCTAGGCAA
>JGI20214J51088_10002518_pt1 | contig 12159 bp, 14 predicted proteins | sample WetSurMetagenome_FD_51088 | JGI IMG/M metagenome (IMG submission 51088)
GACGATGAGTTTTTAGCAGCGTTTATAACCAGATCGTAGTTCTGGTTCCGGATACTGAGCCACACTCCGAAATATTGAAACAGGTGTTTGAAATGTTCTTTGGGCAGTCTTATTATTCTGTCAATATTGTTGTAGTTTTTAAATATAAGAAGCGCTGCATTCCCTTTTACAAAAAGGTCTATTTTACACCCGGGAAATGTATTGGTTACTTCCTGAACCAGTGGCGTAATTAAAAGCATGTTACCCAGCCTGTGATTAGGCCTGCATATTAACACTCTTTTTATCTCATCTTTGCTTATGTTGTTTACTCCCCCGATGGTATTGGAACTTCCGATATTCTTTGTGATGCCCCTCAGCAGGCTTCTTCTTACCTTATTAATTCTCTTAGTAAAATTCATATTCGGGTTTTGTTATTTTGAGGTTTTGGTGATATACATGAGGGCATATTGATTGTTCAGAAACAGATTCTCATCTTACGTCGGGTTCAAAGAAGACCCACTTTACTGAAGGAAACTGTTTTTTTAGTTCAGACTCGCATGCGTTTGTGTTATTGATAAGTTGATCGAATGGATTGATTCAGCGAGCATGGCTCCTGAACCGGTAAGTATGGCAGCAGCCGTTTTAGTGATTGCAATTCCCATGTTGGCAAGCAAAGCAAAGAGTATAGATTTTATGGATGCATTCTGTTGCGACATGTAGCTAAGATACTATTTTTCTCAGGGGTTCATTTCAATAACAATATATTTGATTTGCCTATTCAATGTTCTTTTTAAATTCTTCTACTAACGGCGTGGCTTTCGCAAGATCCTCTTCTGAGACAACAACTTTAACAGAGCCTGTTCCGCCCGGAGCAGTGAACCACGGGAAAAGAGTCCCCGTGAACTCATCCTTTAAAAAGGCTTCTATTTCAGCATCTTCCAACATGCTCTTTAACAGTTCCGCCTGCATGATTGTTCCGGAAAAGACTACCACGGGTTCCATAATTGTTTCTTCTTTATTTAAATACCAGTACGAGATGAGTAAAATTGTAACCTGACAATTTATGCCTTTTTTGGTTATCTATGCCTTTTATTTGAAGCGTTACTGAGCCTGGGTAAAAGCCCTATTTCTCAATTAACGCTTTTACCTCCTCGTAAGGTTCTCTCACATTTCTAGGCAATGAGTAGTTAATAAGATTGGATTTGATGCTTGTGCCTCCTTTATTTGGTTCAATCCATGCTATATGCATTACATTTAGCAATATCTTTGATCCGTCTTTTTCAGTTACCTCGATAAATTTAAATTCCATGACAGTAATTATTTGTTGATATTATGACTTCTCTGGTTATAGTTTTTATGAAATGAGAGCTTTCCCAGAATGCATAACTATCAGGATCCATACCAAGCTATAGTGCATGAGGGGTTATATTTAAGAATGGTTTCTGACACGAAACCCGTGCCAAATCCGAGAATGAGTACGTCCTCAATATTTTCCCAGTTAAGTTTTAATTTCCTGAAAACCTTTTTAAACAAAATGTGAAGAGAACCATATGAATAGTTTGCGTTTCTTCTGTTAAGCAAGAACTTCCATCCGCTGATTACAACTTCAAGAAACGGGTTATACTCGCTGGATACCCGTTCAACAGTAATTGGATATAAATAGCTTAAGCAGCAATCGGGTTTATTCATTAACTGAAACAGTGAGTTTACCTCGCTGCATGCATCTGTTAAAAGTGACCGTAAAAATTAGTTATATCAAAATAGATATCTTTCTCTTCGCCAGTACCAATAACAATGGTTATTATGTCGTAATGCTTGTTATTATTAACACTCGCCAGCTGTTTTTTTGCTTTATATCCCGGATAATTTTGTTTGAGCCAGGTATATTCGGCATCCACACCGGTGAGTTCGCTTTTCTCTTTTATTATAATTGCTTTTTCATAAGATGATCCGTCACGCCCTGCAGTTGCAGTAGTGCTGTATTGATCACCTGTTTTTTCCGATGTCTTTTTTGTGGTAGAACATGAAAATACCAGAGTCGCCAGTACTAAAAGGATCACAATTTTTTTCATAGCTGTAGTTTATAAAGTTTAGTCCAATATTTATATCAACAGAGCTGTATAAGAATGTTTCGTCTTAAGTCAATGGTTTTTATGTATATAAATTCTTAATAATCACCTAATGTAAGAAAAATATTTTAAAACCGCTTAAACTGACACAGGGTCACTTTATAAATAACCTCTGTATATCTGTTTACTGTCAAATATATCAAATTTTATTTTAGTTTTTTTACTGAAAAACATTTCATTGATTAGCCGCTGCAATAGATGCAGCAGTAGCAGCATCATTTGCTGCGTTAGCTGCAAAAGTAGAAGCGGCCACTGCTGCAAAAATCTCCGACTCTACCTCCCTTATTATTTTATTGGTAAGATCAGCAATAGGGCTTTCTTTCATTATCTTTTTCAACTCTTTTCTCAGCACTTTTACTTCATCCCTGTCATTAGTTATTACCCTATGCATCCGGCAGGCTTCTATCAATCCCATAATACCTACCAATTCATGGCTTATCTCCTGGTGGAATAATATCTTGTTTTTTAGCTGTTGTATCAGTTTCTCCCTTGTAAGACTTTCAGTTAAATAACTTTTTCTGTAAGGGATTATACCTAATAAACGCCTCCATTCTATGCGAATGACACCCTTTTTTTCAAGTTCTTTTAAAATAATCCATTTATACCTTATTGATTTCTTTTCAAGCCTGACTATCCAAACCCTTGTTCTTGCAGATTTAGCGGAGCCAGATATTAAAGTTGATATTTCAGAGATAGCCTGATTATTAGATTCTTTAATGTTTTTAAGAATTAGTCTGCCGTCTTCAATAACAATACGGTTCTCCTGTGACATCTCTAAAAGGAGGGCCCCGATGATGCCATAATTGAGGTTTGTGTCAGAAATAAGAAACCTGCCCTTCTGCGGATGATGGGCAAGCAACAAGAATTCCTGGCTTGTAGAAAGTTCCATTATACCTGATTTGTATATCATTCAAATTTAGTAAACCGGGCGCAATAATCAAAATTGAGAGGAGATGATAAAGTCGAAAGTGGAAAGTGGAAAGTGGGAATTTATATAGGATTATTCTTTTTGGGTAAACCCTCTTTCATAAGAAAAAATTATTTCATCACAAAGCTTATTAAACCCGTCATCAACACTGCACAAGGCCGGGTTTGACTTAAACCATTCAATACTATGTTTAATACCATCTTTGAAGAGAATATCGGCAGAAAAGCGGGGGACAAAGTTTTTAATCTTACTGTTATCAAAGACAACACTTACTGCCTTGTCTCCCATGAGACCGGCAATATATTCCGGTTCATAATAGCAGATAAAGTCGGATGGAATATGAATGATGTCCGGATTTATGCCTGCGGCATCAGCTATTGCATCTGTAATTTTATCCCAGGTAAGCACCTCGTCTGAGGTTATATGAAACACCTCGCCAATGGCTCTCTCATTTCCCAGGAGACCGGCAAATCCTTTTGCAAAATCCACTGCATGCGTAAGTGTCCAGAGTGATGTGCCGTCACCGGGAACAATGATCTTTTTCCCTTTCAGCATCCTGTCAATAATTGTCCATGGATGGGTCTTACTGTTAAGGATAAATGGGATGCTCCTGTAATAAGTATATGATGGTCTTATAATTGTACAGGGGAAATTATTATTGTTGTATTCATCCATCAAAACCTTTTCACATGCTGCTTTTTCACGGGCATATTTAGAGTAAGGATTCGACAGTGGCGTTGTTTCCTTAATTAAATAGTGCGAAGGGGGCTTTTCATATGCCGAGGCCGAACTGATAAAGATGTACTGTTTTAAGTTTTTACCGAACAGACCGATATCATTTAAAATGTGTTCGGGATTATAGGCAACCCAGTCTGCTACAATGTCAAACTCAAAATCCTTCAATACTTTTTCTGCAGTTTCAATATCCCTGATGTCTCCATTGATCAGCTTTACTCCCCTGGGAACCCGTTCGGTTTTGTTACCACGATTAAAGAGGTAAAGATCAGCGCCTTCGCGACTGAGTAGCTCAGTTACAGCGGTGCTTATGGTTCCTGTTCCGCCAATAAATAATATCCTGTAATGATTACTGCTTTTCATAGCCTTTGAGCCTTTAATACAAATAATCAATCAAAGCAATTTAATCATTTTAACGATGATCTATTTTGTTTATTTTGTTAATTATTTTCCTGTTGCTGCAGTTAATGCCTCGCCTACTGAAGCTTTAAAGATATTATAAGACCAGGTGGCGCCGCTTATGGCATCCACCTTTTTGATATCCTGGTATTTCAGTAAACTATCTGGATAAGACTTTATCCCTTTCCAGTCGTTCCTGCATTGCTGTATATAATCATCGTTACCGGTAAAACGCTCTTCGTATTTATCGTCAAACATCACATGATTGGAAGAGTCGCGGACGGAAAAATCAACTTTAATAATCTTCCCTCTCTGAATAGTGATTTTTGAAAAGCCATAGTACGGTTCATCAGTATAAACCGATCTGGAAGACCCGCTGTATGAGCCATCTTTATAAGGTCCGTTGCCTGAAAAGGCAAAAAGGAGTAAAAGAATCAAAACGGAAAAAGTATTCTTTATCATTATTCAGCCTTTGATTTATGTAACAAATGTGTTCTGTTATAAAGACCCGTCAGAGCGTATTTACCCTTTTTATGTTACCGGCAACAGTTCTAATAAGTATCTTCTTTTCTGACTTTAATGTCTGTGAGGCTGAGTAAAAACAGGCAACTTTTTTCGAAATATTCACCGGGTGAATTTGTCTCAACAGCCTTGAAGCTTTTTGCACTCTTTTTCTCCAGTATCCAGGATGAACCATCAATCATAAGGACATAATCTTCATCTGGCAACTCATCAAATTTAACCGTGCTAAAAATCTTCATAAATTCGTTCCATTCGCTTAAGGAGACTACCCGCTCCCCGCTGTTTTTCAAACCTATCGGGTAATACCCTCCGGCTCCCTTACCTTCTTTCCAGTAAACCATTATTTTGTCTTTGTCTTTTTCAATTCTCACAACAACCGGAGGGTCAAAGCTACGTAGCCATGTAAACCTGTAAATATCTTTTGCCTGGCTCCTTGCACTATTAAATAAACATGGTTCATGCAGAGCTTCCAACTGTGTTTTTATCCAGTCGGCCCGACCTTTAGAAAAGTTTATTGAGTTCAGGTAATAAACTGAGAAATCATTTTCCCACCCGGGTGATAAATTGGCAAAATACCAGATAGGGAAATAGCAGTTGTCATATAAACTACTTAAAGAATCAAGCCTTACTATACCGGTTCTGCCCAGGTATCTTTCAAGCTGTTTCTCAGGGAAATACAAAATGCTACCTATATTGGAATTAATGGTTTCAGCTATATAAAAATAACAAAGTGCACTGTCTGCAGGATGTGAAAAGAAAGATTTTTTTTCAGAGTGTCTGCTAAATTCCAACCCTTTATCAGCATGAGTGTTGTCTGCAGCATGATAGGAATAGTTATTCTCACTCCTCTCAAATGGAACCAGGAAATCACGGTAATATAATTCTGCCAACAGATAGGCTGCAGTTGGATTGATCCGGTCTGTCGCCATAGCTTTTTTCAGATAGTATTCCTTTTTGTCTGTAATAACACTGTCTGGACAGTCTCTTAACTCCTGAGTTATGCATAAGGCCCTTAGAATAAATGGCTCAGGCCTGTTTGGAAACCTGCTGATTAACTGGTCAAAAAATGCCGAAACAGAATCAATTTTCCTGTCGTAATAGTATCTGCATATATATTTTACAGCCGTTTCATTAAACGGATCTTTCTTTTGTAGAAGCAGGGCTTTGTTAATTTTACCACCATAACTTTGATTGAAAAGGCTTCGCAGGTCATTTTCAAGTTCCTCAACACTTTGTGAATAACAATAAAATGGAAGGAACAACAGCAAAATAACAGGGATGTATTTCACGCTATTAAAGTTTTCACCTGCCGAATGTAAATGCAGTATAAATTTTTTTTTAAATCATAACTGCTTTGTGCAGGCAGGCATTTATTTTTTAACAAGCTCCAAATTATTGCATAGCAACGAAATAAATGATTATTAAAACCGATAAGGGCTAAACGAAGTGATACGGGATCTTAACCGATATTAAGCAGCCATTTGAAGAATTTCCCTATGGTTAAAATCCAGTTTTCTTCCTGAATGGCTTCCAGTTCACCACTGTCAAGCCAGATACCTTTACAGGTGGGGCAATAATCAAATATCACTTTCCTGTCCCTGGGATGTTCAGCTTTCTGAAGTATCTGATGATTTTCACACGATGGACATATCAGCGGCTCCATCTGATCTTTCCGGTCTGGTATTCTCCTGATTTCAAGAAATGTTGGCTCAATTGTTTTCTCAAGTTGTTCGAGTTCTCCTTTATCAAACCACGATCCCCCACACCCGGTACAATAATCGACATCAACCGAAATATCAAAATCCCTGATGGTTTTTCTTGTCAGTACTGTTTTACATCTTGGGCAAATCATAATCTTTTTTTATGTGAATATACATCTTTATGAAATCATCTTCAACTCTTATCTACTCATGTATGGAATGAAAACGTTTCGTATGCCATGCAGAAGAGGCCAACTGTTCGTAGTTTTCCTTTATCTTATAGTTAAAAGATATGGATGTTTCTGAAAGGTTTGAAAACAATTCAATCTATTGTTCTAAAACAGATTTTTTTCGGTTAACAAGCGCTTCATACAGAAGAATAAAAAAACCTGTTGTTACAGAGATATCAGCAATATTTACAATACCGGTATGAAACAATGCAAAGTTGAAGTATAAAAAGTCAGTTACCGAGCCATATATTAATCTGTCAATGATATTACCAAGTCCGCCTCCGATAATAAGGCTTATCCCAATAATCATCAGTTTTGATAAATTAGTGTCTTTTAACAGGTACCAGAGAGCATAAGAGATTACAATCAGTGGCAGAAGGATCATCAGCAGTCGGTATGCAACCTTTGGCAATTGCTGCCCGAGGCTTAAAAATGCTCCTGTGTTTTCAACCTTTGTAAGGGTGATGAAATTTTTAATTACGGTTATATTTTCGTTATAATCAACATTTTGTCTTACAATGCTTTTAGAAATCTGATCACATCCTATACTGGTCACCAGCAGAATTATGATCAACAGATTTTTTGCGGTCTTACTTATTTTCATTATTGCTTCTGTTTAATAAAAATCAGGCCCCAAAAGTACATATCAAACAGATGCTCTGCAATGTTTTTAAGTCGTTATATTTTATTTCAGTCCGAGCTTTTTATTTTCTTTCAGCAGTATTATTGATTCATCCAGTCTGCTCCTGATTGTTATATCTCGTTTTGCGCTTGTAATCCAAAGAACATAGTGACGCTGGTAGGTAGGGGCAAGTTTTTTAAAGTTAGAAAGCGCAGGCTCATTAATTGCAAATTCGCTGATTATAAACTCAGGAATAATGAGATTGTTTTTCTCCGTGCATCTGGTTTCAGCAATAGCAGGGTCAGCATTGCCTGTTAAAGGGAAACCTTCAGCTTTGCTGAGACCTATATCTGTCATCTTTCCACTCTTTATCAGTTCCGTCAGACGCTTCTTATTGTATTCCGACCATTTTAATGTGTTTGTTCTTGGGGTAAATTTCCTGGCATATGTTGAATCATCTCTTCGCTTGATTATGCTGTCAATCCAGCCATAACATAATGCAACATCCAATGCCTCATGATAACCTATGCTTTTTACCCCGGTATGTTTTTTATAAAAAACGAGCCATATACCCCGACTTTTATTGTAGTTTATTTTCAACCACTCCCGGAACTGCTCTTCACTTTCAAAGTGAATTTTTTCAAGCTCAGCCATCTGAAGAATCATTTACAGTTTAACCAGCTTCAACATAAAAACATCGTTTTCCCTGATATCAAATTCCTGTGAAAACAACCCGGTGCGATTTATTTTAATTTCCTCATTCGATACAGGTGAGCCGTTGTCAAGTTTCTTTATCTTGTGAACCTGTTGCTGAGTAAGCTGATTAGGTCTCTTCATATCTATGTAAGCAGAGTAGGGGTCATTTACCCTGTAGCCAGTCTTATAAATTTCAACACGGTATCTGCCGCAAGGCATTCCTGTTATTTCAATTTTCACCTTCCCTTTTGGTTTTGGTGGCAGATCGCGGATATAATACACCTGGTTATTCACTGAATCGCCGGGGTGCGTGTTTGTAAAATCCCAGAACAGTACCTGTACATCGCCTTTTGAGTCTTTACATGCCCACGATGTGGTGTCTGTGTTGACCAGTTCCGTATTGCCAAGTTTATTCAGAAAGGAGAATGCATAGAAGGCAGGTTTGTTGATAGACTGGTAATTCAGCAATCCAAAGCCACCATGGAAAGGAGTGAATCTTGGACCTGCCTCTTCAAAGATATCCGTAAATACCCAGTACGACATTGAATTTGCTGCACCACCAACCTGTTTAATCTTTTCAAGTATGTAGGCTGCCTCGTGATAGCTGTCGTGGATGGGGTCGGAGGGAGTATATGAGGAACTCCATTCTGTGTAATGAAGCTCAAGTCCGGGCATTGCGGAGTTCAATATCTGTCTGCGCGAATTAAGTATATCGCCACTTACACTCATGATGTTTTTATCAAGTATCGTACCGGTTGTCCCGAACTCATCAACATAGCCCTGCTTAACGCCGTAACTATGAGTACTTATAAAATCGAGCGGAAGGGCGTTTTTGCTGCAGAAGTCAATCATTTCAGGCACCCATGCAGCTCCGGCTGTTGCAGGACCGCCAACACGGTACTCTTTATTCACGCCTTTTATTGACTTCACGGTAAAGCTGTAAAGTTTAAAATACTCTTCCTGTGTTCCGGTCCAGAAAAAATTCAGGTTAGGCTCGTTCCAGACTTCAAAGTACCATGTCTTAACTTCATCGGCACCGTATCGTTCTGTGAAATGAAGTACGAGGTTACGGATTAAATCTGCCCACTTATTATAGTCTTTGGGAGGTGTTACATTTCCTCTCCACCAGAATATGGTCTGACTACCGCTGGCAAGTTCTGAGGGCATAAACCCCAACTCAACAAAAGGCTTAATTCCAATACTCAGAAGGTAGTCGTACAGAACATCTATATACTGGAAATTATATTCAGGGTTTCCTTTGTTATCTTCCCGGTAAACGCCCATGTCATCGGTAAGTAATCCATGCATGCGGATATATTTGAAGCCGCATTCTTTCTTCACATATGCCAGCTGTTGCTGCCAGTCGGCCCTAAGTCCTTCGTTAGCTCTTCCGGCACCAATACACTCTTTAAACATTGTATTGAGACTGCCTTTTGCTTTGTTTATGTCAATGCTGATAACCCGCTCCTGTAACACGGTCTTATCAGTGTTGTTACTCTGAGCCAGGGCATTTATTGCGAAGAGGCTTCCAAAAAGGAAAAACAGGGGTCGGCTTATTTTCATTGTTATTTTTTATTTAATTATTCTGTCAAAAAACCATTTAATAACAGCTGGTTATAGGTTAATCCAATCAATGATTTAAATTATTTGTATGCCAGCCCGGAGATTGCATAGATGTATATTCAGCAACAAATTTTAAGTTACCAGCTTCCTGATGCGCCGCCGCCACCTGATGATCCTCCGCCGCCGGAGAAGCCGGAACCTCCTCCCGAAGACCATCCTGAACTCCCGCTGTTAATTACAAAACCTCCTATTGATGTGCTTCCTTTGGTGCTTAAGTCTTTGCCTGCTTTCTGGTACCATTTTGATTTTCTGAGAAACAGTTTTGCCGCAGGGAAACCGATAAGATATGTAATAAGACAAATCAGGGCGCCACGGGTGCCGACAATAACTATGGGGAACATTGCCCAGAAAGGAATCAGAAAGACATATAAAAACCAATTTTTGGGTGTCATGATGCCCAAAACAGTAAAGAGCCCGATAATACCAAAAATAAATGCACCCAGCAGGATTCGTTCTGTAACCGGCATATCAGGTTTTTCCATTTGTGAGAAACTATGACTGCTTGACCCGTCTTCTTCATTTACTGCATTTTCAGGCAGGCTTTTGCCATCAAGCACTTCAATAACAGCGTTTACACCGTCGGTAATGCCACCGTCATAATCGTCATTCTTGAACTTAGGTGTCATGATTTCCTGAATTATACGGCTTGCCAGCAGATCAGGCAATGAGCCTTCGAGGCCATAACCCACCTCAATACGCATGCGTCTGTCTTCAGGCACAATAACAATAAGAATACCATTGTTCTTGCCCTTCTGACCAAGTTTCCATTCATTGAAGACCGCATTGGAGTAATCTTCTATATTAACGCCATCCAAAGAAGTAACTGTAAGAACTACGATCTGGTTTCCGGTTCTATCCTCATGTGTCTTAAGGCTATCTGTCAACAGCTGCCTGGTTTCGGCAGACAGAATCCCGGCATTATCATTTACCCTTCCTGTAAGATATGGTATATCAATTGCAGAAACGACTGATGTCATAAGAATCAGAGCCGTAATAATCAAAAACCGCGATATCTTTTTCATAATCCTTTCTCCTCAATAATATCGTTGGGAAGGTCATTTTCGTAATTTCCGGATGATATACCTGCATCCAGGATTAAAGAGAGCTGCTCCAGCGCTTCTTCAAAAGCTCTTTTTACCTTATTGTGTCTTAGAGAGGGGCCCATCTGTTCAATCACTTTATGCATGTCAGCTTCGGTTAAGCGGTTGCTTATGCCTTTATCAGGAAGGATAATAACCTTTCGCTCAAACAAGCTTATTAATATCAGGATGCCATTACGGTTTACCGTTGCGAACAGCTCTTTTTTTAGAAAGAGCGATTCGGCATATTGCTTTACCTCTTCTTCGGCGCGATGTGCTGATAAAAATATCTTTGCAAATAAAGGTACAAAGACAGCAATAAGTGCCATGATAACTCCTGTTAAAAGCGTTGCCACCAAGGCAATGAAAACTGTCGAAAGAGATATCCAGCAGGTCAGGAAAAGACTTAGAATAACAACCAGCAGTCCGGCAACGGATGCACCCATGGCAAAAGCTTTCCATGGCAGTTCTGCGTACGAATCACTTCGCTTTACGTAAGCCATTACAACCTGGGCATTAGTCCTTTTTTCTATTTCGGATACACTGTCTTCCAGCTGCTTCTTGTCGTGTTCGGATAATATTTGTTTCATGCTCTGTTGAGTATTTGTGGGGGGCAGGGTTCCGCCTCTGCTAAAGCTTCGGCAGACACGTCAGGGTTCAGGGTAGTCAAAGTTTTTTTGATATTTTTTTGATTCAGCAAATCAGTGTTCATCGCCCTTTCTTATTGCCAGATTTGTTTCCGGAATACTTTATTGTCAGGTTACCGAAGATAAGAATAAGACAATGGATTTCCAAGCATAATGTTTACAGGCTGCATAAAAAGTTGTCATCTGATATATTCTGAAAATGAGTTGAATCTGTTTTTAAGTTACACATAATCAATTACTGCTAAACGGATATTTTATGAAATTATCATGATATTCTGAGCGAAACAAGGTGAAGCGAAGAATCTCATCCTTTTAGTCAGAAACTACAGATAATCAATAATAAAGGATTTTGATGAGTTAACAACTCCGTCTTGTCAGTCTCTTTTCAGAAATTCCCTGCACTTGCAAAAAGGCTTAAATGATTTGTATGGCAACGGATCGTAAACACTGACGCAAAAAAAATGGGTCCCAACCGGTTTTACGCTATTGCAAGGGCTGTATTATGTAATTAAGCTATGTGATTATTCTATAAGACAGAAAATAAATGTCAAAATTGTTCGCGACTCAAAAATGTTATGTATTTTTGCATACCGAACGTTCAGTATTGTTTATGACAGATACAAGAGAATATATTATTGATGAAGCTTATAAGCTCTTTTTAAATAATAGCTATGAAGCTGTTTCTATAAGCATTATAAGCGAGGCTATAGGCCTGACCAAAGGAGCCCTCTATCATCATTTTGAAAACAAAGAACAACTTTTTAAGGCAGTTATAGACAAACATTTTACTTTTGCCGGTGTCTCTGTTGATGAAGAGAATATTACGCTTAAAGAATATACTGATGAATGTATAAGACACACACAGACAAT
>JGI20214J51088_10002520_pt1 | contig 12158 bp, 5 predicted proteins | sample WetSurMetagenome_FD_51088 | JGI IMG/M metagenome (IMG submission 51088)
ACACCGAAGACAGTAAAAGAATTGAAGTCACCGGGACGCACTACCTTCCCGCATTAAAAAAGAAGGCAAGCCTTCTGGTATATAAGTTATTGCTTCCTGTGTTATTCATGGCACTGCCGGTTTTCAGCAATGCACAAGGAAATATATCGGGAGAGACATCATCAGATAACCCGGTCACCCATGTATTTCGCTATACCAACCCGATTACCAGAGATACTGCCATTTCCATGCGCGATCATTGTATCCTTAAGGTTGGAAACCAGTGGTATTGTACCGGAACATCGAATCCGGTATGGTCAGGACCAAATCCCGGTGTCCGCCTGATGGTTTCTGATGATCTTATCCATTGGCAGCAACAATCATGGATCATTGATGCAAGTAAGTTACCGGCTGACTGCCCTTATAACGGACGATTCTGGGCGCCCGAGATTCATTTTATCCAAAACAAATACTGGCTAACCGTCAACAGTGGTAAGGTCACCGTCGATGATCCAAAAGGAATGAAAACACACAGCATCTGGTTGTTCTCAGCCGACCAGATAACAGGGCCTTATACACTGGTGAACGGACCACTTACCCCACAGTACAACAATGATGCCACCCTTTTTGAGGATGAAGACGGGCAGACATATCTCTACTGCAGTGGTAATGGACTTTTCCAGGCTAAAATTGATTTGCCTTCCGGTAAAATCGTAGGTAATATTCAGAAATTCTTAGACAAAAAAGATCCGGGTAATCCGGAGTGGATGATCGGCGGTATTGAAGGGCCTTTTGTATTAAAGAAAGATGGAACCTATTTCATGTTCTTTTCCACATGGACAAGGGGTTACGAAATAGGACTCTTAAAATCGCAAACACCATTGGGCCCATGGGAACTGGTTTCTCGTGATCCCATTTTTGGTACACGCAAAAAGGGTTACCGGCCCGAACTCGCCATTGATGGCGGATATGCCTATCTGAAATTCCAGGATAGTGAAGATCCCTATTGCGAAACAGGACATAACGCTATATTCGAAGGACCGGACGGAAAATTATGGACTTCGTGTCATTATATGATGTACGCCAATCGGCCCTATCCTTATTGTCCCGAATTACAGCCATGGGAAAAGACACCCCAGATGGGCTTTGAGCCGGTAAGCTACAAAAACGGGACATTTACTATCAGTGGCCCTACCTGGACAGAACAAATTGTGGAATATTAAACCGGAATTGTCTTTGAACCGGTTGGTTATACAGAAGTTTTTTCGGATATATTAATCTATGAATCAATAAAATGAAAAAAATTATCCTCAGTTTACTCATAGCCTTACCCATTTCCCTGTTTGGTCAAACAGCCAAAATTAAGGTGGATGTTGACAGAACCATTGGTGAGATAGATCCCAAGATATATGGTGTATTTATGGAGCCCATCCACTTTAGCGGAAAAAGGATGGGGTTACCCGATACGGTAGATTTCAATACCCTTTACGGCAGCCTGTACGATCCGAAATCACCGCTGGCGGACGTGAATGGATTCAGGAAAGATTACATCGACGCTATGAAGGAACTGAAAATAAGCAATATGCGTTGGCCCGGTGGTAATTATGTTATGGGCTATAACTGGCAGGATGGCATAGGCCCAAAAGACAAGCGCCCAGCCAGGATCAATATGGCCTGGGGAGGTGCTGACAACAACCATGTAGGAACCGAGGAATGGTTTGCCTTGAATAAGGCCATTGGCGGTGAGAATGTGGTTTGTATAAATTTGGGACTGGGCACCATTCAGGATGCCTGCTACTGGCTTGAATACTGCAATTATAAGAATGGAACCTATTTCTCCGACTTACGCGCCAAAAACGGACATCCGGAACCTTATAATGTGAAAATATGGGATCTTGGCAACGAAGTGGATGGCTCCCCATGGGAACTTGGCCACAAAACCGCAGATGACTATGTAAAAACAGGTAGGGAAGCTGCAAAGGCCATGCTGGCTATAGACAGCAAAATTAAATTTGTAGCATCGGGATCATCGTATTATGAACCTACCGGACAATGGGTGGAATGGAACCGTAAGGTGCTTACAGGTATGGGTGACCTGATTGATTACCTTTCCATTCACCGGTACTGGGAAAATTCTCCCGATTATTATACCTACATGGGCCAGAGCGCCATGGATTTCGAAGAAAAAATCCGTGTTACGGTTGACGAAATTGATGCCGTAAAAGTGATGATGGGTTTCACCAACCCAATCCATATATCTGTTGATGAATGGGGGATAATGTCACGAAATTTATTATCGGTTCTTCCCATAGCGCAGAGCTTTAATTCATTTATCCGTCATTCCGATATGGTTAAAATGGCCGACTTTACCATGCTTACATCACTGCTGGCCAGTGACCCTGTGAAAGGCACCTATAAAACACCCTTGTTTTATATTTTTAAAGCCTATTCCAACAATTGCCGCGGCAATGCCATTGACACTCACGTGGCTTGCGATACATTTAATACCGATAAATACAAGGGCATTCCCTATCTTGATGTAACCAGCGTATATGTGAAGGAAACCAATACGGTTTACATCAACGTTGTGAACCGCCACAAGGATAAAGCCATTACTACAGATGTTATTTCCACATCGGCCGGATTCGCTGGTAAAGCTGAGGCTACTCTGGTAACCGGAAACTCACTCGAAGAAGGCTTTGCTTACGACAAACAAAGTCAGTATGTGCCAGTAACCAAGGAGATTAAAACCGAAAAGAACAGAATCACCTATTCTTTCCCCGCACACTCCTTTACCCAAATAAAAGTTGCGGTAACCAAATAAGGGAAAGTAAGAACTGGTTCGGGGTTTCAACAAATAAAATCCTGTTACATGATGCATGTGAGCTTTGGCAATAAACGATAGTAATTAATATATGCTTTATTAAGTAAAAAATGATATTTTTACGTTACCGCGTAAGTTACCGCGTAAGTTACCCGAATATGATAATTATATGAATTGTAAGAAATTAATAACCGGGCTGATTTTAATGAACACATTAACAGTGTGGCCTCAGAAAATTGCTGTTGTCTCTCCAAATCAGAAGATAACTGTTGCGCTATACAAAGATCAAAATGTCGGTATGGGTGCATGGTTTTTGACCGTTGCATATACCAACAATGGTAAAACGTGTGAAGCAATTCCCTGCATAAATCTGGGATTATTGCGCGGTGATCAGGACTTTTCAAAAGACCTTAAGTTGCTGAAAACGGGACAACCTGTTCTAATAAATGAACAATACACTGTTTTACATGGTAAACGCAAGCGATGCTCCAATTCGGCAAATGAAATGAGTATATCCTTTGAAAATCAGGGTAAATCCAAGCTTAACCTGATAATCAGGGCATATAACGATGGTGTCGCCTTCCGTTATGAATTTCCCGAGAAGGAAGGCACTTTTGTTGTTAAGGATGAATTAACCGATTATGTCATTCCGGCCGGCACAAAACGATGGATGGAAATGTGGGATTTGGCGAATGAAGGTCTATATTCCCTGGTTAAAGACGAAAATGTTCAGAAAAGCTGGTCGTATCCGGCACTTTTTCAATGCAAGGATACTTCGTGCTGGTTTCTGATTCACGAAGCCGATGTGGATCGCAGTTATTGTGGCTCAAAACTTAGCAACACAGGCGATAAATCACGATACAAGATTACCTTCCCCGATCCCGGTGATGGTAACGGCGAATCACAGCCCATCATTACCCTTCCATGGAAATCCCCCTGGAGAGTTATTATAATGGGCAGTCTTGCGGATATCGTAGAGTCAACATTAGTTGAAGATGTCTGCCCTCCTTCAGTAATAACAAAAACGGATTGGATTATCCCGGGAATTGCCTCCTGGAATTACTGGTCAAACAATCATGGAACCAAAGATTACAAGGTAGTATGTGCGTTTGCTGATCTGGCTGCAGAAATGGACTGGCCGTATACGTTGCTAGACTGGGAATGGGATGTGATGGGTAATGGCGGTAATATGGAAGACGCTGTAAGGTATATCCAATTGAAGGGTGTGAAACCCCTGATTTGGTACAACTCCGGCGCCTTTAAATGGGTTCAGGCCACACCCCGCGATCGGATGCTCACCCATGAAAGCCGAATTAAAGAATTTTCCAAACTGAAAGACCTGGGCGTGGTGGGTGTAAAAATCGACTTTTTCCTAAGCGAAAAACAGGGCATGATTAAATATTATCTGGATATTCTGGATGACGCTGCCCTATATGAAATGATGGTTTATTTTCATGGTTGCCTGGTACCCCGCGGTTGGTCGCGTACTTATCCACACCTGATGACTTATGAAGGTATACGGGGTGCAGAATGGTATAACAATGGGCCGGAATTTACCGCAACAGCACCCGAACACAATGCAGTCATTCCTTTTACAAGGAATGTTGTTGGGCCCATGGATTATACTCCGGTTACTTTTACCAATTCACAATTCGCGCATATTACTTCATTCGGACACGAACTGGCATTGAGTGTGCTTTTTGAATCGGGAATACAGCACATGGCTGACAGGCCTGAAGGATATCAGAGTTTGCCAGATGCGGTGAAGGCCTTCCTGAAAGAAGTTCCCAATGCATGGGATGATACAAAATTACTCGATGGATATCCCGGAAAAGAGGTTATCATAGCCCGACGCAAGGGTGATTTTTGGTATATCGGGGGAATAAATGCCGAATTAAAGGAAAAGCATAAAACAATACCTTTAGTATTTTTGCCTGCTGGCGCGAAATACAAGCTCACACTGATTTCTGATGGTAAACACGACAGGGATTTCAACACACAATACATGGTTGTTGATCAATCAAATATCCTTGACGTTAATCTGCTAAGACTTGGTGGTTTTGCTGCCATTTTAAAACCAATGCTGTGATTTTTACCTGCAAAAAAACGCTTAATATGAAACAAATACAAGGCATTTTAATTATCTGGACAATACTCGGACTCCTTTCCTGTAACCATTCGCCCCAACCCAAATCATCAACCCATAAAGAACCGTTTGAAGAAAGCTGGAAATCCCTGTCGACAATTGAAAGGGAACCAGAATGGTTCAAGGATGCTAAATTCGGTATCTATTTTCACTGGGGGATTTACAGTGTGCCTGCATATGATAATGAATGGTACGGCCGATGGATGTATGTTCCCGGCAGAAAGATATGGGGTGGTACCGTATTTGAACATCATCGGAAAACGTATGGCCCGGTATCCAAATTCAACTACCACGATTTTATACCCATGTTCAGGGCCGAACATTTTGATGCCAGGGAATGGGCCGGTTTATTCAAAGAATCCGGTGCCAGATTTGCCGGCCTTGTTGCCGAACATCATGATGGATTTGCTATGTGGAGCAGCCGGGTGAATCCATGGAACGTTAAAGAAATGGGACCCAGGAAGGATATTCTTGGTGAATTATTTGCCGAACTGAAGAAGAATAACATGAAAACAATAGCCACTTTCCATCATGAAAGGCTTCTTCAAAGATATGCCAAAGACACTGCAAAATGGGCCATCAATACACCTGACCCGGGATGGGACAGTCATTTCCCGTATAATCCTGAATACATTACTTCTACAACCAATCCAAAGCTCAGATTGCTGTATGGGAATATGCCAGCAGATGAGTTTTACGACTATTGGCTGAACCAGATAAACGAAGTAGTGGACAACTACGCTCCGGATATCATCTGGTTTGATTCCTGGCTCGATGCCATACCTGAAAACTACCGTCAGAAAATGGTAGCTCATCATTTTAACAAGGGTGTCTCCAGAGGTCAGGAACCTATTGTTACCTATAAACAAGAAGACCTGCCTGCAAATGTTGGTGTGCTTGACATGGAACAGGGCGGAAAAACTGAACTTTCTGACGATTACTGGTTAACAGACATCACCATAAGTTTCGGCAGTTGGTGCTATACCGAAGGGCAAACCTACAAAACTCCTTCCATGGTTATCAGGAATATGATTGACGTTTGGAGTAAAAGGGGAATCGTATTGCTGAATATTTCACCCAGGGCAGATGGTATCATTCCCGAGGAACAGCGGAACGTTTTAATTACCATTGGCAAATGGATTGAAAAACACAAGGAAGCCGTATATGAAACCAGGGCATATTCAACCTTTGGCTATGGGGAAGCTAAATTTAACAAGGGCCAGTTTGGAGGACAATCGGCTACAATGGAATACAATCAGCATGACATCCGGTTTGCAGTATCGAAAGATAAAAAACATCTTTTTGTATATGCCCTTGGACTTCCGGCAGCACATGCAAACTTGGAAATACGCACGCCCATTGAATCAAAGATAAAACGTGTATCTGTTTTGGGCAGCAGTGTTGACCTGAAGTGGTCGGTAACTGATAAAAAACTAACGATTACCACACCGGATTCAGCAGATATGGATGAAATTGCGACTGTATTTAAGATTGATTTTGAATAACGGGGCGCTAAAATGAATATAAACGACTTATAACCAATGTTTTATACAACCAAATGAATAAAAAATATTTCATATTAAGCGTATTTGCCATTTTTGTTGTGTTTTGTAACACAACCTACGCACAGGATAGATTATATACCAATGAATTTCCACTGAAAGATGTAGTGCTGCTGGATGGACCGTTTAAGCAAGCACGCGATCTTAATATTGAAGTACTTCTGAAGTACGATGTAGACCGGTTGTTGGCTCCTTACCGTAAAGAAGCAGGGTTACCGGCCAAAGCCATGAGCTATCCTAACTGGGAAGGTCTCGATGGGCATGTGGCCGGTCATTATCTCTCTGCCATGGCCATAAATTATGCCTCTACCGGAAATGAGGAATGCAGGAGACGGATGGAATATATGCTTTCCGAGCTTATAACCTGTCAGGAAGCCAATGCAATAAATAATCCAGACTGGGGAATTGGCTATGCCGGCGGTTTTCCAAACAGCAGCAAATTATGGGCGGCATTTAAAACGGGCAATTTTGATATTTATATGTCGGCCTGGGCACCGTTTTATAATCTGCATAAAATGTATGCCGGCCTCAGGGATGCATGGCTCTATTGTGGTAATGAAGAGGCCAGGTCTATGTTTATTGGATTTTGCGATTGGGGCATAAGCATTACATCCGCCCTCACTGATGAGCAGATGCAACAGGTGCTAAACTCAGAGCATGGCGGTATGAACGAAATATATGCCGATGCTTATCAAATTACCGGTGATGCGAAATACATTAAGGCGGCAAAACGATATTCTCACAATGCCTTTCTTGAACCTGCATCGATGAGTGTTGACAACCTCGATAACAGGCATGCCAATACACAAATTCCAAAGTTCATTGGATTTGCAAGAATTGCCGAACTCAGTCATGATGAAAAATACAGCCAAGCGGGCCATTTTTTTTGGGAAACGGTTACCACCAACCGTTCCCTTGCCTTTGGTGGAAACAGCCGCAGGGAGCATTTCCCAAATAAAGCCTCTTGCATTGATTTCGTAAATGATGTTGACGGCCCGGAATCATGCAATTCATACAACATGCTCAAACTGACCGAAGATTTATTCCGGATGGATCCTTCGGCTAAATATGGCGATTACTACGAGCGCACAATCTTCAACCACATACTATCTACGCAGCATCCTGAACATGGCGGATATGTGTATTTTACACCGGCACGCCCCCGTCATTACAGAGTTTATTCTGCCCCTAATGAAGCAATGTGGTGCTGCGTTGGCACCGGCATGGAAAACCATGGCAAATACAACCAGTTTATATACACCCATGTAAAAGATTCGCTATTCCTGAACCTGTTTATTGCATCGGAACTCAACTGGGAGGAGAAAAACATCAAAATAAAACAGGAAACAACGTTTCCTTATGAGGAACAGACAAAACTAACGGTAACTGATGGTTCAGGAAGTTTTAAAATAATGGTCCGGTATCCATCATGGGTGAAAGAAGGGGCGCTAAAAATTGCCATTAACGGGAAATATCTTCCCTATACTGCCCTTCCTTCCTCGTACGTATGTATCGACAGAAAGTGGCACAAAGGCGATGTTGTTGTTATAATGCTGCCCATGCACAATAGGGTTGAACAATTGCCAAATGTGCCTAATTATATAGCTTTCATGCACGGCCCGATATTGCTTGGCGCAAGAACCGGAACAGAGGATTTGAAAGGTATTATTGCAGATGACGGACGTTGGTCACAATATGCAGGTGGCGAAAAATTTCCGGTTGACAAGGCTCCTATTCTGATAGAGGATGATATTCAAAATATTGCCGGAAAATTGGAAGCGGTTAAGGAAAACCCGCTACACTTCAGGCTCAATGTTACCATGATAAACCCCATACAGTTTAGCCTGGAACCTTTTTACCAGATTCATGATGCCCGCTATATGATGTATTGGCTGGCTCTGACAACCAACGGTTACAAAGCTTATCTCGATTCATTAGCCAACGTGGAAAAAGAAAAAATAGCGCTGGAGAAGCGCACCATCGACTTTGTAGCAACAGGTGAACAACAGCCTGAAACCGATCATGCCATGCAGAAAGTAAACTCCGGTACGGGTAATATCAACAATGAGTTCTACCGGGATGCACACGATGAAGGCTACTTCAGTTACTCTATGGCTACCGGTTCGGAAACAGCATTAAGCCTTATTGTTCGCTACTGGGGCGCTGAATGGGGTAACCGGAAATTTGATATATACATTGATGATGAGCAATTGTTGACTGTGGATAATACGGGGAAATGGAATCAGTCTTTGTTTAAAGAAGAGGAATACCCCATACCGGACACCCTGGTTATGGGGAAGAATTATATTCGGGTGAAATTTCAGGCATTACAGGGAAATACTGCCGGAGCGGTCTATTATGTCAGGCTGGTAAGAAAAAAAAATCTGGTAGTTAATGAATAATACTATTTTATGAAGAAAATGCTGCTATTATTGCTTGTTACGGTTCATACTAATAATTACGGACAATATACTGATCTGGCCAAAGCTCCGACCATATGTTGGAATTCATGAAATGCTTTCGGGTTAACCATCAATTCGAATATAGTTTTGGCCATGGCTGATTTCAAAGCAACCAAAGGTATGTTTGATGCAGGCTATGAGTATATCAGCATGGATGATGGATGGCAAATTGACCTGATTGAAATGAAACCGGTTTTTGGAGAATTAAATATTTCTATATTGTAAAAAAAGATTTTACCAATGAAAAAGCTTTTAATTTCACTGATAGTTGTAATTGCTGCAATCCAATTTGGATACTGCCAGAATATTGAAAACAATTCTCTTAATGATTGGGAGAACCAAAACGTATTCGGCATCAACAAACAGTATTATCATGTGAATATTGTTCCTTATGCCGACATGAATACTGCTCTTAAAATGGACTATTCCCAATCAATATTCTATCAATCATTAAATGGAACCTGGAAATTACATTATGTAAATAAACCATCCGATGTCCCAGCCGGCTTTTATAAACCGGAATATAATGTAGCCGGATGGGAAAATGTTAAAGTACCTTATAGTCTTGAGAATGCCGGGTTCAGTGAATTTATTTTTACGAATATTTTGCACCCCTTTGATTCCAAAAACCCTCCGAAAGTTGGTTCTGAATTTAATCCGGTCGCTTCGTACCGTACAGTTTTTAGTGTACCCTACAACTGGGATAAACGACAGGTTTTCCTGAATTTTGATGGCGTTGAATCAGCATTCTACCTTTGGATAAATGGCGAAAAAGTCGGGTATAGCCAAAATAGTTATTGTCCAGCCGAATTTGATGTAACGAATTATATCAAACCGGGTGAAAATGTTTTGGCTATACAGGTGTTCAGGTTCAGCGATGGAAGTTATCTTGAGGATCAGGATTTCTGGCGTCTCAGTGGGATTTTCAGAGACGTTTACCTTTATTCAGTTCCGAAAATTTCTGTGGCCGATTATACCTTAACCACTGACCTTGATGAAGAGTACCTTAATGCTGATTTTCATCTTTCAATAAGACTTAAGAATTTCAACAATGCAAAACCAAAAGACGAATACCATGCTGAAGTAATACTGTTCGACAAGGAAGGGAAGGAGGTATTTCATGAGCTTACCCATCCTATTAAGGTGGAACAACTGGTCAAAAACCGTATTACCTTCTCAAAAAACGTGATTAATCCGCTTAAATGGACAGCAGAGACCCCAAATTTATATACCTTAAGCATTATATTAAGAGACAAGAAAGGAAAACCCCTGGAATATCTTTCTACTTATGTTGGATTCCGGAAGGTGGAATGGAAAGATGGAGTACTGAAAGTTAACGGAAAACGAATTCTTATCAGGGGTGTAAACCGTCATGAGCATGATCCTGCATCCGGACGTTATGTTACACGGGAATCAATGGTTCGCGACATTGAACTGATGAAACAGTATAACATCAACGCAGTGCGTACTTCTCATTATACCAATACCCCTCTTTGGTATCAATTGTGTGACGAATATGGAATTTATCTTTGCGCCGAGGCTAACCTCGAATCACACCAGTTTTGGAGTCGATTTGCCCAGGACACATCCTGGTGTGCGGCTTTTTTAGACCGCAATGCCGGTAATGTTGAACCCAATAAAAACCATGCCTCAATAATCTACTGGTCTCTCGGTAATGAAACAGGCTTTGGACAAAACCATGTAAAAATGTCCGATTGGATACATCAGAACGAGCCAACCCGTCCGGTTCAATACAATCCTGCAGGGAACGACCCTTCTGTAGACATTATAGCTCCTATGTATCCTACTGTTGAGGGATACACTGTTGAGGCAAGAAACGAAAACCGCCCGGTGATTATGTGTGAGTACGCTCATGCAATGGGTAATAGTTGCGGCAACCTTAAAGAGTATTGGGAGCCTGCCTACACCATGCCCCGGGCGCAGGGAGGCTTTATTTGGGATTGGGTAGATCAGGGGTTCTTTAAAAAAGACATTAACGGAGATACTTATATAGCTAATAGTGGTGATATGAATGACCCACGGTCTGAAGCCTATGTTGGATTTGATGGTGTTGTGAACGCCGACCGAATGCCGCAACCAGAACTAATTGAATATAAGCATATAATTCAGCCGGTGAAAGTTACTTTAAGCAATTTAAATTCACAAACAGTAAAAATACTGAATCGATACGAATTTAATAACCTGAACATGCTGGACTGCAAATGGGAAATTATTGAAAATGGAAAGCAAATTCAAGCAGGAGTGATAGGAAAAATTGATCTGTATCCCGGAATGGAGAAGGAAATTGTCGTTCCTTTCACACAACCCATAGTCAAAAGTCAGGGCGAGTATTTCCTTAACATTACCTTTACACTATCCAATAAAACAAGTTGGGCCGATAAAGGTCACATTGTTGCCTGGGAACAGCTTGCCCTTCCTTACAAGGTGGAAACAAAAAAGTATGTTTCAGAAAATGATCATTCATGCAACATGGATGAGACAGGAACAGAAATTACCATTACCGGTGCAAATTTCCGTATTGTTTTTAATAAAACAACAGGACTGCTTTCCTCAATGCAGAACAGGGGTAAGGAAATGATTAAACAGGGTCCGGCCGCTGTACTCTATCGTGCACCGGGCGATAACGATGAAATGTGGTGGAATAGCCAAAGTCCTGCGGTTTACTGGCGGAAAGCCGGTTTCAACTATCTCAGATATGAGGTTAAAGATATAAAGGTTAAGTCGAATGATGGGTTTTACCGTATTGATGCTGTCACAAAGGTATACAGTGATTCCATTACGCATATCATGGACAATAAAGTGACATATAGCGTTTTTCCCAATGGAGATATTTTTGTACAGTCAGCTTTTGAGTTTGCAATTAGCCCCATTGATATTTCAAATAAGGAAATTGCCCGCATCGGAATGCAAATGATATTGCCTTCGGATTTCGAGAGTTATAAATTTTACGGAAGAGGTCCTTGGGAAAACTATTCTGACAGAAACACTGCCGCTATGGTAGGGGAATATACTTCCACGGTTACGGAGCAGTATTTCCCATACTCGCGACCACAACACACTGGAAACAGGACAGAGGTACGATGGGCGTTGTTAACCGATAAAAATGGTCTTGGCATTGCCGTATTCGGCTATCCTTACCTTGAAACAACCGCTTTGCATTTTGG
>JGI20214J51088_10002522_pt1 | contig 12154 bp, 8 predicted proteins | sample WetSurMetagenome_FD_51088 | JGI IMG/M metagenome (IMG submission 51088)
ATGTGGTTGCCCGGCATGCCCACGATCGAGAAGTTGACCGCAGGTATCGCAAACGACGACGACGCCGCGCCGTGGCACTGCGCGCAGTTGCTCGTCGTGCTCGGCGCGTTCGCGTGGATCGCCGACAGCGTCGGCATCACCGCGAAATCGGTCCCCGTGTGGCAGGAAGTGCAGCTGGCACTGTCGGCGTAGGGAATGTGGTTGGCCGGCTTCTCGACTCCGGTGAAGGCGCTCGTATTGCGATGGCACTGAGAGCAGTCGCCACTTGACGGGTGCGCGGCATCGGCGACGCTGTACGGACCTCCGGAAGGCTGCGGACGAGTCTGGAAGCCCTTGTACTGCGCACCGGCGATCAGCGTGCTGGGCGAAATCGGGTAGCTGCCGACGCCCATCCAGACATAGCTGGTCTCGTGGCAGTCGGCGCAGCCCGAGCTCACGCCGGCATGGATCTCGGCCCCGGTGGGAGGTGGGCTGGCGAAGAGCGTGCCCGGAGCAGTCCGCGTCCGCGACGCCGGTATCAGGCCGGCAGGAATGTTCGCGCGGTGGCAGCTCTCGCAGCTCGTCGACGAGGGGATGTGCGAGTCAGCGCCGACGGGTGACGTCGGCGGCATGCGAATGATCGATTCGATGCCGAAAAATCGGACGGTCGAGCCCGTCGGCACATGACAGGTGACGCAGCCGCTGGTGATTCCGGCATGGCTCATCAGCGAGCCGCTGAACTTCGCTCCGTCCGTCACCGGCAGCGCCGCGACCGACGAGCCGGCTCCAACGTGGCAGCTCTCGCACGACGCCGTGGTGGGAACGTGGTCGCTTGGCATGCCAACGATGGCAAAGTTGGCCGCCGGAATAGCGAACGACGACGCCGCCGCGCCGTGGCACTGCGCGCAGTTGCTCGTCGTGCTCGGCGCGTTCGCGTGGATCGCCGCCAGCGTCGGCATCACCGAATAGTCGGCCGATGTGGCGGTGTTTGCGTGGCAGGCAACGCAGGACGTACCCGCGGCGTATGGGATGTGGTTGGCGGGCTTGTTGCCGGCCGGCATGAAGGCCTGGATCGTGTGGCACTGGTCGCAGGACGCGCTGGTGGGCACGTGGTTGGCCGGCTTGCCGGCCGCGCGGATCCCGTCGTGACAACTGGCGCAGTTTCCAGGCAGGACACTGACGTGGCTGAAGAGAGTGCCACTGAACGCCGTCGTCGAGTGACAGTCGGCGCAGGACTCGGTCGTCTGGACATGCCGCGCCGGCATCGCCAGCGCCCCACGCGGGTTGTTCTGCACATGGCAGGTGGCACAGTCCTTCGGGGTGCCCTTGAAGATGCCGCGCAGGTGGCAGGTCTCGCAGCGCACGTCCTCGTGCTTGCCGAGCAGCGGGAACGCCGTGGCGTCATGGTCGAATCCATTGCCCGCACTCTGGGCCAGTGCTGGAGAGCCTGCGATCAGCGCCAGCAGCCAGACCAGCAGCACACGCCACACAAGCGCGCCACTGAAGCGGCGTCGACTGTCATGGGCGGACCTGATCGCGGCCGAGATCAACATCGCGCGACACCCACGTCGCGAAGCGCGGTCGTCACCAACCGTTGCAACTGGCGGTGCGCTGGCGACACACGTCGCGGGCCGCGGCGCGAGCGCCACATCGCCGCGCGTCGAACGGATGCAAGGCCGGCGCACATGGATGCACGCCCTCGCCCATCGAATCGCCTTGCCCTCGCCGCATCGCGTCCCAACCCATCCTCCCTCAAGACGGCAGCGCGACTTGATGTCCGTCTGCGTCGTTTCGTCGGCCCTTGCAGCCGACTGCAATCACTGATTGCGAGGCAGTCTGCCCGAAGGTTCCGGGGATTCTCTTAAGGCCCGCTTAATGTGTCTCAGGTCGTCACCGAGCGCCGCCCGGCGTCAGCTGCCGTTGGACAGACCTGGCGCGGTCGTGGAATGGATCTCGTGCCAACCGGCCGGCACATGGCACTGCTCGCAGCGCTGCCCGAAGCGCCCCTCATGCGGATCGTCCTTGCGATGGCAGCCCGCGCAGTTGCTGCTCAGCGGCGCTATCGCCGCACTGGCGGGGGCCTGCCGGACGTGGCAGCTCTCGCAGCGCACACCACGGTGCTTGCCTTCCAGCCGATAGCGGGTGCTCAGATCGTGGTTGAACTCCCACAGCGGCCATGCACGCACGTTGTGGCAGTTGGCGCAGCTGGCGCCCAGGGTGCCCTTGTGCCGATCGTCCTTGCGATGGCAGCCGATGCAGTCGCGCGGGGCCTCCTTGAAGCGCAGGCTGAGGTGGCACGATTTGCAGGCCACCACCAGGTGTTGTCCGGCGAGCGCGAACCGCGTTCGCGTGTGGTCGAAGCGCTCGACACGCCAGCCTGCGTCGGTGTGGCAGCTATCGCAGCGCTCACCCAGATTGCCCTCGTGCTTGTCGTCCTTGCGGTGACAGCCGATACAGGCCGTGGCGGTATTGCGAAATTCGTGCTGGCTCGCGTGGCAGGCCCGACACGTAACGGTCGGCGCGGCATGCGCGTGCCGCAACGGGAAATGGGTCTTGTCGTGTTCGAAGAGGCCGTCGACGGCCTGCCACCGTGTCTCCCGGTGGCAAGCGGCGCAGCCCTCGCCGAGGTTGCCCTGGTGCTTGTCGTCCTTGCGGTGGCAGGCGACGCAGGTTCTCGGTGTCTGACGGTACAAGGTGTCGGTGTGGCAGTCCTTGCACGCCGTCCTGGCGTGGGCGCCCAGCAGCGGGAAGCGGGTGCGTGCGTGATCGAATCCCTGCGAGTCCTTCCAGCCGCGTTCACTGTGGCAGTCCGCGCACTGCCGGCCCAGATTGCCCTTGTGCTTGTCATCCTTCGCGTGACACGCGACGCAGGTCGTCTCGAGCTTTTGCTCGTACAGCATGCCCTTGTGACAGCTGTTGCACTTGAGCTCGCGGTGCTTGTCCTTGAGCGGGTATTTCGTCGCCGTGTCGTGGTCGAAGGTCGACGGCTTCCAGCCCGCGCTGCCGTGGCAGGTCTCGCACTTGTCGCCGAAGCGGCCCTTGTGCTCGTCGTCCTTGCGGTGGCAGGCGACACACGCTCGCGGCGTGTCCTTGAAGTGACCCTTTGCATGGCAGTCGTCGCACTTCGCCTTGCCATGCTTGCCGGTCAGCGCGAACCGCGTCTTTGTGTCGTGATCGAAACTGCTGGCGCTCCATCCGCGTGCGCTGTGGCAATCCTCGCAGCGGGGGCCAAGGCCGCCCGCATGGGGATCGTCCTTGCTGTGGCAGCCGACACACGTGTCGGCGGCCTCACGCCAGCGCTTGCCCGCCAGGTGACACTTTTCGCAGGCGACGCCTACGTGCTTGTCGTGCAACGCGAAGTCGGTTCCGCCATGGTCAAAGGTCTTCTGATCGAAGGCTGCGAGTTTCGCGTCCCGTCCGCGGTGCTCAGTGTGGCAGGCGCGACAGGTCTGCTGCTTGTGGCGACCGTGCAGACCGGTGTGCTGCAGGATGTCGCGCCCGACTTCCTTGTGGCAGCTCGTGCACAGCGCATCCTGCGCGGTGCGGTTGAATGGAAGATGGCAGGCCTTGCAGTCGTGCTCTACCTTGGCATGACCCTTGATCACAGGCCCCGGCGCGAGCACCGACTCGATCGTCTGCGCGTGTGAAGCGCCTAGCCCCAGCAGGCAGACGCACGCAAGCAGGCGGCGCAGGCGCAGGCGCAGGCCGAACGAGCGTGCGTCGTCAATAGACATGCACGGCAATGACGTGCACCACGGCGCTGACCACGAGGAGATAGACGAAGGGCACGTGCGCGACGTGCCACCAGGAAAATATGCGCTCCCAGGCACTGAACATGGCCACCCGCTGCGCCGCCCCGAGGTAGGTCCTGGTGAGCTGGCGAGCCGCGCCCAGACGCGCACGAAACTTGCGGCGCGACCAGCCCTCTGTGTGTGCGACGGCAACCAGTCGNCGACGCAGCTCGGACCGGCAGATGAACTCGGTACGCCAGCGCATCCANGGCAGCACGACCATCGCACGCAGCACGTCGGCACCGCTGATCGTGCGCCTGTCGATTGCCCAAGCCTCGAAGGCGCGGCAGCGTTCGACGACCGCCGGCGCGAATCGCAGCCGAGCCGCCGATTCGTTCTCGGTGCCGAGCATGGCCCGCAGCTGAGCCAGCCCGAGCGCTTCGCCGCGCAGGCTGCGGTGCACGCGCAGGTATAGGAAGCGACCGATCACGCCGCTGAGTGCGACGATGACCATCGAAAAGAAGGCCACGGCGGCGTTGAGCGAGCCAATGTGGAAGTTGGAGTGCAGCAGGATCAATAGCGGCCCGGCGATGCCCAGCACCATGTGCGCGACGAACCAGCGGCTGCCAGCACCGAAGCGCTGCATAAAGCGCCAGTGCTTGCGGATCGGATAGCTCAGCAGCAGGAGCATCGCGACGCCGCCGCTCACNCCCAGCCAGTAGCCGGTGTTCGAGCGCGTCGTGTACAGGCCCAGGCGCGTGAATCCCCAGGCGCCGAGCACCAAGACCACGATGAGGGCATAGAGAAACAGGTCGCGCGTGCCGCCGCGCGGGCCGCGCGACTGCAACGCATGCCGGATCGCGCTCGACGGCGCGGCTGGTGCCGCGATCTCGGCAGTGAACTGTTCGGCGACGAGCGCGGAGTCGGCCATCCGGATCTTCTTACGCCGTTCGGCCCTGAAGCAGCCGCGGCGGTGAGTTGAGGTCACTCCAGTCTAGGTGCCGATACCCTGCGTTCCTTAAGGAAAACGTCATAGATTGGGTGGCATTTACAGTCGCTCACCAACGTGTTGCCGCCTCGCGGCCCGGCACCGCCAACATCGCGCATGCTCGCCAGTTCATATCTCTTCGTCTACCTTGGTCCCGCCGGGCTGCTCGTCGGCTGGCATCTCTTGCGCCGCCATCGGCGCCATCNGATCGAAGTCGGTCAACTGCAGGAGGCCGAGCGCACCGGCCTCAACGAACCGCCGTCGCTACACCCGGTGGTGGATCCGAATCGCTGCCTGGGCTCGGGCGCTTGCGCGCGGGCATGCCCGGAGGACGCGCTCGGCGTCGTCAACGGCAAGGCCACANTGATCAACGCGTCTGCCTGCATCGGCCACGGCGCCTGTTTCAGTGCCTGCCCGGTACAGGCGATATCNCTGGTCTTCGGCACCGAACGCCGCGGCATCGACATTCCGAACGTCAGTCAGGACTTCGAGACCAACGTCCCCGGCGTCTTCATCGCCGGCGAGCTCGGCGGCATGGGTCTGATCCGCAAGACTGCGGAACAAGGCCGCCAGGCAATGGCCGCGATCCGCCGCCGCTGCAACGGCGGCCACGGCGCGCCGCTCGACGTGGTCATCGTCGGCGCCGGCCCAGCCGGCCTGTCAGCCGGGCTGAGCGCGATCTTCCACGGCCTGCGCTACAAGCTCATCGAACAGGAAGATTCGCTGGGCGGCTCGGTGTACCACTACCCGCGCAACAAGGTCGCGATGACAGCGCCCGTCAAGCTCGACCTCGTGGGCACGATGCGGCTCGGCACCGAGGTGCAAAAGGAAAGGCTGCTGACGTTCTGGAACGAGGTCGTGGCCAAGACGCAACTGACCCTGAGNTTCGGTGAAAGACTCGAAGGCCTGCAGCGGCGCGACGACGGCACTTTNGACGTCCAGACGTCGCGCGGGAGCTACCACTCCCGCGCAGTGCTGCTCGCGCTCGGGCGACGCGGCACGCCGCGCAAGCTGGACGTGCCCGGCGAGGAGCAGGCCAAGGTCGTCTACCGCCTGATCGATGCCGAGCAGTATGCGGGCCGTGCGGTCCTGGTCGTTGGCGGCGGCGACAGCGCGCTCGAAGCCGCGATCTCCCTCGCGGCCGAGCCGGACACCGACGTCACGCTCTCGTACCGCGGCGACGCATTTAGTCGCGTCAAGGAGAAGAACCGTGCGACGCTGGACGGCTTGGCGCGCACCGGCCGCGTGCGCATACGGCTCAAGTCGACGGTGCAGTGCATCGACGAAGGCACGGTCACACTGGGCATCGACGGCGGTGCGACCGAGACGCTCGCCAATCAGCACGTCATCGTCTGCGCCGGCGGCGTGTTGCCCACCGGGCTGTTGCGCTCGATCGGCGTGCGCTTCGAAACCAAGTTCGGCAAGGCCTGATCCCGGCGGCGCATCAGCCGCCAATGCCGTGCGCCGGACTAAGACGGGAACCGCAAGGTCACGCGAAGCCCCCCCAGTGTCGATTCGCCCAAGGTCAAGGTCGCGCCGTGAGCATCGGCCAAGGATTTCACGATCGACAGCCCGAGGCCGCAACCCGGGTGCTCGACGCCTTTGCCCCGATGAAAGCGCTCGAGCACCCGCTCGCGCTCGGCCGGCGCCACGCCAGGCCCGCTGTCCTCGACCCACAGCAGCACGCTCGGCCCGTCCTGGGCCGTGCCGACGGCGACCACGCCGCCGACCGGAGCGTGGGCGATGGCGTTGTCGAGCAGATTGCGCAAGATCAGCGTGATGCCGAAGTCCGACCCGCGTAGCCGCTCGACGCCGAAGTCCTGACGAATCCGCAGACCGCGCAAGGCGGCGGTCGAGCCGAGCTCGGTCATCGCGCGCACGAACGCGCCGCGCAGCTCGACCACCGAGCTGGCCGCCAACGGGCGCAGCGCATCGCCAGCGAGTGCGTCGCTGCGGGCCAGATCGAGCAGTTGGTTGACCAGGTGTGCCGCATGGTCGACGCTTTCCTGGACCAATTGCAGCGCCGCAGTGCGCGCGTCACCCGAGGTCCGCGGATGTGCCGCCAGCTGGGCCTGCGCGCGCAAACCGGCCAGCGGCGTGCGCAACTCGTGCGCGGCGGCGGCCACGAACTCGCGCTCGCTGCGCATAGCGACATCGATGCGCTGCAGCAAGCGGTTGACGGCATCGAGAACGGGTTCGAATTCTTCGGGAAGGCTGTGCCGTCCGACGGCACGAAGGTCGCCAGGTCCGCGCTCGGCGATCTGCGCCGCCGTCGAACGCAGCGGGCGAAGCACTGTGGCGAGCAGCAGCAGGGTCAACGCCGACAGCGCGGCCGCCGAAAGTGGCAATCCAACCATCAGGTAGCGGCCGAACAGGCTCGACAGCTCAAGCCGGGTCGCCACCGGCTCGGCAGCCTGGATGCGGTAGTCCCCGGCCGCGTTCTCGAGCGCAAACACGCGAAAAGCCTGTCCGTCGATCATTCGCCGCGACCAGCCCAGCTCAGCCAGCGGCACCAACGGCGCGGCGCGCGGCGCATTGGCGCTGGCCAGCATCAAACGGCCCTGTCGAGACCAGATCTGGTAGCTGTAGCGGCCGTGCATCGTGGCATCCGATTCGAACCGCTCGGGCATCGCAGCGCCGTCGGCCTCGAGCTCGCGGATCTCGTGGTCGGCGAATGCCAGCAGCGTGTGCGCCAGATCGCTCAGCCGGGCATCGAAGAGCACGGCATCCTCGCGCTGCACCGCGTAGTACATCGCGGCGCCTCCCGCCAGCCACGCCGACAGGCACGAGGCCGCCGCGATCGCGACCAGCCGGCTGCGCAACGACCAGCGTCGGGGCGAGGCAGACACGTCAGGTCTCGGCACGCAGCGTGTAGCCGACGCCACGCACGGTGCGGATCAGCTTGGCGCCGAGCTTGCGCCGGAGATGGTGCACATGGACGTCGATCGCGTTNCCGACGATGTCGTCGTCCCAGCCGTACAAGGCCTCCACGAGCTGGTCNCGGGTCAGCACGCGGCCCTTGTTGCGCAGCAGTGCCTCGAGCAGCCAGAACTCCCGGTTCGTCAGTGGAACGTAGTTCCCGTCCACGGTGACCGTGCGGCTTGCGGGTACGACGCACAAGCTCCCCTCGCGCAGTGCCGCTTCTCCGGCCGGCGAGGTGCCGCGGCGCCGCCTTACGGCGCGCAGCCGCGCCGCCAGTTCGTCCAGGTGCACCGGCTTGACGAGAAAGTCGTCGGCACCGAGATCGAGCAGGCGGATCCGGTCCTCGACCTGCTCGCGCGCTGTGATCACGATCACCGGCTGCTCGAACCCGGCCGCGCGCAATTGGCGCAGCACCACATCGCCGTCGACGTCCGGCAGCCCGAGATCGAGCACGATCCAGTCGTAGACCTTGCCGCGCAGCTGCGGTTCGACCTCCCNTCCGGTGGCGATCCAATCGACGTCGATGCCGTCGTGACCCAGCCAGGTGCGCACCGCGCCGGCCAAGCGTGCATCGTCTTCGACCAGCAGCAGTCTCATGGTTGGGCCTGGAATTGCGCCAGCGCCGATGGTAGGGCGCACATCACCGATTCGCGCGCAAGCGCAGTGGCCTTCGGTTTCGGCGGCTCGCTCGGCATGTCAGCGGCCTTCGTATCCCGAGTCACGCGAGGTCTCGCCTGACATCGCGGCGCGCTAACGCACGGGATCGCCGATCTCGAGGTGCAGGTTTCGGTCGCCGACCGCCACTGGTGCGCTGAGCGCCTGCCAGTCGCCGGGCTGTGGCATTGCATTGCCAGTACGGCTGATGCGCGCGCCGACGACCACTTGCTGTGCCGAGGACAGGCGCGCCGCCGGACTCATCGAAAGGCTGTCGTCGAGCGTGAAGTCCAGCGGCAGATCGCTGACTTTCTTGCGCAGGATCGCCAGCGGCATGCGCGAGCCGCCGGGCGCGCGCGCGAAGATGAACACGGTGTCGTCCGGCGAGACCTTTGCCCTGATGTCGCTCTTCAGCGTGACGCGCCCCGCGACGACCGCGTTCGCCGCCGCCGCGCTTTGGGTCCCGGTGGGCGGCGCCGTCGGCGTTGCCACCGAGGCAGGCGCCAGCGGCGGCATCCCGGCCCGCTTTCGCGCCTCGTCGAGCGCGATCCGCAACTGCTGCGTGAAGTCCGCGCTCGGGTCGCTGGCATCGACCGCGCGCTGCCAGTAGTCGACCGCGCTCTTGAAGTCCTCGTGCCCGAAGGCGATCGTGCCGGCCAGCGACAGCGCCTTGACGTTCTTAGGGTCGAGCTTGATCGCCTGCATCACGAGCTTCTCGGGCTCGCCTTCAAGCGACTTATTGTTGACCACCGCCAGGCCGTCGGCGTAATCGGCCAGTATCTGCGCGTCCTGCGGCCGCAATTCGACGGCGCGCTTGTAGGCCGGCAANGCATCGGTGTAACGGCCCTGCACGGTGTACGAGCGCGCCAACATCGCCCAGCCGTCCGCGTCATCGGGCTGTTGCTTGAGGTGGTCTACCAGGCGCGCGATCATGGCGTCGAGTTGCGCACCGTCGATCGCGTGCGGCGCAGCGTCCGCCGCCGCGCCGCCTGGTTCCCCGGGGCCGACGCGCAGGCCTTCTCGATTCCCGAGCCAAGCGTAGCCGGCCACCGCGAAGACTACGACGAAAGCGCCGATGGCAAGCGCCAGCGAGCGCGACGGCCGCGCGGGCACGGTGGAGGCCGGTCCTACATCGCTCGCGGCGGCTGGCGACTGGCCGGTCACCGCCTCGACGATCTGGCGTTCGAGTGCATCGCGCGCGGTCTGTGCTGCCGTGCCCTTGAGCACGCCCTCGGCGATCAGTGAATCCAGCTTCGCCAGCTGGTGCTTGAGATCGTCAAGGGATGCTGAGGTCGGTTTCATCGTCGGGAGTGTCGGGATCGAAGGCGTCGGGACTAGCGCGCTGGCGGCGCCGCAACACGACGTACAGGCTCGCCAACGCGAATAGCAGCAGCAGCAGCGGGCCGAGCCAGAGCAACGCGGTGGTTGCCTTGAACGGGGGGTCGTAGAGAACGAAGTCGCCGTAGCGATCGGTCATGTACTTGCGGATCTGCGCTTCGGTCATGCCGCGCGCGAGCATCTCGCGGATCTCCTGCCGCAGATCGGACGCCAGGTCGGCCTGCGAGGCGGCGATGGTCTCGTTCTGGCAGACCAGGCAGCGCAACTGACCGGCCAGCGCCAACATGCGCGCCTCGAGCGCCGGGTTGGCCACCGCCGGAGCCGCCTCCTTCGCGAAGGCCGGCGTCAGCACCAGCAAACCGGCAAGCATTAGGGCAAGCAGCCGCTCAACCATCCAGTCGCCTCACCAGGGGTTCGATCTCGTCGCGAAGCACCTTTTCGGTGACCGGACCGATATGCTTGTAGCGGATCACGCCGTCGCGATCGATGATGTAGGTTTCCGGCACGCCGTAGACGCCGTAGTTGATGCCGATGCGCCCGTCGGGATCGGACAGGACGTCGGTGTACGGGTTGCCATGCCGCTGAAGCCAGGCAAGCCCGGCCTGGCGGTTGTCCTTGTAGTCGAGGCCGTAGACCGGCACCACGCCACGACGCGAGAAATCGACCAGCAGCGGATGCTCCTCGCGGCAGGAGACGCACCACGACGCCCAGACGTTGAGCATCCAGACCTTGCCGGCAAAGTCCGCCTTCGTCATCGCCTGCTCGGGATGGGCGAGCAGGCTTGCCGTGAAAGCCGGAGCGGGCTTGTTGATCAGCGGCGAAGGCACTTCGCGCGGATCGAGCCGCAGACCGAAAGCCAGGAATCCCGCCAGCACGAGGAACAGCGCCAGCGGCCAGACGAAGCGGTTCATGCGGCGCTCTCGAGCGGCGTCGCCGCCTTCTGCCCGGCGCGCTGGCGCAGGCGGTAGCGTCGATCGGTTGCTGCCAGTGCGCCCCCGGCCATCATGATGAGGCAACCGCCCCAGATCCAGATGATGAAGGGCTTGTACTGGACGCGCACGATCCACGAACCGTCGGCCAGGCGTTCGCCCATCGAGATGTACAGGTCGCGCAGCGGATTGCTGTTCACCGCCGCTTCGGTCATCGGGTTCTGCTGCACCTGATAGATGCGCTTCTCAGGGTAGAGCATCCCAATCTTTCGGCCGTCGCGCGTGATCTCGACCTCAGCCTGCGCGGCGGCGTAGTTCGGACCCTGAACGTCGCGCACCCCGAGCATGCGGAAGCTGTAACCACCCATTTCGGTGTGGTCGCCAGGGCCCATCTTGACGTCGCGCTCGGCCGAGTATGTCTTCACCATCGCAACGCCGAAAGCGAATGCCGCGACGCCCAGGTGCGCGATAAGCATCCCGACCATCGCGCGCGGTAATTGGCGAGCGCGATGCCCGACCTGGGTAACCCGCCCGCCAGCAGGCAGCAAGCGTTGCTTGAGGTCGACGCCGACGCTTGCCACGATCCAGAACGCCATGGCCAGGCCACCGGTGGTGACCCAGGAAATGCGGCCCGCCAGGGCGCCGACGGCTAATGCCGCCAGCACTGCCACCACGCCAGCCCAGCGCAGCGGCCGGACCAGCGGCCCCAGCTCCTCCTTCTTCCAGCGGGCCAGCGGACCCACGCCCATCACGAGCACCAGCGGCACCATCAGAAGGCCGAAGACGGTATCGAAATACGGAGGCCCGACNGAGATCTTGCCCAGACCAAGTGCGTCGAGAAACAAGGGGTACAGCGTGCCAAGCAGCACCGCGGCGCAGGCAACGGCCAGGATCATGTTGTTGGCCAGCAGCAGTGACTCACGCGACAGGACGCCGAAGCGCTGGCCCAGCCCGACCTTCGGCGCTCGCCACGCAAACAACGCGAGCGAGGCACCGATGACGAGCACCAGGAAGGTGAGGATGAACAGGCCGCGCCGCGGATCGGTGGCGAATGCGTGCACTGACGACAGCACCCCCGATCGCACGAGGAAGGTGCCGAGCAGCGAGAGAGAGAACGCGACGATCGCCAGCCAGACCGTCCAGACCTTGAAACTGCCGCGCTTTTCCGTCACTGCAAGCGAGTGGATGAGCGCGGTGCCGGCNAGCCAGGGCATGAACGAGGCGTTCTCCACNGGATCCCAGAACCACCAGCCGCCCCAACCCAGCTCGTTGTAGGCCCACCAGCTGCCCAGCGCGATCCCGAANGTCAGGAACACCCAGGCTGCAGTCGTCCANGGGCGTGTCCAGCGCGCCCAGGTGGCGTCCAGGTTGCCGCCGATCAGCGCCGCGATGGCGAACGCAAAGGCGACCGAGAAGCCGACGTAGCCCATATAGAGCATCGGCGGGTGCGTCACCATGCCCGGATCCTGGAGCAGCGGGTTCAGGTCGCGCCCGTCGACGGCGGCTGGAATCAGGCGGGTGAACGGGTTCGACGTGAGTAGCATGAACAGCAGGAAGCCGACGGCGACCAATCCCATCACCGCCAGGATTCGTGCGACGAAGGGCAGCGGCAG
>JGI20214J51088_10002523_pt1 | contig 12154 bp, 9 predicted proteins | sample WetSurMetagenome_FD_51088 | JGI IMG/M metagenome (IMG submission 51088)
CCTGAAGGACGTGGCTTGCGACTACGTAAAAAGTCGTGTCGCGTCTGGCGGGCTGACTAAACCGCCCTGAGACTCAAGGATATACCTCAAGTCTCGTGTTCGGTGCTCAATATTCATTGCACCAACTCTATCGGCATGGGTCTCATAACCGCATTTTTCGCATCGGAAGGATATGCCCTTCCGGTTATTTCGGCTGATGTGGTTACATCTTGGGCAGGTTTGGGAAGTAAATTCAGGATTCACGTAGATTACAGCTATCCCGGCTTCTTTGGCTTTGTATTCCACAAAACCTTGTAGCTGTCTAAATGCCCAACTGCTATGCTCATACCTGAACTCTTTGGATACTTTGCTTTCCGTTCTCTCCCTGATGCCTGTCAAATCTTCCATACCGATTACAGAGACTTCATTTTGCATTGCGAACTGAACGAGTTTTTTAGATACATTATGATTCATGGCAGTCATAAACCGTGTCTCTCGACCTGCTATTTTTCTAAGCGTTTTCATAGAGGATCGAGTGCCCAAATAGCGACCGCCTGCCTTCTGAAGTCTCCGGCGTTCCTTGGATCTGATGTTACGATGATTCTTAATCTCGCCGCCTGCAAAGAATTTGCATTCCTTGTCAGTCGTCGAGGCAACAGCTAGACAATTTATGCCGACATCAACGCCCATGAAGGTAGTTGCATCAACTATATTCTTGTCTGGAATATCCTTCTCACAGGTTAGATGGAAAAAGTAAGCTCCGTCTTTNTGTAAACAAAGTTTGGATGCCAGATATTTCCAAGATCCGTCTAGGTATCTTTTTGCATACTCGTAATTCAGGAGCTTGTATCTTTTGCGTCCCGCCAATGTGGTTATGCTCAGGGCGTCCCGGGATAACGTGAAATCGCGTTCAAACGAGAATGTGGCCGAGGTTGGATCGAAATTTCAGGAGTTGCCATTCAGATTCCTTTTTGTCGATCTGACTTTGCAGTGTTTTATAAGCTCCCGACACCTGGCGAGCTACGTTACAGGCCATCTGAGATTTCAGGTTAAGATTGTTTCGTAGATGCCTGTAAGTGGCCTTTTGGATCTGGCCGCTCCCGATGGGCTTGCCGATGTCAAACACGAATTGAGATGCGTAATTCATGCCTTGGGAAAAGGCTTTTAGCAGCTCAGCTAGATCGTTATCTAGCGAATCAAGTTTCAGGATAATGGTTTTTGTGAGCTGCATGATTAAGTATATTCACCTGATACTATATTAATCTGCTGTAGGTGAAAGTAATCATGTAAGGGGTCCAATTCCTCCCCACCTTAAAGGATGGGGGCTCCTTGACCCCTTAACCCAGCGAGTTGAAAGCTATTTCCGGTTCTAATTTCCCCGTTAATTTTCGAGCCTTTATTTGGCAGCTGATTTCCTTAAATCTTCTTTCATCTGGAAATAGATCTCTTGGGTCAGTTCACCTTTTGCATATCTCTCGTCCAGAATCTGCTCGGGTGTGGCCTTTGTCGGTGCGCTGCTCTTCAGAGCCATGTTGTGTCCGCCGTCGCGCAGAATCAGATAGAGGATCAGAAACAGTATGCCAACCCAGGGAATCAGAACCGGCAATCCCCACAGGAGGCCATTCATATTTCTCTTCTCAGCATCCTTGTAGATCAGGTAAGCTATAGCTATCGAGACCAACCATGAAAAGACGGTTCCAAATCCCATGAATGGAAACCAATCTATCATGTAGTCCATCATATGATAAAACGGCATATCAATTCCCCTAATTGTCGATCTCTACTGTCGACCTTTTACCACATATCATTCGACGATTGACTTATATAAAGATGTGGTACCCATTTCCAGTTTCTCTGGCCGGACTACTTTCTGGCCATCTGCCTTATCTTATCCCAGCCGGTCCCTCCTGCTCTCAGCGGGTGGTCTAAAACCACATCTATGAAACTGAAGATGACAGGAGCATAGACAGCATAGAAGTCGCGAGCAAAGGACATGGCCTCCCCCAGATCCTGGAAGTGGCGGGTCTCCATCTCTTCGCCAGTTCCGGCAAAGACGGTGCTAATGCTGCTCTTGGCAACGAAACTTGACATTCCGCAGGAGGCTTTGGGAGGCTGCACGGCATCGATGTTGACGGGCACGCAGCCATAGCACTCGTAAACATGGCGCAATAATTCCTCTCGCGTCTCCAGGCCATCCATTCTCGCTTCCTGAAGGATCTCCTCATCCAGATAATCGAATTGGGGAATGATCCCGGCATCGATGACGTAAGAAAAATCTGCATCATCGCCTGAAGAGTCGTCTGCAGCCTCCAGGACCAGACCCAACCCCACCGATTCGCCATAGCCGAAATTACACCACCAGCGGTCGCTCTCCAGGTAAAGCTGCCGCTCATGCAGATCTGTTATGCTGAGCATCGTAAACATATTATTACTATTGCATAATAAGCTTTTTTGATTGAAGAAGACAGGCATGTTCCCGAAAGATATTCCAGAAAGTTCCTCGGGATTTGCGAGCGGATATTTCCTGAATGCTGCCCAAGACTGCAGCGGACCGGGTATATCACCATATTGCTTTATTGCCCACCAGAGGAATTGTATTTTATAGAATGTCAAAGAAGATGCCTGAAGAGGATAAACCAATTTCGGAATCGAACTCGTTTCTAACAAGGCGTCAGATCGAGGTTCTTAGACTTCGCTTTGAGGGTCGCACTCAGCAAGAGATAGCTGAGATCATGGATACCACTCGTCCCAATATCACCAAGCTGGAGCGAAGGGCCTATCAGAATATAATGATGGCCAGGAGGACCATTCGCTATTGGATGAAGATTCAGGCACCTGTTAGCCCCACCATCTGCAAAGATACAGACGTTCTTCATATACCTGCCATGATCTTCGAGGCTGCCGACATCAAAGGAATACATCTTCCCGTCAATTCAATCGATTTGATAGTCCAGCTGAAAGCCAAAGCTCCGTTTCTTTTCAATAGAGAGACTCTGCCCAATGATGTCACGATCTTTGTCGGTCGCGATGGGCAGCTTCTGCTGATTGAAAGCACTTTTTGATCATTTTTTTTTTTGAAGCTTCAATTTTAATATTAATTATATCATTTATAGCAATCTTTTGATGATCTGCATAACAGTATGTTCATTGCTTTCTGTGAACTCAAAAGGAGAGCATGTGATGCTTTTGGAATAGAGCGGCACATCATCATAGCGATAGAGAGTGCCATCACACTCTATGGCATCAATAACTCCGGGCAGGACTACATCCGAGATCAGAGTTATCGGAGAAAAGAAAGAATCAATGGAAACAATAGGAATCTCGGCCAGATATTCCATGCAATTCATCGGAAGATGAGAATCAAGGCCCGAAGAGATCAATAGGGCTGCATCCACATCTCGTTCCCGCAAGAGGTCCACCGCGGTATATTCGCCGGGATTATAGCGCGGATAGCCTCGGGAGAAATCCAGGCCGAAAGGATAACCATAGAGAGAAGAGGCTATCTGATAGAAACCGCCTGTATTGCAATGACCCCTCAAGGAGTTCNAGACGAACTTCGTAAAGCCATTTAGCTCNTTGACGAGGTTGACAGCAAGTTCAACATTGCGATATTGTCCAAAGGATGCTGCAAATCCGGATCCAAGGTAAATGACACCGAAATTGCACCCTTTCATCATCTCCAGCAATTCTCTCATCTGGGATACGCATAAGCCAGTAACCTCCTCCGCTGAAGGATGCGGATCTTTGCCGTGCAGCATAGCAAGCAATGCAGACAGCAGCTCGAAATCCGCGCCCGCTTTGAGCGGAACATTAAAATCGGATATATTTGAGAGCCCCGACTCGCAGCGGCCAATGGTTATTATCTTTCGATCAAGCCGCCCTCTAGCGGTCCAGTAGCCTCGCGGATAAATTGAATAGCGAGACATATGCCTCGGCATGGATTCCATCGGATCGGCATTCCAGTAAATCGCCAGATCTGATCTGATTTTGCTCTGGCCTGCGGTAGCCCCAATTCCTCCTGCCTCCTGCATTCCCATGACGGTAAGTCCATCGCCCACGGATGCAATGCAGTCCACCACTCCTCCCAAAAACTCGCCTAATAAAAGCCCGGCTTTCATCGCTTCACATGTGATATCGCTACCCATGAAGATCAGTGGGCGCTTTGATGATGATAGTATCTGACAGGACTTTTGCAAAGCTTCATTCCAATTTGCTTTCTTTAACATTCCCTCTATCCGTATTGATGGCTCTCTGATCCGGCGATCGCAGACGATCTCCTGGAACCTGGCATTGCCCAGCTTGCAGGCATTGCCTACAATCATCCCCGTCTCATTGAAGTCGATCTGTATGTCATCACAACAAGCTCCGCAGGCTGAGCAAATCACATTTTTCAGCATCTCATTCTCTCCAGGTTTTTTTATGGTTCTCCAAGTCGAAATTCATCTCGATCTTGCAAAAAAAGAGGATCTAATAGTGCCGTTCTTTGTAAGCTTCAGCCTTCCGGCTTTTTCGATAGCTTGCAAATCCACGCCATCTGAAACCTCAAGCAGGCCCATCTCCTCCGCGATATTGAAAAGGCCCGCTCCTTCTGCAGTTCTGATGATGACGGAATTCATGCCAGGTGCGCCTCCAATATTGCCTACAGAAATATCCGATAGCTTTGCTGTAAAATCAGCGCAGGCCTTGCAGCCAGTCTTGATATGTTCTGCGAGGCGGTGCAACGGAATCGTCTTTGAGCCATCTCCGCGCAGCCCAATGGTCATTTTGGCTTCAGAATTATCCATGCCATCGAAACGCCATGTGGATACGCCGGAAATTTCAGTTAGCGCTTTGATTAAGGATTCATTATAAGCCTCAAAGCAAAACAGTCCTAAAGCAAATCGTATTTTTCGGGCAATCTTTTGGGCAAATTCGTTGGAAGACATTCTCATTAAGCCAATTGCATCCACAGAACATGCAGTCCCAACAATAGCAATATTTTTTGCGCTTTTGGCCAAATCGCCTAACGGCTCAAGTATTGCATTGCTTGTATATTTGCCCCCCGCGCAACTTTCCAGCTCTCTGGCATCATAGACCGCTCTGGGATATGCCTTTTGGGACCAGTGATCATGATCCATTACCAGGGCGCAATCCACCAGTTCCTCATCAAGGGCAGCAGTTAATAATGCCGTGACTGCACCCCTTTCTTGGCATCTTTTGCTATTCTTCTTTAATCTGGCATTCTTGATGGCTGAATAAGGCCCAAGGATTGGAGAGGAATAGATTTTATTATTATTGGCAGGAATGCGCGGACAGACATCCAGGCATGCTCCGCAATCCATGCAAGATGCAACCTGATATAGCCCATTTTCCTCACAGTCAAAGGCCAGGCAGCCGGCAGGGCAAATTGAAAGACATGCCATGCAGCTGGAGCAGGCACCTTTTTGCCATACCTCTCTTTGAAGCATTCCGGAAGACGAGAGCAATTGCCCAAATGATTTCTTCTCAAATATGCGAGACCTCTTCAGGGTAGATGTGCTGATCAAAGGAGGCTCTGTGCAGCCGGCAATTCGTTCTTTTATCCTTTTCATGATCATGGCTCCGATCGGGTCAATCTGTACTGCAATGAAGTTTAAGTATGTTTCCATTTTAGCTAACTTAACCACCTATAATTAATCATAAACGGTTACATAAATTAATTCGATAAAAATATATAATAAAAACAACATAAAAAACGATTTTTTTAAAAGAGATGTATCCTATAAGACTTCACATGAATAAATAACAATTAATAAATATAAATAGATAAAAATATATAAAAATTGGTGCCCGCCGAACCTGCGTTCAGCGGAACTCCAGCTTGGCCTCGTTCATGGCCTCAAACAGATAGGCCATTCCCGGAACGAGAGTCTCATTATTGCCGAGGTGAGTCCAGCTCTGTCCGTCGTACTTCCAGACGAAAGCTGAAACCAGGCCTTTGGCTACCGCCTCCTGATACCTGTATCTTTTATGCTCGATATTCACGGTGATATTGCCCAAATCCACCGTCCTGTTGACAGGAAGGCCGATCATATTCCATCCGGGATGCATATCGATGCGGTATGGCAGATCGACGGGTTTGCCGGATATCTCTATGGTGAAGTTGCCTGCGCTATCGATGAGATATCCTTCCCCTGGAGAAAACCTTGTCACATTGATCAGGCCTCCGTCCTTCATGCCATAATCCCAGTCAGCCCCTGACATGGAGAATATGCTCCGATAAGGCCTATTCGCCAGATACCTGGAGGCGGTCGCGTCCTTCGGCTTGAGGTAAATGGCTACGGCATTCCAGCCAGCGGTTATATTAATGCGCTGAACCTGGGTAGGGATGATCTGATACTCTATCTCAAAGTCCTTCTCCTCAGCGAGCTTTGGACGCACTATCGGCCACATCACCTTTTTCTTATCGCCCAATGTGTATTCGTCATGCCAGATGGATAAGCCGTCCTCCTTAACGACGATCTTGTCTGCATCTTTGGGGAGCAATACCTCGCCGATGATGACCGGCGGCGCATTGAGGTTGAGCTGGCCGCTGGAGCTATCTGTCTCGATCCAGTAGATCCAATCGGTTGCGCTCTCGTTTCTTGGCGTTACAGATGCCCTGATTATGCTCTTGTTCTCTCCGGTGGTGTTTTCGGTATGCAGCACTGTGCTATATGGAAGAGCCAGCTTCTCCGGAATGGCCGGCCTGAAGCTTGGGTCTCCCAGCATGATATCCATGTAGGCAGTCTGATTGAGCATCTCTGAGACAGAGGTATCCCAATCCGGCAAGCTCTCGTCGTAATCGGATATCTCCTTGATGTTTCCAGCCCCCTGGAACTTCAACCGATAGAGGTTATCTGCCTCAAGGACTGCTTCTCCAACGGTCGCATTCTCAAAGATCAGAGATTGATAGAACCTCTTTAAGGCATCATCCGATAGGAAGATCCAGGACAGAGCCGAATCCCCTATATAATTTACAGACCCGGCTCTTATGAAGGCCAGGGCAATGGAGTCCTCCAGGTCAATGGGGATAAACATTCGCGTCCCTGTTACATTGAGATAGTGTCCCTTGAGGTTGGCAGTAACACAGGCACTGGAGGTGGTCGTCTGGGGCGAGAGTGTCAGCTCTTTTACATGAGCGGCCGTGAGGGAAGAATCCATCATCGACCAATCAGACAGTTGCCAGGCGTTTTCATTTCCGTGATGGTCAAAATGAACGATGTTCTGGCCGTTATTCATCTGCGATATGACCTGCTGATAGGTGGCTTCTTCGTAACGCAAATCCTTAACCCTTAGCCCCGCATCTGCCAGGTAGTCTCTGATTCTCATGGCAATTGGAGCCTGAGGATAAGATAGAGGTGGCGAAGATATGACCAGAGCATTGTCCTTCCACGATCCGTTCAATCGATCATAGGTCATGGTGCGTGCCAGAAGCTGAGACGCATCATAAACAGACAGTCCCAGGATTCGGCCTACGGCTACGGTGCTGTAATTCTCCTCATTTAGAGACAATTGGTAGTCCCTGTAGACCTCATACTCCATAATATCCGATAGCTTCTGAATCTGGCCGGTGGCCATGAACGGCATCGATCCCGGATCGCCCACGACCATCATATATCGAGGCGATAGCATGAGATCTTCGACCTTCTGCTTCAGTCTTTGCTCCTCAACCAGAGGATCGATCTGCTGCGGGTCCCTGGCCACATCCACTAAAATCCCCTTCCGGGCAGCAGCCGCTGCCGGCGCAACCATCGATAGACGTGGGACTTTGGTGTGGCTGAATGAGGTGATATTCAAAGCATCAATATTGGAACGCACATCGATGGTATAGTTCTCAGTCTTATGGGTAAAACCATTGCCCGCCTCGATATTGAATATCCATTTGCCTGGAGTGAGCATCTGCACTCTCACCTCATAGAGCATATCCGGTTTGATATCTGTGATTCTGATGCTTCCGGTTCGTTTCTCCGGACTGTAGAGGTTCAGAGAGGTGTAGCTGGCTTCTCGGTTCAGGTTCCAGCTTATATTCGTTCTTCCCGAATAGATCCAGGTGGGGTAGGTCAGGTTGATCACCGGCCCATCATCCAGGTTGCGAATCGTATGGTTATAGGAAAATCCCTCGTATGCGGCTGTGGCTCCGGTATCCAGCCTCTCCTTCCAGCCGGCGTCCATGGGATAGAGCAGCTCAACTTCGACATTTAGGCTGGCGGACCTGTCAGGTTCAAGCCGGTTCACATTCCAGCGAAGCATTGACCCATTGAGGAATGAATTCATGGCATTGGAAGGCTGTCCGGTATAGGGATCGGTGATATTTGCTTCTCCCTCCTGCGGCCTGGGCCACTTTATGAACCGACCCATGGGGAAGACATCCAGGATTCGCACATCTTTCAGCGTATCTTTGCCGGTATTGGTCATTGTAATATTGAGCCTGATAATCTCTCCCAGCTCCTCGGCTGGTATCTGGCTCGGACTCATTTCCGTCTTTACCAGCAGATCGCTAATGAGCGTTCTCTTTACCACGGGATTCGGGGCAGGCGGCAGAAGAGAGAAATCATGAGAATTGGTAAAGACGATCATATTCGGCCTATCCCCTCTTCTGAGCATTTGCTGGACAAGAAAATCCGAGCTTCCTTCCAGAAGAGTGATATTCATCTCGCTCAGATTTCTTCTGACAGTTGGCGAGATCGGGCCCACGATTACTGCTTGCTTTGCATTCAGACGGGATAGTGCTTCTAGCGTCTCATTGGGCAGATTGCTGCCGACAAAGAGGAGCGGCCAGTTCAGATAAGATGCGATTGGCGCAGCAATGAGCGAAGCGCTGTAGTTTTCACCCACAATTACCGCTCCCGGGGAACTCTTCCAGTACCGGCTTATCTTTTCCGCCATCTCAAAGCTGCTGTTTGCGGCTATTTTTTCATCGCATTTCCGGGAGACATTTCCTACGGCCAGGGTCTTTCCTCCCAACTGGCCCAGCAGCCATAAAGATGCCTTTGATGCCGGCTGCAATTCCGGCCAGACCGGCGTATGAACGACATTGTATTCGAAAGATACGCCTGCTGATCCTGACTTTATAAGATCCTCCATATATTTCACTGCGCCATCCACATTCATGGTGGAGAGAACATATCCCAGGTAATCGGCGCTCAAACGGACATAGACCGGCTTCTTGCTGAGAAGGCAAACCTCTCCGGCATCCTGAACAGAAAGGGGAGATACTATGGAAAAGTCAGTTATTTTTGAGATCTCGGCAAAGTTGTAGCCCCGGCTTCGGTCGGATGGATCGTCAAAAGCAGCGCCAAGCTTTGCCGGACCCAGGTCCGTGGTTATATTGCGGGCATATTTTACAATCTCCATGAGCTGATCCTGTTTCCATTGGACCCATCTCTCCTGGTTGTAGCTATTGCTATTGGCTTTGCTGAGGTCAATTCCCGTATCCTGATAAAATTTCTCCTTGCAGATATTGCAATAGCAGTAATTGCCATCCTGGAAACCGAAATTGTAGAGCACAATGCCATCGGCTTTGTAGTCGTCGATGAGCTTTTCAATGAGATTGTAGAGATTCTCTCTTGCCTCCGGGTTTGCCGGGCAATAATATGTTGCATTGCCGCCCACATCTGGATTTGCTACCTGCAGAAGGCTTTTATCGGTCTTCGAATCGTCAGTCTCGGCAAGGTTAAGGCCTGCTTCCGTCAGCATGGCCTTCCTTGCCTCGGGCAATTCTTTGATATCGTTTTCCGAGAATGGCTCGGAGACGACGGGAACTTCAAGTGTCGCAGTGATATAGGCTTTAAGGCCGTCTTTATGGGCGGCATCAACCAGGGATTTAACCAGGTCTCCGGGTTGTGCATGAATGGTTATGGCGCTGATATTTGCGGCTTTGAATGTGCTGAGAATAGCAGAGACTCCATATCTCTGCAAATCGCTCTCTTCTACCCATCCATTTCGGTCTCCTGCCTGGACTGCTTTGGGAAGGATGAGCATGGGCACAGTTTTCGTCTGGTTCTCTAGAGACCAGATGGCCAGAGGAGTAGACGCAATGGCTGCATGCCAATCGTCTGCTCCGACCAAAACCACATCCGCAAGGTCGCCTTTAACACCTCTTTCCAATGGCGCATCCTCTGCGAAGCATATCCCTGAAATGGACATGACTGCTATGAATAGTATCAGATATTGCGGCCTCACGCTTTCACCTCTTCCGTTTCAATTGCTGCACTTTGCAGTGGCTTCGTATACTCCGCTCCAATCTTGCCCACAAGCAGCGCCTTGGATAGGATAGCATTTCGTTTGGTCATCTGCGATATCACTGAATTGACGTTCTCAGTCACATTTCCCTTGCATATGATTATCGGCGATCCTGCCTTCCTGGCAACCTCATAGGCTCTGAAGATATCAGCAGGCTGTGAGCCAGATAAGACCACCTCGGACGTTCCATTCTGCCAGATTTCTGCGGCATAAAGCCAGCAGTCTTCATAGAGACTGCCTGTGTCGATGCGCTTGATTTCCGCGCCCTGCAATTCATTTTCCGCATCCCTGGAGACGACGGATTGATCACCTAATATCAATATCCTGGAATAGTCTTGCAGCTTCTCCAGATCCGTCTCGCTTATCTTTCCAGGAGGAATAGTCACCAGATCGAAATCGCCAGATCCGTTGCTCAGAGTGGAGATGGATGCAATAGTGCTGGAAAGGAAGTCATCACCCGCAAGAACCACCATGCCCTGTGGCAGGATCACTCTGATGGGTGCGACCTCTTCCGGCATGGGAATGCCCTGGGAGTCCACAAGACGGAATATGATCGGATAGTCGCCGCTCTTTGATGCCAAAAAGGTGAAATTGGCAATGCCAGGCCTATCCGGCGTGACCTCCACCATCTGTGCTAATGGTATGACCATAAGCTCAGGAGGCGTTACTATACCTACCGTTATCTTTTCCTTGACATCCAGCATGATATTGAATGAGCCCTTGTAGGTCTTGTTGGTTACAATCCTTTCCGGGACCTTGATATCCACATTGTAGCCCCGGACCTCCGCGGCAAAGTCAACCTCAGCCTCAACTGAGGAATTCTTGGACTGGTTGCCCAGTGATTTGGCTATGATTGCCATATTGCTCTTCTTGCCCGGCAATGATGTTTGCACCTGAAGCTTCATTGTATGGGTCGTTCCCGGGTCCAGAGGCACATCATAGGGGAGGCTTTGCGTTTTATCTCCATCAAGCAACGTCACAGTCCATCCGTCAGGCAGCGGCCCGGAATCTATTGAAGCCACATCCCTGAATACGCCCAGGTTCTTGACAGCCAGCTCAAACTGGGCGATATCATTGGCGCTGGCAGATAGCTCGGCAGTTTTCGCGTCATCTATAGTCATGCTTACGCCGTAGCTCTCCTGTCCGATGACTGTCAGGTTGAAATCGATTCTGGCGGGAAGCGAGGGAGGCGCGCTATCAAGCAAATATATAAATCCTGTGTAAGATCCGGGCAGAGTCTCGGGAGGCAAGGCAAAGTATATCTTGATCTCCGCCTTATCCTGAGGCTTAAGCGGTTTGTCGTCCGGCATATCCAGGAATATGTAATCTTTGGCGGTCCCGCTTACACCGGTTTTCGATATCTTCAGGATTGAAGCATCTCCAATATTGGTCACGGTAAGTGTTCTCTCCTCCAGGTCACCGGAATGGAGCACAATATCGAATCTTTCCTTGTCTGCTTCCAGCTGGGCTGAGCTGGAGGCGATCAGCAGGAATAGAATAATGATCGAGTATATCTGCCTCATCTAACACCACGCGACGGCATACGCCAGATTTTGATATAGATAGTATCCAACAGCTGTTCTCATTTATAAATTCTCACTCAAAGGATTAAATAACCTTCTGCTCTCAATGGGCTAATTTATATCTGTTATGCACCAGATCAAGAGCCAGGTGTTTGCTTGGACCCTGAAAAAGCCTTTCTGATAGCCACGCCATTCAAGAAGCGCGGCAAGAGCAGCCTGAAGATCAGCGACTTCATCTTTGCCCTATCCCTCGACCTGAAATGGGGTCCGCCCGAGAAGGTGCGCGCCCTTCTGCGGGAGGCAGAGGCCGAAGGCATGGTGAAAATGGAGGGAGAGATGGTAGTTGCCGCCTTCGATGCTGCGGCAGTGGCAGTTCCCCTGGGATTCAAGCCATCCACCGAGGAAGGAAT
>JGI20214J51088_10002524_pt1 | contig 12151 bp, 9 predicted proteins | sample WetSurMetagenome_FD_51088 | JGI IMG/M metagenome (IMG submission 51088)
CGCGGCCGCTACAGCGCGCGCAGCGCCGCCGCGAGCAGCGGCACGACGCTGAGCGCATTGCTCGGGTGCGGCACGCAGTCGGTGCTCCAGATATGGCGCACACCGGCGTCGTGCAGATGCGCGACCGCGTCGTCGACGAACAGCCCATGCGTGACTGCGACGTCGACGCTCGCGGCGCCGCCGGCGAGCACGCCACGCGCCGCGGCGACGAGCGTGCGGCCGGTGCTGGCGACATCGTCGAGCAGCACCACCGCACGGCCGTGCAGCGCCACGCCGGGAAGCGCGACCTCGACCTCGCGGTCGCCGTGGCGCAGCTTGCGGCACACCGCATGGTCGAGCCCTGCCCGGGCCGCGGCCACGCCGACCCATTGCGCCGATTCGGCGTCGGGGCCGACGAGCAGCGCGCCCGGCGCCTGGCGCGCGATGAATTCGCCCAGCAGCGGCGCCGCGGTCAGCGCCACGCCGCGCCGGCCGGGCACGACCTCGTCCATCGTCGCGACGCGGTGCAGGTGCGGGTCGACAGTGACGACGGCGTCGAACCAGCCGGCGAGCGCGCGCCCGAGGTGACGCTGGCTGACCACCTCGCCGGGCGTGAACGCGATGTCCTGGCGCATGTAGGCGAGGTAGGGGCTGACCAGCGTCAGTTGTGNCGCGCCCAGTTCGCGCGCGCCGGCGGCCGCGAGCATCAGCTCGGTGAGCTTCTCGTTCGGCTGCTGCAGCCCGCGCAGAAGGGTCACGCGCGGCGGCAGCCGCGGCGGCAGGCGCAGCCGCGTCTCGCCGTCCGGGAAACGGTGCCGGTCGACCCAGCCCAGCGGCCAGCCGAGCGCGGCCGCCAGCGGCTGCGCGAGCGCGGCCTCGTCGTCGAAGGCGAGCAGCAAGNTCACGCGGNCGCTCCGGGGGCCGCGTCGATGCGGAACGCGTTGTCGTGCGCCGCCATNCGGCGCGCGAAGTCCAGGTCGGCCTCGAACTGCGCATGCAGCCGGTACAGCGGCTGCCCGGCCAGCACCACCTCGCCGAGCCGGGCGCGCAGGTCCAGCCCCGCGCCCGGGACCTGCGGCGCGCCGCTCAGGCGCGCGATGCGCGCCAGGCGCAGGTTGTCGATGCCGCTCACGATGCCGGCCTGCGGCGCGAGCACGTCGAACACGCGTGCGGCCGGCGGCGGCGGCGTGCGCCGGCCCTGTGCGTCGACGATCGCCTCCATGCTCGCGAGGGCGCGCCCCGAATCGAGGATCTCGCGCGCGATGCGTCCGCCGTCGCCGCCNCGCACGGCCGGGTCGAACTCGATCACNCGGCCGGCGAGCAGCAGCGCCTTCTCTCGCAGGTCCTGCGGCGCCGCCGCGTCGCCGCGCAGCACCTGCATCACGTCGCGCGCCTCGAGCACCGGGCCGATGCCGCGGCCGATCGGCTGGCGCCCGTCGGTGAGCACGACGTCGAGCTGCAGCCCGAGGCGCTCGGCGACGTACTCGAACAGCCGCTTCAGGCGCTGCGCGGCCGGCTCGCTGCGCACCTTGGCCGTCGGGCCGACCGGGATATCGAGCACGAGGTGGGTCGAACCGGCGGCGATCTTCTTCGACAGGATGGACGCCACCATCTGGCCCGGCGAGTCGATCGCAAGCGGGCGCTCGACCGAGATCAGGATGTCGTCGGCCGGCGAAAGATCGGCTGCGCCGCCCCACGCCAGGCAGCCATGCGTCTCGCGCACGATCTGCTGCAGCCGCGCGAGCGGCAGCTCGACCTCGGCCAGCACCTCCATCGTGTCGGCGGTGCCGGCGGGCGAGGTGATCGCGCGCGACGACGTCTTCGGGCACAGCAGCCCGTGCGCGGTGACGATGGGCACGACCAGCATCGAGGTCCGGTTGCCTGGGATGCCGCCGATGCAATGCTTGTCGACGACCAGGCCGCGGTGGTTGTGCTCGCTCTGCCAGTCCAGGCGCTGGCCGACCGCGATCATCGCCTCGGTCAGGTGCAGCACCTCGTCGCGGTCGAGCTCGTACTGCTGGGTCGCGACGATGAACGCGGCGAGCTCGATCTTCGTGTAGCGCGCGGCGGCGATGTCGCGTACCACCGCGTGCAACTCGCCGCGGCCGAGGTGCTCGCCGGCGATCTTGCGCTGCAGCGCGGTGATCGACGCCGGCGGCTCGGCATGCTCGATTCGCGCCGCGTGCCCTTCGGCGACGGCGAGACGCGCGAACGCGTCCTCGCTCAGGCCCAGCTCGCACGGCTCGACGATGCGCGCGTCGTCGACGACGTTCAGCACCGCGGCGATGCTGCGCCCGTTCGCCTGCACCGTGACCTTGGACAGCGCCTGGAAGCCTGCCGCGCGCACGATCGGGCAGTCGCGGTGCAGGAACGCGACGTTCTCGCGCCAGGTGTCGATGCCGATGCGGCGGATCGCGAGCGTCGCGCTCGTCATTGCAAGGCCTCGGTGACCAGTTCGCGCAGTCGCACGGCGAGCGCGCGCCGGTCGGCATGCCTGCTGGCCTGTGCCTCGACCACGCGCAGGTGGACGACGAGGCCGTCGCCGCGCGCTAGCTTCCACAGGCTTTGCGCCAGCGTCGTCGCGCCCAGCCATTGCGCGGCCGGGCTCACCGCATGGCGCGCGTCGGCGTAGCGCAGTGCGACCGGCTGCACCGGCGTCTCGGTCGCGATCGCGGCCTGCAGCAGGTTGGCGTGAAAGGGCAGCAGCGCGTGGCCGTCGCCGGTGGTGCCTTCGGGGAAGACCGCGACGGTGTCGCCGCCGCGCAGCGCCGCGGCCATCTGGTGCACGACGCGCAGCGCATCGCGCGCGCGCTCGCGCTCGATGTACAGCGTGCCGGCCGCGCCGACGAGGCGGCCGACGAGCGGCCAGCGCTGGACGTCGGCCTTCGAGACGAAGCGCGCCTCGGGGCAGACTGCGTGCACGCTCATCACGTCGAGCCAGGACACGTGGTTGGCGACGATCAGCTTCGCGCCGGGCCTGAAGCGGCCCTGCACGCGCAGCTCGATGCCGAGCATGCGCAGCATCTTCGCCGCCCACCAGCGCACGCGCTCGCGCCGCGCGTCCGGGCCGAGCCAGGGAAAGATGAACAGCACGATCAGCAGCCCATGGCCTGCGTGCAGCAGCGCGCGCACCAGGCGCCAGAGCGCGCGCACTCAGCCCCTCTCATGGGCCACGGTGCCGGCCACCAGCGTCGCACGCACACGGCCCGGCAAGGCCATCCCGGTGCTCGCGAAGGCGAACGGCGTGTGCTTGCCGCGGCTGGCCAGGTCCGCCGGCGTCACCGACCAGACCGCAGTCGGGTCGAAGATGCAGACGTCGGCGACGCCGCCCTCGACGAGCCGGCCGGCGCTCGACGCGAGCGAGCCGACGGCGTCGCCAAGCACGCGCACCGGATGCTGGGTCACGCACGCCAGCGTCCGCGCCAACGGCAGCCCGGCGTCGTTGCCCCAGCGCAGCGCCAGGCTGAGCAGCAGCTCGAGCCCGGTCGCGCCGGGTTCGGCCTCGCCGAAGGGCAGGTTCTTCATGTCCTCGGCGACCGGGTTGTGGTCGGAGACGAGCGCGTCGATCGTCCCGTCGGCCAGGCCGGCGCGCAACGCATCGCGGTCGGCGCCCTGGCGCAGCGGCGGCGTCAGGCGCAGATCGGCGTTGAAGTAGCCGATGTCGACGTCGGTCAGGTGCAGCGAGTTGATGCTGACATCGGCCGTGACCGGCAACCCCTCGGCCTTGGCCGCGCGCAGCAGCGCGACGCCGGCGGCGCTGGACAGGCGGCATATGTGCACACGCGCCTTCGTCGCGCGCACAAGCTCGAAGATCGTGTGCAGCGCGATCGTCTCGGCCGCCACCGGCACGCCCGACAGCCCGAGCCGCGTGGCCACNGCGCCCTGCGCCGCGACGCCCTTGCCCAGCCAGGCGTCCTGCGGGCGCAGCCAGACCGANTAGCCGAAGGTCGACGCGTACTGCAGCGCACGCAGCAGCACCTGGGTGTCGGCGAGCGCCACGTCGACCTGCGAGAAGCCCACGCAGCCGGCCTCGGTGAGTTCCGCCATCTCGGTCAGCGCCTGGCCTTCGAGCCGGCGCGTCAGCGCGCCGAGCGGGAAGAGGCGGCAGCGCGAGAGCTTGCGCGCGCGAAACTTGAGCATCTCGACGAGCCCCGGCTCGTCGAGCACGGGGTCGGTGTCGGGCAGGCAGACCAGGCTCGTCACGCCACCGGCGGCGGCCGCGGCGAGCTCGCTCTCGAGCATGCCTTCGTGCTCCTGGCCCGGCTCGCGCAATCGCGCGGCGAGGTCGACCAGCCCCGGCGCGACGACAAGCCCGCTGGCGTCGATCGTGCGCTCGGCCTGGAACTCCCCGACCGCGCCGATGCCTACGATGCGCCCGGACGCGATCGCGAGGTCGGTGCGTTCGTCGCGGCCCGAGGCGGGATCGATCACGCGGCCGTTGCGGATCAGGATCTTCATGCTTGATTTCCAGCGATCGTCGACATCACCGCCATCCGCACCGCGATGCCAAAGGTCACCTGCGGCAGGATCACGCTGTGGGTGCCATCAGCCACCGAGGATTCGATCTCGACACCGCGGTTGATCGGCCCGGGGTGCATCACGATCGCGTCCGGCTTCGCGAGCGCGAGCTTTTCCGCGCTCAGCCCGTAGCTCTTGAAGAACTCGCCCGCGCTCGGCAACAGCGCGCCGCTCATGCGCTCGTTCTGCAGCCGTAGCATGATGATCACGTCGGCGTCGCGGATGCCCTCGGCCATGTCGTGGCAGACGCGCACGCCCATCGCCGCCAGGTCGCCCGGCACCAGCGTCTTCGGGCCGACCGCGCGGATCTCGGGCACGCCCAGGATGGACAGCGCATGGATGTCCGAGCGCGCGACGCGCGAATGGACGATGTCGCCGACGATCGCCACCGTCAGGTTCGCGAAGTCCTTCTTGAAGTGGCGGATCGTGTACATGTCGAGCAGCCCCTGCGTCGGGTGCGCATGGCGGCCGTCGCCGGCGTTGATCACGTGCACGTGCGGCGCGCAGGCGTTGGCGATCAGGTAGGGCGCGCCGCTCTCGCTGTGGCGCACGACGAACATGTCGGCGTGCATCGCGCTCAGGTTCGCGATCGTGTCGAGCAGGCTCTCGCCCTTGGCGGTGCTGCTCTTGTTGATGTCGAGGTTGATCACGTCGGCGCTGAGCCGCTTGGCCGCGATCTCGAACGTCGTGCGCGTGCGCGTGCTGTTCTCGAAGAACAGGTTGAACACGCTCTTGCCGCGCAGCAGCGGCACCTTCTTCACGTCGCGTTCGTTGACGCTAAGGAAGGTGCCCGCGGTGTCGAGGATCTGCGTCAGCACTGCGCGCGGCAGGCCCTCGATCGACAGGAGGTGGATCAGCTCGCCGTTCGCGTTCAGCTGGGGGTTTCGGCGCTGCAGCATCACGCCTCCCGGCGGGCCGTCCCGAGGTCGGCATCGGCCCCCTCTGGGTGCAGCGAAGCGGCGCAGCCGCAAGCGTGGGGGCACGTCATTCGAGCTCCTCGACGGCGAATGTGAACAGGCCGGCCGGGTCGCGCGCGAGCGCGAGCCGCTGGCGCGCCGGCAGCGCGACGCGCGCGGCCGCGAACGCGGCGGCGATCGGCAGCTCGCGCCCGCCGCGGTCGACCAGCACCGCGAGCGTCACGCTGGCCGGGCGGCCGAAGTCGAACAGCTCGTTGATCGCGGCGCGGATCGTGCGGCCGGTGTAGAGCACGTCGTCGACGAGCACGACGTGGCGGCCGTCGACGGCAAAGGGCAGCTGCGTGCTCGCGCTGCCGGCGGCCAGCCCGCGCTCGGCGAAGTCGTCACGGTGCAGCATGCTCGAGATCACACCGGCGCTTCCCGGCAGCGCGAGGTCCCGCTGCAGCCGCTCGGCCAGCCAGGCACCGCCGGACCAGATGCCGACCAGCACAGCGTCGGCGGGAAGCAAGGCCCGCACGCCCTGGCGCAATTCGGCGTACAGGGCTTCGGCATCGAGCTGCAGCAGGGTCATGGCAGGCTTCGCAGGTATTGGTCGAGGATCAGCGCCGCGGCCGCCGCATCGGCGTCGACCGCGCCTCCCGAGGCGATCGCCTCGACGGTGGTGTAGCGCTCGTCGACCTCGTGCACCGGTAGCCCGAAGCGGCCATGCAGTTGGCGCGCGAAGCGCTGCGCGCGGCGCGTATTGTCGTGCGCCGCGCCGTCCGGATGGAAGGGCACGCCGACGACGAGCGCGTCGGGCTGCCACGCGGCGACGAGCCGGCCGATCGCGGCAAAGCGCGCATCGCCCTCGAGCGCCAGTGTCTTCAGCGGCTGCGCGTGACCGAGCAGCGTGTTGCCGCTCGCCACGCCGACGCGCCGGGTGCCGAAATCGAATGCCAGGAACGACTGCGCACGGGTCGTGTCGGCCCCGTCGCCCGCCGCCGTCATGCGTGCCCCGCCTCCTGCGAGAGCATGCGCGGGTCGAAGCCGAGAAGCGCGAGCGCGCGGTCCCAGCGCTGCTCGGCAGGGGTATCGAAGATGATCGTCGGGTCGGCGTCGACCGTGAGCCAGCCGTTGCGGCCGAGTTCGTCTTCCAGCTGCCCCGCCTGCCAGCCGCTGTAGCCCAGCGTGACGAGCAGCCTCTTCGGCCCGGCCCCCTGCGCCAGCGCCTCGAGCACGTCCTTGCTCGTGGTCATCTCGAGCCCGCCCGGGATCGTCATCGTCGAGCTGTAGCTTGCGCCGTCGCTGCCCTGGCTCTCATGCAGCACGAAACCGCGCTCGGTCTGCACCGGGCCGCCGAAATAGACCGGCTGCTCGGCGAGTTCCTCTCGGTCCAGCGTCAGGTCGACCTTCTCGAACAGGCTCTTCAGCTTGATGTCGATCGGCTTGTTGATCACCAACCCGAGCGCGCCGCGCTCGTTGTGCTCGCACAGGTAGACCACACTGCCGGCAAAGTTGTCGTCGGCCATGCCCGGCATCGCGATCAGGAACTGATTCGTCAGGTCGATGCGCGCCGCGGGAGCCATGGCGCATTTTATTCCGCGGCACACTGCGACCCGTGAACAAACCCCTCGATCGAGCGCTGGTCTGGTTGCGCCGCGACCTGCGCACCGACGACAACGCCGCGCTGTACCACGCGCTGCGCGCCGCGCGCCGGGTCTGGTGCGGCTTCGTGTTCGACCGCGCCATCCTCGATCCGCTGCCCGGCCAGACGCACCGCCCCGCCGGGGCGGCGAGGACCGACCGCCGTGTCGAGTTCATCCGCGACAGCCTGGTCGGGGTCGACGCCGAACTGCGCGCGCTCGCCGCCTCGCACGGCGTCGAAGGCGCCGGGCTGATCGTGCGCCACGGCCTCGCGCCAGACGAGCTGCCGCGCCTCGCCGCCGCGCTCGGCGTGCAGGCGGTCTACGCGAGCCACGATGACGAGCCCGCCGCGCTGGCGCGCGACGCGCGCGTGCGCGGCCGGCTCGCCGACGCCGGCGTCGCCTTCCACACGACGAAGGACCACGTCGTGTTCGAGCGCGACGAGCTGCTCACGCAGGGCGGCAGCCCGTTCAGCGTGTTCACGCCCTACCGCAACGCCTGGCTGAAGAAGATCGACCCGTTCTACCTGAAGGCCTATCCGGTCGCGCACCACGCCGCTGCGCTCGCACCGCGAGCGGCCGGCGAGACGCTGCCGGCGCTGGAGGCGATCGGATTTGCGCCGACCAACCTGCATGCGCTGAAGCTGCCCAGCGGGCCGGCCGGCGCGCACGAGCTGCTCGACGACTTCTTGCCGCGCATGGCCCGCTACGACCAGACGCGCGACTTTCCGGCGCTCAAGGGCCCGAGCTACCTGAGCACCCACCTGCGCTTCGGCACGGTCTCGGTGCGCAGGCTCGCGCGCGCGGCACACGAGCGCATGGTGGCCGGCTCGCGCGGCGCCGAGGTCTGGCTGTCCGAGCTGATCTGGCGCGACTTCTACCACCAGATCCTGCACCACCATCCGCAGGTCGTCGGCCACGCGTTCAAGCCGGCCTGCGAGCGCATCAAGTGGGAACACGGCGCGCGCGCCGATGCGCTGTTCGACGCCTGGTGCACCGGGCGCACCGGATTTCCGCTCATCGACGCCGCCATGGCGCAGATCAACCAGACCGGATACATGCACAACCGGCTGCGCATGGTGGTCGCGAGCTTCCTGACCAAGGACCTCGGCATCGACTGGCGGCGCGGCGAGGCCTACTTCGCCCTGCACCTGAACGACTTCGACCTCGCCGCCAACAACGGCGGCTGGCAATGGGCGGCTTCGACCGGCTGCGACGCGCAGCCCTGGTTCCGCATCTTCAACCCGGTGAGCCAGAGCGAGAAGTTCGACCCCGACGGCCGCTTCATCCGCCGCTACCTGCCGCAGCTCGCGGCGCTGCCGGACAAGCTGATCCACGCGCCGTGGCTGGCGCGGCCGGTGGACATGGCGGCGGCGAACCTTGAACTCGGGCGCGACTACCCGGTGCCGGTGGTGCGCCACGATGAGGCGCGCGCAGCGACGCTGGCGCGCTTCGCCGCCGTCCGGGCCGGCGGCTGACGACGGATCAGGTCGGGATGTCCGCGCCGGCGTAGCGCGCGACGAGCGCGAGCAACTCGTCCTCGGAATANGGCTTGCCGAGGAAATGNTCGACGCCGAGCTCGGCCGCGTAGTCGCGGTGCTTCTGCGCGATGCGCGAGCTGATCATGATCACCGGCAGCCGCGCGAGCTGGCTGTCGGCGCGCACGTTGCGCAGCAGGTCGAAGCCGTCCATGCGCGGCATCTCGATGTCCGACAGCATCACCGCAGGCCGCTGCTCGGCCAGCCGCTCGATCGCCTCGAGCCCGTCCTTCGCGGTCACGACGCGGTAGCCCTCGCGCACCAGCAGGCGCTGCGTGACGCGGCGCACCGTGAGCGAATCGTCAACCACCAGCACCAGCGGCGCAAGCGGCGCCTGCACCGCGGCGGCCACCGGCTCCGGCGTCGCCGGNTCGGCGTGCGCGACGCGCGCGCGCGCCGCCGGACCGTACAGCGTCGCGAGCGCGACCGGGTTGTAGATCAGCGCCACCGCGCCCGAAGGCAGCAGCGTCACGCCGGCCAGGCCGGGCAGGCGAGCCAGTTGCGGGCCGACGTTCTTGACGACGACTTCCTGGTTGCCGACAACTTCGTCGACATGCAGCGCAACGCGCTGCGCGGCACTGCGGATCACGACCACCGGCTGCGAGCGCCCGGCCGACGAACCGCGCGCGTCACCCTGCAACAGTGCCCCGAGCCAGTGGAACGGCAGCACCTGCTCGCCGAAGGCATAGCTGCCGCTGGCGTAGGCCTGCTCGATCTCGTCGCCGCGCGCACGGCGCACGACCTCGACCAGTGTCGACGGCACCGCCACGTTCAGCGCGCCGCAGCGCAGCATCACGATCTGCGTCACCGCCGTCGTCAGCGGCAGCAGCAGCCGGAACGCGCTGCCCCGCCCCGGCGTGCTCGTGGTCTGGATGCGCCCGCCCATCGCGTCGACCTCTGCACGCACGACGTCCAGGCCGACGCCGCGGCCGGCAAGCTCGGTGACGCCCTGCGCGGTGCTGAAGCCGGGCGCGAAGATCAGCTCGGCCAGTTCGGCCTCAGTCGGCTCGGCATCGGCGGCGATCAGCCCGCGCTCGAGTGCACGCGCACGGATACGCGCCAGGTCCAGACCGGCGCCATCGTCGCGCACTTCGACGCCGACCTCGTTGCCTTCCTGGGTGATGGTGAGCGTGATGCTGCCGCTCGCGTCCTTGCCCGCTGCAACGCGCTCGGCCGGGGTCTCGATGCCGTGCGCGACGCAGTTGCGCAGCAGGTGCTCAAACGGCCCGGCCATGCGCTCGAGCACACCGCGGTCGATCTCGATGCCCCCGCCGATGATCTCGAGCCGAACCTGGCGCCCGGCGTCCTTGGCCGCCTGGCGAACGGTACGGTGCAGCCGGTCGGCCATGCTNTCGAACTCGACCATGCGCGTGCGCAGAAGGTCGTCCTGCAGCTCGCGTGTGAGCCGGGCCTGCGCNGCGAGCTCGTCCTCGGCAGACTGCAGCGTGCGCTGCAGGCTGCGCTGCAGCGTCGCGACGTCGTTCACCGATTCGGCGAGAAAGCGCGTCAGNTCCTGGAAGCGCGTAAAGCGGTCCATCTCGAGCGGATCGAANGCGGTCGCGGCAGCCTTCGCGGCCTCCATGCGCGAGCCGATCTGGGTCTCGGCCTGGAGCTCGATATCGCGCAGCTGGCGCCGCATNCGGTCGAGGCTGTCGGTCAGTTCGTTGAGCGACCCCTGCAGCTGGTGCACGTCGGCGTCGATGCGCGCACGCGCGATGCTGACCTCGCCAGCTTGGTTGACCATCCGGTCGAGCAGGCTGCCGCGCACGCGCACGACCGCATTGCCGGCGGCCGGCGCGCGCTCGGCCGGCAGCACGGTCGTGCCGGCGCCAAAGCGTTGCCAGTCGATCGCGACCGGCGCCGCGGCGACCGAGCTCGGTGCGGCCGGCGGCACGGGCGCGGTCTCGACCTGGACCTCGGCCGGCGCCGGTGCCACCGGCTCGGGCGCAACGACCGCCGGCGCCAGCGCCACCGCGGGGTGCGGCTTGCGCAGCGCGTCGAACGCCGAGGCCATTGCATCGGCACGTGCGAGCAGCGGGTCGATGTCGGCGCCGGCGACCTCGTCGCGCAGGCTCAGCGCCTCGATCACGGTCTCGAGCCGGTGCGCCATCTCGCCCAGGCGCATCGCGCCGGCCAGACGCGCGCCGCCCTTGAAGGTGTGCAGCGTGCGCATGCAGGCCGCGGCCGCGCCGGTGTCGGCCGGCCTATCGGCCCAGTCGCGCAGGCGCGACTGCAACTGTGGCAGCAGTTCGTCGGCCTCGTCCTCGAAGATCGGGAACAGCTCGGCGTCGATCGCGTCGGCGGCGTCGATCGACTCCTCCTCGACAGCGGCCGCGCCTTGCGGCGCCGCGGACGGCTGCTCGGACGGCTCGATCGTGGGCGTGGCCGGCGGCGGCAGGTCCACGGGCCAGCGCTCGTGGTCCGCGAGCCGCTCGGTCAGCTCGGGCGGCACCTCGTGCAGGAAGCCGGCCGCGAACTGATGCAGCAGGTGGCGGATCTCTTCGGCTGCATCATTGAACAGCTCGGGCTCGCCGTCACGGCCGCGGCCGACGGCCTGCGAGCGCATCAGCGCATGCTCGAGCGAGCGAGCCAGCGCCGACAGGTCAGCGTAGCCCACGGTGGCCGAGCTGCCGGCGAGCGAATGCGCTAGCGCGACCGTGCTCTCGGCCATCGGATGGTGGTCGTGCTCGAGGCCCCATTCGGCGAGCTCGGTGCCGAGTCGGCGCGACAGCTCGTCGGCCTCGTTCAGGAAGATGTTGAACAGCGGGATGCCGATGCGCAGCGGTCCGATGACCTTGACCTGCTCGTCGTCCCCGGCGAGCAGGCCGGCATCGGCCGACTCTGCCTCGACCGGCGTGGTGCGCTCGGTCTCAGTCTCAGTCCCGGTCTCCGGCGCCGGCGGCGCGACCAGCGCGTGGATCTCGGCCGTTGGCACTTCGGCGGCGGACGCTTCGGGCACGGCCTCGGGTTCGGCTTCGGGCAGGCCGAAGTCGAACCCGGCGAGGTCGATCTCGGCCAGGTCGCCGAGTTCGGCGACCTCGGGCACCGGCGGCGGCTCGGGCGCGGGCATCGCCACCGCGGTCGGCTCCTCGTCGGCAGGACCGCCGAGGTCGAGTTCGAACGACACCTCCGGCGCGAGCTCGGCCGGCTCCACCGCATCGAGCGGGGCCGGCACGGTCGGCTGGCCGAAGTCCAGATCGGCGGCGCTCGGCAGGTCTGGCACCCGGTCGGCAAGGTCGGCCGGCACGGCCTCCAGCACCGTCGTGGCCTCGACGTCGAAGGACTCGGCCTCGGCTGCCTCGACCTCGGTCGGCTCGGCTGCGGCCGGCAGCGACGCCACTTCGGCCGGTGCCAGCGGCTCCGGCCACGGCGCGGTGATCTCGGGGAAGGCTGGCGCCGGCTCCGGCGCGGTCGGCGCAACCGCCTCCGGCAGCGCCACGCGAGGCGGCACGATCGGCAGACGCGCGCCGTCCAGGCGCAGGGCGTCGGCCGCGCGCACCACGGCCGGCGACGCATGGCCTTCGCCGCGGCCGGCGGCGATCGCGTCGACCCAGCCGGCAACATAGTCGAGCGCTTC
>JGI20214J51088_10002525_pt1 | contig 12150 bp, 9 predicted proteins | sample WetSurMetagenome_FD_51088 | JGI IMG/M metagenome (IMG submission 51088)
GCAATAACTCGCATCGCCCGGTCTGTCTCTTCACTAATACCATATTTCTTGCCGGAGATAGCGGCGATTTTATCCAGTAAAGGCACAAAAAGGTCGGTCTGGTAAATATTGCGTTTCCCCTGCATAATAGCCACCATGCGTTCGAGACCCATACCGGTATCGATATTTGGTCTGGGCAATGGCGTACGCTTGCCGTCTTTATCCTGGTTATACTGGGTAAAGACCAGGTTCCAGAACTCCACGAAACGCCCGCAGGAGCAGCCAGGACCGCAGTCCGGCTTACCGCAGCCTTGTTCCTCACCGAAGTCATAATAAATCTCGCTGCAGGGACCGCAGGGACCGAAGTTGCCGGCAGGCCCCCAGAAGTTATCCTTCGCACCGAGACGGTAGATCATCTTTTCACCTACACCGACTTCCCGCCAAATTTGGAAAGCCTCATCATCATCGGTGTAGATAGTAACACGCAGGCGGCTTTCCGGAAGCTTGAGATGCCGGGTGACGTATTCCCAGGCCCAGGCAATGGCCTCTTTCTTAAAATATTCACCGACACTCCAATTACCCAGCATTTCAAAGAAGGTACAATGGGTAGCATCGCCTACGGAATCGATATCCGTGGTACGGAAACACTTCTGGCAGGAAGCCAGCCGCTGATTCGGCGGTTTGGCCTCGCCCAGAAAATAGGGCTGGATTTGCACCACACCGGCAGTAGTCAGCAGCAAAGTGGGATTGCCATGCGGGATCAGCGAAGAACTGGGAATAACCGTATGACCTTTACTTACAAAATATGTTAAAAACGTGGAGCGTACTTCATCACTTGTCATCATATAAGTAAGATTTTAGGGGAATGAATAGAGGGGTGTCAATTCACCAGAGTAGAGATCACAATCATAATTCTAAGAACAGAGATATATTAATACTTCTAATCATTCAGCAGAAGGACAAATAATTGAATTAAGAACCAGAAACGTCGTTGCGAAGAGACTGAACGTAAGTGAGGACGACGAAGCAATCTCACCCGAATATCATTGTTAAACAACAAATTTTTAGCTCCCATAGCTCTAAGATTTGAACTATAGTTTTTAGCTTTGAATTCTGAGTATTCAGTTATCTCGTTGTTTCGCTGCCACCGCCGCCCCGATGACCCCCGAGTCCTCGCCGAGCTCTGCCCGCACGATTTTCACCGCCGCAGCGGAGATGGGAAAAGACCTTTCGCTGACCACTTTGCGAGCCGGTCCTAAAAGCTGTTCACCCAAATTCGAGACGCCGCCGCCGATAACGATCATTTCCGGATTAAAGATATTTACCAGATTGACCAGTCCGATACCCAGGTAAGTGGCCGTCAGGTCCAGCACCTCCTGGGCCAGAAGGTCGCCCTGTCCCGCTGCAATCCCGACCTCCCTGGCCGTAATTGCCTCCAGCTTACCGTTGACCATACTCACCAGAGACGATTTTTGTCCGGACTGTATTCGCTTTACGGTTTCACGGGCTATGGCAGTACCGGAGGCGAGCATTTCCAGGCATCCTGTGTTACCGCAGTTGCATTTCGGCCCGTTGATATCAATGGTCATATGCCCGATCTCCCCGGCCGCTCCCGATGCCCCGTGGTATTCCCGGTTACCGATGATAATACCGCCGCCGATACCGGTACTGACGGTCATGAAGATCATGTCGCGGGTGCCCCTGCCGGCACCGTACTCGTGCTCGCCCAGTGCCGAGGCATTAGCATCATGTATTATGTAAACTTTAGCGGCGAATTTTTCCCGGACCATATCCACCAGTGGAATGTTGCGAAAGCCCGGCATAGTCGGCGACAGAGTCACGATGCCGTGAGCGGTATCGATGGCACCGGCAGCGGCAATGGCAATGCCGGATATCTGCGATAGCGTNCGGCCGGTCTGTTCCAGTGTTTCACTGATAGCATGGTTAATGCGCCGAACGACTGCCTGCGGCCCCTCCGCAGCCAGCGTCGGAGTGTAGGTTTTATAAGTTACCCTGCCGCCTGTTACAACCGCCGCCAGGATTTTAGTCCCACCGAGATCGATAGATAAGACCGGTAAATTACGTACAGGCATAGAACTCCCCCTATTCTTGTTTGTTGTGATTGATATATACATGCCCACTCGCCCTAAGCCTGTCGAAGGGAAAATACGATGGCAAGCGGAAATTATGGTTCGACAAGCTCACCATGAGCGCAGAAAAGTATCAATCACAACAACGAACTCCGGACTATTATTATCCTGCTCTGTAATGTATCATTTAACATTTATCATTCCTAATCCCGTATCAGGTATAGGACAGGCTCTGATTTGGAATCCAGTATAGAACGTCAATTATTTCATGGATTCCTGAATGAATCGGGAATGACTCATGGAGCGCGTAGCATACTTACAACCCGGTACATGTATGATACAATGTTCCGTGAAAAATTTCTTCCTTACCGCCGCAATTTTTTATGGCAATCTACCGCTTTACTTGACTTTTCTTCAATTTGACAATATCAGCAATCTGAACTAAAATGATGTTGACCATTGACCCCGTTTATCAGGGCAGTGAGTTTTTGGTGTGATCTTAATAACAGAATGTCGCTTGGAACGGAATTCCGACCGAGACGGCTAATGAAGGGGTAATATTGCCTTCCCGGCTGTCAGGTCGGAGGAGGCATTTTTTATGCCTGCAAACGATAATAAAAAATTAAGGTTGGGATTTATCGGAACGGGAACCGTCGGTTCAGCCCTGGCTATCAGGCTGAGCGATCGCGGTTACCCTGTGGCAGCCGTGTCCAGCCGCGGCTTCGCTACTGCCACAAAGCTGGCCTCTTCAATCAAAGGCTGCCGTGCCTGTGAAAATAATCAACAGGTGGCGGATAATGCCGACTTTGTCTTTATTACCACCCCCGACGCCGCTATTCCCGTGGTGGCCTCACAGGTAAACTGGTGCGGAGGCCAATACATCGTCCACTGNAGCGGAGCTGATTCTCTGGACGTGCTTGAAACGGCAGTCAAATATGGTGCGATCCCCGGNGGTTTTCATCCTTTGCAGACCTTTGCGAGCGTACAAAAAGCCATCGAAAATCTTCCCGGTTCCACATTCGGACTGGAAGCACNGGAACCCCTATTGGAAATTCTCAAAATCATGGCAGACGATCTTAAAGGCAACTGGGTGGTGCTGGAAGCTAAAGACAAGGTAGCTTATCACGCCGCTGCCGTGATTACGAGCAACTATACTGTTACGCTGATGCAAATGGCGACTGAACTGTGGCAGACCTTTAATGTGCCGCGAGACCAGGCTACCCGTGCCCTGCTGCCTCTACTCAAAGGTACCCTGAACAACATTGAAAACGTTGGGTTGCCTGACTGCTTGACCGGACCGATCGCCCGCGGTGATGGCGGAACGGTTAAAAAACATCTGGCTGCCCTGTCTAAACTGAAACCCGAACTCGAATCAACCTACCGTGAACTGGGACTCCAGACCATTCCAGTCGCACTGGCCAAGGGTAGAATTAACAAGTCGGCTGCGGAGGACCTTAGAGAAATACTGGAAACGAAAAATTAAGCATAAATATAGGTCATATAGGACTTATTAAGAATTATAGGACTTATATAATCCCAATAACTGGAAACTGATTAGGGGGAAAAGAAGATGCGTATCATGTTAAAAAGCAAAATCCATAGGGCCAGGGTTACCGAAGCTAATATCAACTATGAAGGCAGCGTTACTATCGATAAGAGGCTGATGGAAGCCGCTGACATTTTGCCTTATGAACAGGTACATATTCTCGATGTAAATAACGGAGCCCGCTTCACAACTTATGCCATCGAAGGCGAGCCGGGCAGCGGCGTCATCTGTTTGAACGGAGCGGCTGCCAGAATGGTTACCGTCGGCGACGTGGTAATTATACTCACGTATACCAATGTTGAGGAACGTGATGCCGTAGACTATCACCCCAGATTGGTCTACGTGAACGCCAACAACGAAATCACCGGAGTTAAGGGCGAGCTGTCTTTTTCAGCAGAGTGGAAAGTTGACTAGACGATACACAGATGGGGCAGAAGATTGGTCGGGGCGAGTGGATTTGAACCACCGACCTCAGCGTCCCGAACGCTGCGCGCTAACCAGGCTGCGCTACGCCCCGCAACGACCCTATCATTATATGTGGATTTCCCCCCCATAAGCAAATTGTTATAAAATAGATTCTAACAGTCCCCGAACTTCCAGCCATTACCGAACTGGAAGTTAGAAAAAAGAGAGTGGGAAGACAAGCCCCTCTCTTATATTTATGTCCCCCTCTCGACACCCAAGAGAGGGGGAATAAAGGGGGAGAGTAAAACTTAGAACTCAAAGTTTAAATCTCAAAGATAAGGAAAAAACTCAAATTAGATGAATATCACGGTCTTTTAGTTTTGATATTTGGATTTGAGTTTTTATTTTTGATTTTTGAACTATATAATGCAGTTAATACGGACAGAAATATTTAGGATATTGCCGTGAAATATGTAATCGTTATAATGGACGGGGCCGCTGGCTGGCCGCTGCCGGAGATGGGTAATTTAAGCTGCCTCGAGCTGGCGAAGACGCCCAACCTGGATGCCCTGGCACGCGAAGGACGTCTCGGTCTGGCCCGGACAGTACCTGCCGGTATGGAACCCAGCAGTGCCTGTGCCTGCATGTCCGTGATGGGCTATGATCCTACAGTCTATTACCGCGGCCGCAGTGCTATCGAAGCTAAAAGCATGGGCATACCCATCGCCTCAGATGAAGTGGTATTCCGCTGCAATCTGGTCTCAGTCCGCGACGGGCAAATGGCAAGCTATAGCGCTGGCCATATCGGTACTCCCGAGGCTAAAGAGCTCATTGAAGCGGTGCAGCAAAAACTTGGCAGCGATACGGTCCATTTTTATCCCGGCGTCAATTACAGGCACATCTTGAAACTGAAAGACCACGGCGAGACGCTGCAGGCAGTCTGCACTCCGCCGCATGATATTCCCAATAAACAGGCGGCTGGCTTTTTACCTTCCGGTCCGGGCAGTGATTTCCTGCGCGACCTGATGAAAAAGTCCGAGACAGTACTGCGCGACCACCCGGTCAATAAAGCTCGGCAAGCCCGCGGCGAGGCTCCGGCTACCACTATCTGGCTTTTCTGGAGCAGCGGGCAGATACCCGAAATGCCGCAGTTTCGAAAAGCTCATGGTCTCAATGCCGTAATGACTTCGGGCGTTGACCTACTGCGTGGCCTGGCTATTATGGCAGGCATTAAAAACCTGGAAATCCAGGGTGTAACCGACGGTCCGGATAACAATTTCGCCGGACAAGCCGACGGTGCACTGGCAGCTTTAAGTACCCACGATCTGGCCTTTATTCATGTCGAGGCTCCGGATGAGGCCGGACATGCCGGGTCGGTCAAGCAAAAAGTGGAAGCTATAGAAAAAATCGATAACGAGATACTCGGCCGGGTCAGGTACTGGCGAGACGATACCCTGCGGGTACTCGTTATGCCCGACCATCCGACTCCGATAAAAATTAAAACGCACAATGACGAACCAGTACCATTTTTGTTATGGGGTCCGGGATTTAATAGTAACGGTGCCGGGAGATTTTCAGAAAGAGATGCCAAGTACGCTGGATTACTTATTGACAACGCATACACAATTATGGATTACTTAACAGGTAAAGATTAAGACTCTTTATATGTAAAAGCTCTACACGTAAAGGATAAGGAAAATGGCTCTGGTAGTACAAAAATATGGAGGGTCATCGGTAGCCAATGCGGAACGCATCCGCAATGTTGCCCGCCGTATCGCCTCGGTAAAAGATAGAGGGGACAGGGTGGTAGCGGTGGTCTCCGCAATGGGCGACACCACCGACGACCTTATAAAACTGGCCCAGCAGATTACGAACAACCCGGATGAGAGGGAGATGGATATGCTCCTGTCTACCGGAGAGATTGTTTCCTGCACTCTGATGGCCATGGCACTTAAGGAGATAGGTTACGACGCTATATCGCTGAGCGGTGCCCAGGCAGGTATCATGACTACTTCAGCATACCGCAACGCCCGTATTACGGCGGTCGACCCAAAACGTGTCGTTCAGGAACTGACCGAAGGGAAAATTGTGATAGTTGCCGGTTTTCAGGGTATTACGGACGAAATGGACGTCACCACCCTCGGCCGCGGTGCTTCCGACCTTACCGCTATCGCTCTGGCTGCCAAGCTGGGCGGCAGATGCGAAAGGTACACCGATACCGAGGGAGTTTTCACTGCCGATCCCCGCATGGTATCTGACGCTCAGCGTATTCCGGAAATCAGTTATGAAGAAATGCTGGAAATGGCTACCTACGGGAATAAGGTCATTAATCCACGAGCTGTGGAGCTCTGCGAAGTCTATAACGTGCCGATGCTGGTCGCCAGCAGTTTTAACGATAAACCGGGCACACTAATTCATGGAGGTCCTATGGAAGTCAGAAACAAGGTACGCAGTATTGCTCACGACCTTGATGTCGCTAAGATAACAATAGTCGGCGTACCGGATCGTCCNGGTATCGCTGCGGCTATTTTCGAACCGTTAGCTAAATCAGGTATCAGTGTTGACACTATCGTCCAGAACGCCAGCATTAACAATATCACCGATCTAACGTTTACCGTTGCCCGCAGCCAGCTCAATAAAGCCATGGAAGTCGCTGCTCCTATCGCCAAACAGATCGGAGCCAGAGAATGCGTCAGCGATGCCAGGCTGGGCAAGGTCAGCGTGATAGGCACCGGCATGCAGAATGCCCCCGGATATGCAGCACGCATGTTCCGTACTTTGAGTGAAAAGGGAATTAATATTCAGCTTATCAGCACCTCGGAAATCAGGATCACCTGTATCATCGAGGAATCAAAGGTCAGGGAAGCCGTCCAGGCATTACACAAGGCTTTCGAACTGGAAAAGCCGGATTAATGAAGATTTAAGATTCATGATTTATGATTCAAGAATATTGTTTACCTGACGCGGAACTTGACAAAACACTTAACTTATGAGTAATATGGCTCATTTACATGAAGGGTAGACGGACATGGCGTACCACGAAGAAGAACAGTTAAAACTTAAAAGAGTAAAGAGCAAGCAGGCTATAGCCCTCGCAATGCAGGGCAAATGGCAGGAAGCTATCGATATAAATCAGACCATCCTGGAAGTGTTCCCGGATGACGTCGATGCATATAACCGGCTTGGAAGAGCTTATATGGAGAATGGAGTCTATATAGAGGCAAGGAAGGCTTACGAGAAATCACTCAAGCTGGACCCATATAATGCCATTGCTAAAAAGAACCTGATAAGGCTTTCTCAACTCCAGGAAGCTCCGAAGAGTGCCAAGGAGCACGTCCATGCAGTTGAACCGCATTTTATCGAAGAAGCCGGTAAATCCGGGGTAGTCACCCTGCTCCAGTTGGCCTCACCCAAAACGCTGGTCAGGCTGGTTGCCGGCGACCAGGTATATCTCAAAGCGGATGCTTCCAATCTCCAGGTGAATAGCGGGCTGGGAGAACACATCGGCCAGGTGGAGCCNAGGCACGCACAGCGCCTGCTCAAGTTAATGAAAGGCGGCAACAAATATTCAGCCGCAATAATAAGTGCCACTGAAAATAAAGTCACCGTAATTATCAGGGAGACCTACCAGCATCCCAATCTGGTAGGGCAACCTTCCTTTCCACCCAGATGGGCTGAGGGACTTCACCAGTATCCCGGTGACAGAGTAGCTGCGGAAGATGACGACGAAGAAATAGAAGATACCGATTATGCCGCAGAGGAAGAAGCTGATATACTCCCCGAAGACTACTCTCCGACTGATGAAGTTGAAAACGAGTAGGAGGTCTTAACCGATCATGGTTATCGGAGCAACGCGCCCTGTAAATATCGTTGAAGAATTACAAAGTTCATATCTTGATTACGCGATGAGCGTTATCGTTGCCCGTGCTCTGCCGGACGTACGCGACGGATTAAAGCCCGTACACCGGCGCATCCTTTATGCAATGAAAGAGCTGGGGCTTAACCATAACACTTCATATAAAAAGAGTGCCCGTATCGTAGGTGAAGTCCTGGGTAAATATCACCCCCATGGCGACACCTCCGTTTATGACGCTATGGTACGTATGGCACAGGACTTCTCCATGCGCTATATGCTGGTGGACGGACAGGGTAACTTCGGCAGTATGGACAACGATCCCCCGGCGGCTATGCGTTATACTGAAGCCCGTCTTACTGAAATCGCCGAGCAGATGCTGCTCGATATTGATAAAGATACCGTCGATTTCGTTGCCAACTTCGATAACAGCCTGACGGAACCTTCCGTATTACCCACACGTGTGCCCAACCTGCTGGTAAACGGGAGTTCAGGGATCGCAGTAGGTATGGCTACGAATATTCCACCGCATAATCTTACCGAGATCTGCAATGCTGTCATTCACCTCATCGATAACCCCGAGGCCTCGGTTAACGATCTTTCCCAGTTTGTAAAAGGCCCGGATTTCCCAACTGCGGGTATTATCAAGGGGCGTGACGGCATTCTTAATGCCTATGCTACCGGCTACGGACGTATCGTTATCCAGGCACGTGCTCACATAAGCGATACCCAGGACGGCGGCCGCCGCCAGATCATTGTGTCGGAGTTGCCGTACCAGACCAATAAAGCCGCCCTCATCGAGAAAATAGCGGATTTAGTGAAAGACAAGCGGGTCACCGGTATCGCCGAGTTACGCGATGAGTCCGACCGCCAGGGTATGCGGATAGTCATCGAACTGAAACGTGAAGCACAACCGCAGCTCGTTCTGAACACTCTGTATAAATATACCGCAATGCAGTCCACCTTCTTTTTGAATATGCTGGCACTGGTGGACGGCCAGCCGCGGGTTATCAGCTTGAAAGAAATGCTGCAGAACTTTATCGATTTCCGCAGCCAGGTCATAACGCGCCGTACGAAATTTGATTTGAAACAGGCTAAAGACCGTGCTCATATACTCGAGGGCCTTAAAATCGCTCTCGATAATATCGATGAAGTCATCAAGACCATCAGGGCAGCTAAGAATGCTGAGACAGCCCGCCATGACCTGAGGCAGCTCTTCGGATTAACCGAGATCCAGGCTCAGGCTATTCTTGATATGCAGTTGCGCCGGTTAGCCAACCTGGAACGCCAGAAGATACTCGACGAATATGCCGAGGTCATTAAAACAATCAGCTACCTGGAAGACCTCCTGGCGAACCCAAAGAAAATACTGGCGATTGTAAAAGAAGAGACTACCGCTTTGAGAGACAAATTCGGCGATGAGCGGCGTACCGAGATCAGCGATGAAGGTATTACGGATTTCCGTGTAGAAGACCTGATCCCGCACCAGAAAGTAGCAGTCACTCTCAGTCACCGCGGGTTTATCAAACGCGTAGCAGTCAAGGTATTCACACCGCAGCACCGCGGCGGCAAGGGTATTATCGGTCACGTCACCCGTGAGGAAGATGCCGTCCGCATTATGACGGTTGCCGACACTCACGATAATATTCTCTTCTTCACCAACCGCGGGCGTGTTTTCAGCCTCAAGTGCTATGAAATACCATCAGATGTCTCCCGTACCGGCAAAGGTACTGCTGTTATCAACCTGTTCCCCGTCACCGAGGGTGAGAAGGTTACCGCCATGGTTGATGTCAGCAACTTCCCGGCCGACCATTATTTAATAATGATCACCCGTAACGGTGAGATCAAGAAGACTAAAGCAGAGAGCTTCGCATCGGTCCGGAGCAGCGGCATCATCGCCATGGACCTGCCGCAGAATGATGAGCAGATCGATGCCTGTATGGCTACCGACGCGGATGATGTAATCATCGTTTCGCAGAAAGGCAAAGCCAATAAATTCTCAGTCGGCGAACTGCGTACCGCTTCCCGCACCAGCGGCGGTGTACGCGGCATAAAGTTAACCGCGGATGATAAGGTGGTCGGCATGGATGTCGCCTACCCCGGCACCTATCTGCTGGTAGTAACAACCCTGGGCTACGGCAAACTGACACCGGTGGAAGAGTATCCCAAGCACCACCGCGGCGGCGGTGGCGTCCACACCTTCAATGTTATCGATAAGACGGGTCCTATTGCTGCGGCCAGCGTGGTTACCCAGGATGAGCAATTGATGATAATCTCCTCGGAAGGTATTGTCATCAACACCCCTGTAAAAGAGAAAGACCCGACCAAGGGCGGCATCAGCGTCCAGCACCGCACCACGCAGGGCGTCAGACTAATGAGGCTCGAACAGGGCGACAGCGTTGTATCCATTACATGTTATGAGAATGTAGAATAACACTCAGGGAAGAGGGAGCAGGGAATAAGGTTGAAGAAAAAGGTGGGAATAAGGGGGATTAAAACCGAAAATCCCTCTCAATCTCCCTTTAAAAAAGGGAGAGGTTAAAAATGGACATAGATTTCGCTTTTATCTGTGACTTTGCCGAGGCATCGGGTAAGCTGAACGCCCTGGGCATCGGCTTCGATACCATTTACGCCCAGAAATTACCGGTGCGTCACGGGCATTTTTCCCTGGTTTTGCAGCTCAGGGCCAGCATCCTGGAAACCGGGCAGAAGAATATTCAGGTCAATCTCATTGATGAAGATGGTAAGGACGTGATAACGCCGGTACAGGGCGGGTTCAACATACCCCTGAACGAAGGCGGCCAGCCCAGCATCGGCCGTTTCGTCATGGAGTTCGGCAATGTCGAGTTCAAAGCATACGGCAACTATTCCGTCCGGGTAGTTATCGAAGGCATGGAAATGGCGTCTATCGCCTTCCGTGTCAGCCCCCCGCCGGCCAAACCACCGGTTGCACAATAACCATGACGTCATTCCCGACTCGATCGGGAATCCAGATCAAAACTATTTATTATCTTTCATTTTTCATTGATTTATCCTAATCCCCTCTTCCTGCTCCCTTTACTTCATTCTGAATTCTATCTTCTGAATTCTTTCTTAATCCCTGAAACTCAATTCTTTCCCCTGGTGCCGTTATTAACCACAATCATAATAGTATTAACATTTTCACACACGCTCTCTTGACAAGACATACAAAGCGCTATAGAATAGGGCTACTTTTGGTCGATAGAAGGAACATTATGAGTCAGACCTTTGAACGCAATTATACTACCATTACCGCTACAGTCGGCGGCATGCTTCCGAAATGCATGCCCCGGGCCTGGCTTGTTTCTTTCTTAGAATCACCTTAAAATTTTTATAAACAAAACGAAAAAACCAGACCCGGGAAATAAAAATCCCGGGTTTTTTATTTCCTCATAGTCCCCTCGCCCTCGATGGGAGAGGGTTAGGGTGAGGGTGAACTGAAGAACACTGTCATTCCGAGAAATGGTACTCCAAATACCCGAAATGACGAGGAATCTTGGGGGTGGGGAACTAAATATTATATACNCGACTCTCGAAACTCGCTGATCGAAACTGTAAGGAGTAAAAATGCTTGAAGGTAAAAAGGTACAATTGAGACCCATAAAAAGAGACGATCTGCCAAATTTCTTGAAGTGGTATAACGATCCCGATGTAACGCAATATCTCACCATTTACCTGCCTGTGACTGAAATGGCCGAGGAGAAATGGATAGAAGACCACGCGGGTCCTATTACAGCACGAGCAGGCAGCGTTAATGATATTGTCTTTGTTATTGAGGCTATCGAGCTTGACAGCCATAAACCGATAGGCACTATCGGACTTCATAGTATTAACCAGAAAGACCAGACCGCAGAGTTCGGTATTGCTATCGGGGAAAAGGACTGCTGGAGCAAGGGATATGGAACTGAAGCTACCGGGCTGTTGATAAGCTATGCTTTTAATTCGGTAAATCTGCATCGTATAACGTCGTATGTCCTTGATTTTAACGAAAGAAGCTTGAGAATGCACCGGAAAGTGGGTTTCACAGAAGAAGGCAGGCTGCGTAAGGCGATATTCAGTAACGGCCGGTTCATTGACAAAGTAATGTTCGGCATGTTGAGAGAAGAATGGACAAAGGCACAATAAGACAAATCCTAAATTCTAAGATCTAGATCCTAAATAAATTCAAATATCTAAAATATAAATAACAAAATGGTGTAAATCAATGAAAAATTGAGGCATTATAAGATTTACAGGATAGTAATGGTAGCCTTATT
>JGI20214J51088_10002527_pt1 | contig 12148 bp, 6 predicted proteins | sample WetSurMetagenome_FD_51088 | JGI IMG/M metagenome (IMG submission 51088)
GTCTGAATTCATTGAGTTCCGATATTGAAACTTTTAATAACAAATACAAAGTGAGTGTTGTCAGGCAAATGGGAAAATCGATGCGGCAGATGAGCGCGGGAGGAAAAGGTAACCTTTTACTTATGCGTTACGAAAGTAAAAATGATATCTATAGCGTAATTGAGGAATTCAAAAAACTTGACATTGTTGAATATGCAGAGCCGGATTATATCATGAAATATAATCAGGATGTAAAACCAAAATATACTCCGGGAGATCCGTTCTATACCAGTCAATGGGGCTTGAAGAATACAGCCAATGCAATCTCATATACCGGGAACCAGGTAGGAACAGCAGGAGAAGATATTAATGCCGAACCTGCCTGGGATATTTCACAGGGCTCATCAGGAATTATAGTAGCTGTTATAGACTGCGGTGTTGATCTTACTCACAGTGAATTTGCAGGTCGCCTGGTCAGCGGATATGATTTTGTAAATGGTGATAATGATCCTACTCCTCTCCCTGCCGACGGGCACGGTACTTCCTGCACAGGGATTATTGCAGCCGCAAATGACGGGTCCGGTATGGTCGGTGTGGCACCGATGGTACAAATAATGCCAATAAAATCGATGGAAGATGGTTCCGGAACATACAGTGCAATAACAGACGGAGTTTACTTTGCTGTAAATAACGGTGCCAAAATAATAAGTATGTCTCTGGGTGGTACAGGATACTCACTTGCACTCGAAGAAGCAATAAACTATGCTGTTAATAATGGTGTTGTAGTCCTAGCTGCAGCCGGAAACGATGGATCTGACAATTTAATAACACCTCATTATCCGTCATCATTCGACAATTGCATTTCTGTCGGAGCGATGTCTCCATGCGGGTTGCGCAAAACTACCACAACATGNGACGGGGAGTTCTGGTGGGGAAGCAATTATGGAGATCTCGATTTTATAGCTCCGGGTACAAGAATATACACTACAGATATCTCCGGCAGCGGAGGTTATACAGGCACAGATTACCTTTCATCTTTCAACGGGACATCTTCCGCATGTCCGTTTGCTGCGGGTGTTGCTGCTCTGATATTATCGGTAAATCCTTCTCTCACTCCTGCAGAGGTACGGCTTTTGATGCAAAACTCATCAACTGATGTAGGGAGTACAGGTTATGATTCTGAAACCGGTTTTGGAAGACTGAATGCTTTAAAAGCTTTGCAACTTGCCCCGACCGGAGGTAACGATCTTTTAACAATTACAAATCTTGGCACTGGCACNCTGACGGTAAACAGCATCAATCATGATAAGGCATGGTTAACAACCAGCAATTATACTGCTCCTTTTGATCTGGCAAATAATGAGAGCATAATTATCAAGGCAAATATTAACTGGTCATTAGTCTCTGCAGTTGAAGCAGGGATAATCAGTATTTCATCAAATGATCCTGATGAGTCAGTTGTGGAAGTACCTGTTACAGCAAATCCATTGGCGGTTGATATCTTCAATATTACAATTGGAATAAATCCGACTGTCGGAGGTACGGTAACAGGATCGGGACAATATGGACTGAATCAGACGATAGAAGTTACTGCTTCTCCTGCTTCTCAATACACATTTGTCAACTGGACAGAGTCAGGCGTTGAAATGTCTACAGCACCTACCTACAGCTTTACTGTAAACTCTGATAGAAATCTGATAGCAAATTTTGCATTAAGAAGTTCTAACATCTCTGCTGTTGCCGATCCTGTTGAAGGTGGTACAATAAGTGGTGCCGGAACATACTCATCAGGAGTAACTGCTACATTAGTTGCCACACCTGCGACGAATTATCAATTCGTCAACTGGACTGAGAACGATGAAGTAGTTTCAACAAATTCAACATATAGCTTCGTTGTAACCACTGACAGATCTCTTACAGCTGTTTTTTCAACCGATCCTTTAACAGTCTCTGCCAGTTCATTCCCGCTTGCAGGTGGAATTATAAAAGGGGCAGGTAATTACTTAATAAACCAGACAGCTAACCTCACTGCTGTTCCTGAAATCGGTTATGATTTTGTAAACTGGACAGAAGATGGTAATGTTGTATCAGTTAATGAAAGTTTCATTTTCACTGTTATAAGGAATCGTACACTGGTTGCCAATTTCAGTGTCAAAACTATCGTGATCACTGCTACNAAAAATCCTGTTNATGGTGGTTCTGTAAGTGGTACNGGTTCGTTTAGTTACGGGGCGCAAGTCACACTGACAGCAACACCGGCAACAGGCTACCATTTCGTGAGCTGGACTGAAAGTAGTATAGAGGTTTCGACCAATCCTTCTTACATATTTACTGCTACTGCAAGCAGATCACTGATAGCTAATTTTGCGATTAACGCTTATAACATTATTGTTAACGTAGATCCTGTTGGCAGCGGTACTGTTACAGGTGACGGATCGTATAACGACGGAGCAAATGTAACATTGTTCGCTACACCTGCAACCGGATATCATTTCCTGCGATGGACTGAGAATGGAATTGAGGTTTCAGCTAATGCATCATATTCATTTACTGCCACATCAAACAGGTCTCTGGTAGCTAAATTTGAACTGAATGATCAAAATGTCTCATTATCAGAAATCATTCCAGTGAACAGCGGGACTGTGACAGGAACCGGGATCTATAAATACGGGACTCAGGTAAATATGGTGGCAACACCTGCAACCGGCTACCACTTCTTAAACTGGAAAGTAGGCGGGGCAGTGGTTTCAACAAACGCTTCCTATTCATTCATAGTCACATCTGATGTGATCCTGGTAGCTAATTTCGAGATCAATAAATATACGATAAGTGCCAGCGTTGATCCTGTAAGCACCGGTACCTATACCGGAACAGGAGTTTATGATCATGGATCAAATGTAACAGTTGAGGCGACACCTGCGACAGGTTATCATTTCCTGAGATGGACCGAAAACAACGTTGAAGTTTCGTCAAGCTCATCATATTCATTTACTGCAACTTCTGACAGGATACTGGTAGCTGTTTTTGATATAAATAAATATACAATTTCTGCGAATGCTGATATTGCAAACAGTGGTACAATAACAGGAACCGGCATATACAACCATGGATCAGAGGTGAATCTTGCAGCCTCACCTGCAATAGATTTCTATTTTATTAACTGGACAGAAAACAGTGCTGAGGTTTCTGTCAATTCAACCTATACCTTTACTGCAACTTCAGACCGAAATGTTGTTGCTAACTTTGGTGTTTTGCCACCATCAGCTGCTTCTCCGGATAATATTCGCCAGACAAGCTTTACTGCCAGATGGAATAATACAGCATCAGCAGCAGGATACAGGCTTGATGTTGCAACTGACCAGGGATTTACAACACTACTTGCCGGATACTCTGATAAAGATGTTGGAAATGTTACATCATGGAGTATAATAGGACTAAGTGCGAAGACAGATTATTACTATCGTCTCAGGGCTTACAACTCCAACAGAACAAGCCAGGGATCAAACATAGTTACTGTTAAAACCTTAACAAATCCGTCTTCAGTACCGACCGGAGTTCAGGCTTCTTCCTGTAATGATCTTATAACACTCGACTGGGCAGCCAGTACTGGCCCCGACTTTAAAAGATACAGGATATATGGAGGCTCTTCGAGCAATCCTTCAACCAAAATTGACTCAACAGCAACCGGTATTTTAAATACAACTAAAGTAATCTCCGGACTTATAAGAGGCCAGACATATTACTTCAGGGTAACTGCTGTCAATATTGATGGTGTTGAAAGTTCTTTCAGCAGTCAGATAGCCGTTATGGTAAAAACCGGAGTCATTCCGAAAATCACTGGCAAATGGGACAATAAGGTGTTGATTTGCTATAATATCGGCGATTCCCTCACAGGTTTCCAATGGTATAAAGATGGTTCCAAAATAATTTCTGCTACCAAACAGTATTATGCAACCAGCCATAATGCCGGAATCTACTCAGTTGAAACAACCGATGAAAACGGATGCAGGAATTACTCAAATGCAATTTCATTATTAGCCAAATCTTCACTTTCAGTATTCCCCAATCCGGCATCGGTTAGCTTCTCGCTAAAGATGGATGATAATATTGAGGGAAGGGCCAGGGTCAGCATAATAAATTCAAATGGCCTGAAGGTAATGGAATTCCAGGTCGAGAGCATTAAAGACAAAAAGCTCGAAGAGATTCTGGTTAATAATCTCGATGAGGGCCTCTATGTTATACAGATCCTCGTAAATCAGAAGGATTTCTATTCAACTAAGATTGTTATTTTGAAATGAATTTATTAATGAATTTAATCTCAAAAAAAATGAAACGTATAATAATATATTTCAGGCTGGTTTTGATAACGGTCTTTCTGATTACCTGCTCCCAGCATAATGCCTTCTCACAGGGAACTGATATCAGCAGCGGAACTCATCTCGGGTTATATATCGGCCTTAATATGGGACCGTCGCAATCNACAATTATTAATAAGGGATCCAATTCGGTTGCCAACATCATCTCAACTAAGAAAAATTCCTTTTTCGGATCAACGGAGTTTGGATATTTCTTTTCAAAAAACTTTGGACTTTCATCCGGGATTGGTTTTACCTCCTATAAAAGTCAGATAACACTTGACTCATATCAGAGTAACTTTAATACTGTAGATTCTGATAATGAAACATACGAGCGACGGGTGTCTGCCACTGGTATTAAAGAATTGCAGACCATAGGTTTTCTAAGTATCCCTCTATGTCTTAATCTCCGGTTGCCTTTTGGCAGTGCTGCAGGATTTTTTATCCAGGGGGGTGCTAACATAACTGTTCCTATGAGCAAAAGCTATGCGAGTACNGGCAAATTCACATATAAAGGATACTATTCCACATATAATGTGTTGATCGAGAATCTTCCTGAATTTGACTTTCCCAGCGATCTGGATAGTAAATCCGATGGAGAACTGGAAGTTAAACCATTTAATCTCAGCCTCATAGCATCTGCCGGTTTTGACTTTTCTCTTTCCGAGAAGTTACAGTTAGCCCTCGCAGTCACTTATGACAAATCACTCTCAAGTATCTCGCAGTATTCAACAACTCAGGATTTCCAGCTGTCATCATCTACAAATGAGATTAACAGTCTCATGGAAGGCAGCAGCACTGCGAAGACGCAGTTAATGGGAGTAAAAATTATGTTGAGGTATTATTTCAGGTAGATAATACAAGGGCACAAGAGCACAGAGCACAGAGCTCAGAGTATAGAGCTCAGAGCGCAGGGTTTTTATAGTATATTTAAATATAAGACCGCAGGACTGCAAGACTGCAAGACTGCAGGACTATATATCATTTTCCCCTTTAACGTATCCGAAGTTAGCAAGGATACCTCCGTCAACATAAAGTATATGTCCGTTTACAAAGTTGCTGGCTTTTGAAGCCAGAAACAGGGCAGCGTTGGCAACATCTTCAGGCTCACCCCACCTTCCGGCCGGTGTACGTGTCATAACCAGATCATTAAAAGGATGTCCGTTCTCACGTATGGGCGCAGTCTGAGAAGTAGCAATATATCCCGGGCCAATACCGTTGATCTGAATATTAAATTTTGCCCATTCGCAGGTCATATTTTGGGTAAGAAGCTTGAGCCCTCCTTTTGCAGACGAATAGGCCGAGACGGTGTTGCGTCCGTATATACTCATCATTGAACACATATTTATAATCTTACCAGAACGTTTTTCAATCATTCCAGGGACAACTCTTTTCGAAATTATCAACGGAGCCACAAGATCTACATCAATAACCTGCTTATAATCAGCAATTGACATATCAAGAATTGGTATGCGCTTAATAATACCGGCATTATTGACAAGGATATCCACTGAACCAACATTTTTTTCGATTTGTGATATTCCTTTATCAACATCAGCTTCATCAGTAACATCGAATCGCAAAGTAAAAACATCCAGACCTTCCTTTTTGAAGTTTTCCCTGCAATCACGGAGCTTCATATCGTTTAAATCGTTAACACATACTTTTGCTCCGGCTTTACCAAGAACTAATCCGATTGCCAGTCCTATTCCATGAGTGCCACCTGTTACAAGGGCGACTTTTCCAGTGAGATCAAATAAGTCTTTCATAGCATTCTATTATTTCATTTCTGATTAGTTATAGACCACTTGATTTTCTGAAATTGTGATCGTATTAAACTTCGGAAGTAAGAACATTTGAACAAACGAAATCAGATTTAAGAAGTTTAAAACTTCTAAATTCAACACTCTATTGTTCTTCATTCTTAATTCATTATCAAATAGTTATTTTAATGTGTCCGGTTGACGGACATCCATATCGCTATAATCGAGGTTCTCGCCTGCCATGCCCCAGATAAAAGNATAATTTGATGTCCCGCATGCACTGTGAATACTCCATGAAGGTGAAATAACTGCCTGTTCATTCTTTATCCAGATGTGGCGTGTTTCATCCGGATCACCCATAAAATGACAGATTGCCTGGTTATCAGGGACTTCAAAATAGAAATAAGCTTCCATCCTCCTGTTATGTGTGTGAACAGGCATAGTGTTCCAGACACTTCCGGCTTTCAGCCCGGTCATTCCCATCTGCAACTGACATGTCTCAACAACGTTATTTACCAGGAGCTTATTAACAGTTCTCTGATTAGCAGATTCATAACTTCCAAGGTCTGATTTTTCAGCATCTGCCAGAGTCACTTTTTTTGACGGATAAGTATGATGGGCAGGTGCTGAATTGATATAGAGTTTAGCGGGGGTTTTTGAATCAGCCGATCTAAAGGTAATATTGTTGGTTCCTTTTCCCAGGTACAAAGCCTCCTTGAATGAGAGTTCATAAATTTTATCCCCTGCATGAATTACAGCTTTCCCCCCGACATTAATGATCCCCATCTCCCTTCGGTCAAGAAATTGTTCTGCCTTCAGATCCGCAGGCGCTTCAAGTTTTAATTCTTTCCTTACCGGCATGGCTCCACAAACTATCAATCTGTCATACATTGAGTAAACAAGTGATATCTCATCAGGAATGAAAATCTTCTCAATAAGAAACTCTTTCCTCAGCTTTTCAGTGTCATAGCCTTTTACATCCTGAGGGTGTGCAGCATATCTAAGTTCAGTTTTCATATTTTTTTTTTAACAATATACATTAATAAGTACAAGACGTCAGGCGTCAGGCAAAAGGCAGGTCTAAACTTGCTCTCCTAATTTAAATCGCTTATTATACATCGTCTATTATACATCGTCTATTATACATCGTCTATCTTTTCCCCAATAAAGCCTCAAGCACAGGATAGTTTATCATGCATTTTTCAAGCTTCACATTTTCAGCAAGTTGCATAAATGTTGCTTTTGCTTCTTCAACAGACGGTTTTGCGCCTTTACCGGCCCAGTAATCAACTATTTTCTGATATCCGGAGGGTTTTGTGATAGTCATCAGACTACTTTCAGAACCTATTTTTTTTATTGTCCACCATGCCCACCCAATATTATTTGTTTCAAAAAGATTTACTGCAGCCTTAAACCACTCATTATTGTTTTCACCTGATTCACCCATCCACAATGGCACATTAAATTTTTCCCTGAGATCAATGTATTTCTGGATCGTCTCAAGTGTTGTTGGATTCCAGTATTTATGGAAGCTATAGACCATGTTTTTGTCCCATGGTGGTGTTAGCCCCGTGTAATCATTCGCAAACTGGTTCCCTTCGATGAATATGATATGATTCCTGTCAACCTTGCGGATCTCCTGTGATACAGATAAAAACAATTTCTTCAGAGGTTCATTGCCTTCCATCTTATAATTAGTCTCATTTATAAGGTCATAACCTCCTATCCACTCTTCATCAGCATATCTTTCAGCAAGTTTTTTCCAGAGTGCTACTGTTTTACTGATATTAAATTCACTTTCCCAAAGTTGAGGTTTTAACGTATCTACATCAGCAATAGGCCTGTCATTACCCTGCCCCCCTGGTGCTGCATGCAGGTCGAGAATAAGATATATCCTGTTTTTCTTACACCACGAAAGAAGATTGTCGGTAAGTTCAAATCCGGTTTCNAACCATGTATTCTTACCGGCAACAGGTTCTTTTTCAATGGGCAATGTAAAGAGGTTGTAATGCATCGGCAACCTGATTGAATTAAATCCCCATGCCCTGAGAGAATCAATATCTCTTTCTGTTATCATGTTTTTCCTGTAACTGGTATAGAATTCCTCACAATGCTTCTCTCCTGTCAGTGCAGTTATCTTTGCTTTTATTTCAGTCTGGGTTCCGGCAACATCAGAAAGCTGAAGCATGTATGGTTCCTGNAGCATCCAGCCACCAAGACCTATTCCTTTAAGAATAACAGGCACCTCTTNCCCGTTGACTATTTCTTTTCCCTTTACTTTCAGAAATCCCTGGGCAATGGATGATTGTGTAATAATTATTACTGCGACAAAAAACAGAACAAGTTTCTTTTTCATGCANAAAGATTTATATAGTAANAATTAAAAAATTCCTTTATCAATGAGTCTTGTAATCTCAGTTCCAGCCATTAAAAATCCACCCACCCCATAAACTTCGGTCATATCGTTTGTTACGCTTTTCGGATCGGCACCAATTGGTTGAATGAATCCAACCTTTCCATCGGGCCAGACAGATGTTACCATTGATTTCCAGCCTTTTACAACAGCAGGAAGATATACCTCTTTGTTAAGATATCCGTTATTAATCCCCCATGCTATACCATAAACAAAAAAAGCTGTTGCGCTCATTTCAGGATTTGGATAGCTTGCAGGATCGAGAAGGCTGGCATGCCAGAATCCATCAGCTGACTGCAGTGATAAGAGTTTCGCTGCCATCTCTTTGTATATAGTGACAAAATAATCTTTGTTCTCATAATCAGAAGGGAGCTCCCGTATTATTATTGGCAGACCTGCAAAAACCCATCCATTTCCTCTTCCCCAGAACACCTTTTCCCCATTGGCTTCTTTCCTGGTAAAATAATTCGAATCTCTGAAATACAGATGTTCATCATTATCGAACAGGTAATCTGTGGTAGCCTTATATTCTTTGTACATGAAATCCAGATACTTCTTCTTACCTGTAACATTTGCCATCTTTGCCCAGACTGTTGGTCCCATGAAAAGTGCATCGCACCATGACCACCTTTGTGTTGACCAGTAGTTATCGGTATATTCAAATTTCAGATCTCCTGTTGCAGGATCCTTCAGAATCTGGTCAAAGTAGTCTCTCATTGGTTTAATCATGTTCTTGTCCTTATACTTCCTGTATAATTCGATATATGTCTGCCCTACACAATAATCATCTGCATGATACCGTCCCAGAGGATTATCATTTTTCTTATATGACCATCCGTTTTTTTCTGAAATATCTTTCAGCCATTTATAATATGAATCATCATTTGCTATTCCTGCCCATTGGACCATCCCCGAATAAAGAGCAGCGTTCGTCCAATCAGCAAGTTCATGGGTCAGTGGTGTTCTGACCTGCCAGTCGGCAACAGCTTTGAGAACAACTTTGATATCGGCCTTGTTAATATCTGTTTTAAATGCAGGAGAAGTCTTTTCCTGAGAATATCCCCCAACCGATGATATAAATATTAAAAGTAGAATTGCTACGTGGCCATTTACATTTTTCATATACGTTTTTATTAGCTTGTCAGAACATTAAATCATTTTAAACAATAATATTTTCTATGAGTAACCATGATTGATTTCAGTTTTAATTCACCAATATTATCCATCTGAAGTTCAAATTTAAGATAAAGATTGCACATTTTTCTTGATTATGTTATAGGATTTTCATAATTTCGTGTTCGTTAACGTAAATATTATTTATAATATATATTTTAAGTATCGGGAATCAATAATAAGAGAATATATGAATCAATTTAGTGTGTTTTTTGAACCCACCCCCATCCCCCTCCCTTAAGTCTAAGGGATGGGGTGTAATTCATTGTATGTGAGTCAATTCTCCCCTTCCCTTATTGATTAAGGGAAGGGGTTGGGGGAAGGGTTAAAAACAAAAATGGGCATTTCTATATGCATGTAATGCGCATTTATAGAGTAANCATTTGAATTATTATTGAAAGCCGATAGTCAAAATATATAAATGATTTAGTCTACACCTTGAACTCAATGAAACCATTTATTAACGGGAGTTTTTTATTAGTAAATAAAACAGCTGAAAAGCTTTATCATCAGTTTTCGGAAAATCAACCGATAATCGATTTCCATTGCCATTTATCTCCAGCCATGATTGCGGAAAATCACCAGTTCAGCAATCTGACACAGGCATGGCTTGAAGGAGATCATTATAAATGGCGTGCAATGAGGACTAATGGCATTTCCGAAGAATATTGCACGGGAAAGGCTTCGGATGAGAAGAAATTTGAAAAATGGGCTGAAACAGTTCCTGTTACCCTGGGAAATCCTTTATATCACTGGACACATTTGGAACTGGCAAGATATTTCAACATATATGAACTTCTCTCACCTTCAACTGCAAGAAGTATTTATGAAAAATCATCCGGATTGTTGTCGACCGGTGAATTCAGCACAAGGTCAATAATAAGAAAAATGAATGTGGAAATCATTTGTACGACAGATGATCCGGTTGACTGTCTTGAACATCACAGAAAATTAAAAGGATCTTTTGATACGCTGGTTCTTCCAACATTCCGACCCGATAATATTATCAAAACAGAAAACCCGGAAAAGTTTGTCGCATATATCAGGAAACTGGAAGAAGTTTCACTATCTGAGATTAAGAATTTTGAGGCTCTGATAGAAACACTTGACAACCGGCATAAGTTTTTCCATGATAATGGATGCCGTCTCTCTGATCATGGCCTGGACAGGTTTTATTTTGCAGGCTTCACCTTTTCTGAAGTTGATAAAATATTTAAAAAACTTCTCAGGGGAGAATCGGTTTCATTTGAACAAACTGAAGAATTCAGGACAGCCATAATGCTCGAACTATGCAGGATGAACCATAAGAGAGGATGGACACAGCAATTTCATGTCGGAGCAATCAGAAATAACAATCTCCGGATGTTTCGTCAGATGGGACCTGATAGCGGATGGGATTCAATAGGTGTAGCACAGGATGTTCTGAAAATCTCGAACTTCTTAAGTGCGCTTGATGAAACTGACCAACTCACAAGGACAATCCTTTATAACCTGAATCCAGCAGACAATGAGATGATGCTAACTATGGCAGCCAATTTTAACGATGGTTCTGAAACAGCAAAAGTACAGTACGGTGCAGCATGGTGGTTTCTCGATCAGAAGACTGGTATGGAGAAACATATTAAAGATATCGCATCACTTGGACTTTTAAGGAGATTCGTCGGTATGGTTACCGACTCACGTAGTTTCCTTTCTTATCCCCGTCATGAATATTTCAGAAGAATAGTCTGTAATTTTATAGGAGAAGAAGTTGAAAAAGGATTAATCCCCAATGAAGAAGAGCTTCTCAAACCATTGATTGAAGGAATATCATACAAAAACGCTAAAGAGTATTTTGGATTTAAAAAGTAAAAGATTGATTGATACAAGGTTAAGTCCTTCCCTCTTGAGGGAGGCATGTCTGAGAATTTAAAAATTCTTAAATGTTCATGACTTAATCTATTTTACTGGCTGGATATTAAATTATAAATCATCATAAATGGACGATTTTAACTTAAAAGACAAAGTGGCTGTAATCACTGGCGGCGCAGGAATTATCTGTTCGGCATTAGCCAGATCGCTTGCTCTGCATGGAGTCAAAACTATAATCCTTGATCTTAATAAAGAAGCCGCTGAATCTGTCGCAATGCAGATTACAAAAGAGTCAGGAACTGCTTCCATCGGTCTGTCAGCTAATGTTCTCGACAAGCTTTCTCTTGTGTCAGCCAGAAATATCATTCACGAAAAACTGGGTACTATTGACATTCTTGTGAATGGAGCAGGAGGTAATTCACCTGCTGCTACAACAAAAGTTGAAAAAATGGACGGTACCGATAAGGAAAATCCGGAGGATACATTCTTTGGACTTCAGATCGATGGATTCGACAAAGTCTTTGATCTTAATTTCAAGGGAACACTCATTCCAACTATGGTCTTTGCAACAGATATGGTAAAGAAAAAATCAGGGGTGATAATCAATATATCTT
>JGI20214J51088_10002528_pt1 | contig 12148 bp, 12 predicted proteins | sample WetSurMetagenome_FD_51088 | JGI IMG/M metagenome (IMG submission 51088)
TCTTGCCGCTGGCCGCATGCGGCGAAGAAGCGAGCACGACCACGCAGCCGCCCGACACCGGCGCGGCCACCACCGGGGCCCCGACCACCGGGGCACCGACCACAGGGGCGCCTACCACGGGAGCTCCCACCACCCAGGCCGGTGGCGGCAAAGAGACCATCGCGGTGTGTCTGCCGGCCATGGACAATCCGCTGATGCTCGAGATCAGCGACACCTTCACCAAGACGTTCGGCGCCGACTATGACGTGCAGGTGGCGAGCGCCGACGGCAACGCCAACACGCAGGCCTCACAGGTCGAGAACTACACGGCCATGAAAGTGACGTTCATGTGCGTGATGGCCGTCGAAGCGACCAGCCTGCTGCCGAAGCTAGAAGCCGCCCGGGCCGCCGGCATCAAAGTCATGGTGATCGGCGGCGAGCCGGGCGAGTCGGGCCGCGACGCGGTCATGAAGATGGACCAGTTCCTGGCGGGCGAGTACTGCGCCCTGATGGCCAAACAGTGGGTCGACGCAACCTTCCCGGGTGCGGCGGCCGGATCGCTCGAGACCGCCGTGCTCACGTCGTCGCTGACGACTGAAGCCGTGCAACGCACCAACGGGCTTCTCATGATCAGCGAGCCCTACCTCAAGAACTGGGAAGGAGCGTACATCGACGCGAGCGGCGCGCCTATCTCAGACAAAGACGGCAAGTACCTCGACGGCAAGTCTGACGCTGACCGGGTAGCTAACCCCGTGTATTGCCCGGTTGCGAAGATCGTCCAGACCCCGACCGCCGAGATGTTCCAGGCCGGTCAGACGGCCATGCAAAACATCCTGACCACCAATCCGAAGGTGCAGCTCGTGCTCGCATACGCCTCGGACGGCGGTAGCGGCGCTTCACAGGCGATCATGGACGAGGTGGGTAAGGGCAGTGGCAGCATCATCAAGGACCTGGGCAAGGTCGGCGTTTTCAGTGTGGGCATGTTCGGTCCCGAAGGTGACGCGGTCAAGGCCGCGGCCGCGGGCAAGGGCGCGCTCAGGGGTGTCATCGCCTTCGGCGGCGGCAACCTGCCGGCCGAGACAGTGGCCATCGTGCAGAAGATCCTGAGTGGCGGTGACTTCCCGGAGGTAACCTGGGATGCTCTCACCATCGTCACGGCCGCCAACGGTGACCTGGTGTTTACCCCCATGACCAACCAGGGCGTCATCAGCGCCACTCCGGTCAAGCCGTAGCGCACCAGCGCACACAGTCAGTATCACGAAGAGTCACTGAGCTACTAGACTTCTCGGTAAGAAGCCGCCGGGCTGGGGTCGTGGGACCCCGATTGGTTCTGCCCCCCAGCCCGCGGTCTGCAACGAGACAAGGAGAGCGGTCCAAGGCATGACAGTCGATGCCGCACCAACTGATAACGTCGTCGAGCTGAGGGGCATCAGCAAGCGTTTCGGCGGCATCCACGCCCTCAAGGACGTGGACCTCGAGCTGAGGCGTGGCGAGATCATGGGCATCGTCGGCGACAATGGCGCCGGCAAGTCGACGCTCATGAAGGTCCTGTCGGGGGCCTATGTGGCCGACGAGGGCGAGATCTGGATCAATGGCAAGAAAGCCCGCATCCGTAATCCGCAGGACTCGACCGACCTCGGCATCGCGATGATCTACCAGGACCTGGCGCTGTTCAACAACTTCGACGTGGCAAAAAACATCTACGTCGGCCGGGAGCTGACCTACGGTCCCTTCGGGCTCATGCTCAACAAGAAGCGCATGTACAAGCAGGCCGAGGAACTGATCACGGAGCTGCGGGTCGACATCAAGTCGCCCAAACAGAACGTGATGACCATGTCCGGTGGGCAGCGGCAGATGGTGGCGTGCGCTCGGGCCATCGCCTTCAAGTCGAACATCCTCATCATGGATGAGCCCACGGCGGCGCTGGGCGTCACCGAGGCCAACAAGCTGCTCGGGTTGATCCGCAGCCTGGCCGACAAGGGCATCTCGATCCTGCTCATCACGCAGCGCATTCCCGACATCCTCGCCATCGCCGACCGGGTGTTCGTGCTCAAGGGCGGCGTGCGGCAGGGGGTGCTCGAGGTGGGCAAGATCACGCTCGACGACGTGGTGACGATGATCGTGAAAGGCAAGGACCGCGCGGCCGAGGCGCCGCCGGAAGTCGAGTACAAGTCGTTCGGATGAGGCAGGCATGACGCAACAACCAGAAAACGTGGATGCGAAACATGGGGTCAACCTCGGCTTCTTGAGGAAGTACGCGGTCGTCTTCGTGCTGCTCATGCTCGTGCTGCTCTTCTCGCTCGTGAGCGACAGCTTCATGACCCTGCGCAACCTCACCAACATCGTCACGCAGAACACCTACTTCATCATCGTGGCGATCGGCATGTCGTTCGTGCTGATCTCCGGAGGCATCGACCTCTCGGTGGGCTACCAGATGTCTCTGGTCGGCGTGCTCACCGGCATGATGCTCGTGCTCTGGGATTTCCCCGTATGGGCGGCCATCCTGATCGGTTTGGCGCTGGGCACCGTGCTGGGACTGGTGAACGGATTGATCGTCACGCGCATCCGCACGTTCCCGCTCATCGTCACGCTGGCCACGTCGGTCATCTTCCAGGGCATCTCATACCTGGTGTCGCAGGCCAAGACCTTCAGGAGCTACCCCGACTCCTTCGAGGCCATCACCAAGGCGCGGCTGTTCGGTGTCTCCTTCGACGTGTACCTGACCATCTTCATCGTGGTCGTCGTCGCCATCGTCTACTACAAGACCAAGTGGGGCATCCGGGTCGTGGCGTTGGGGGGCAACGAGGAAGCGCTGAGGCTGGCCGGCGTCAACACGAGGCTCATCAAGACCCTGGTCTACACGGTCTGTGGGTTTCTCACCGCCGTTGCCACCATGGTCATGATTTCCAAAGCGAATTCGGTGCAGTCCTCGTTCGGACCGGGCACCGAGTTCACCGCGCTCACCGCCGCCATCGTCGGCGGGGTGAGCTTCCTGGGCGGCGAGGGCAACATCCCGGCTTTGGTAGCGGGCGTGTTCGTCCTTGCCGTGTTGGGCAACGGGATGCAGCTGGCCGGGTGGGGCACCTACGCGCAATTCGTGGTCAGGGGCGCCATTCTGCTCGCCGCCGTGGCCTTCGACGAATACCAGAAGAACTTGAAACTGCGGGTGAAGCGGTAAGAGGCGCAGCTGACGCTGAGAGCGACCGCACCCAGACCATCGAGGAAGGAAACCGACCATGGACGAACCCAAAGGACCTCACGGCCTGCCGCCCTTTCCGGGGGGTCCGCATGGCCCTGGTGGCCCCGGCCGGCCGGGTGGCCCGGGGCTGCCAGGGCGTCCGGGCCTGCCCTTTTCCGGCATGCCCCCCGGATCGGGCCCGTTTGCTCCTCCCCCCGGGTTCGAGCCGCCCCCGGCAGACGTCTCTCACATTCGTCGCAAGTGGCTGGATGTGCCCTACGCCCGTCTTTCTCCGGCGCAGCAGCTCGATATCTACTTGCCCGACAACGGCGACGGTGCTTTCCCGGTCATCTTCTACATCCACGGCGGCGCGTTTGCCATCTGCGACAAGCGCGACATCCAAGTCACCTCGAGTCTCAGCGCACTTGAGCGTGGCTACGCTGTCGTGAGTGTCAACTACCGGCTGAGCGGCGAGGCCATCTTCCCGGCCGGGGCCCAGGATGTTAAAGCCGCCCTGCGGTGGGTGAAGGCCCACGCGACGGAGTACTCGCTGGACGCAGGGCGGATCGCGGCGTTCGGCGCCTCGGCAGGCGCCAACCACGCGGCTATGATCGGCGCATCTGCGGGCGCACCCCTCTTTGAGGACCCGGCTCTCGGCAATGCCGGGGTGTCCACCACCGTGCAGTGCGTGGTCGACTGGTTCGGTCCCATGGACTTCCTCGCCATGGATCGCCAGTTGGAGGAAAGCGGCTTGTGGCCGGCCGACCACAGCGAGGCCGACTCCCCCGAGTCCCGCTACCTGGGAGCCAAGATCACCGACGTGCCCGACAGGGTGGCTCTAGCGAATCCCATGACCTATGTGAGCGATGCGATGCCGCCCATCCTGATCCAGCACGGCACGGCGGACTGCTTGGTGCCCTACCAGCAATCGGTGGAGCTCGCCAAGGTGATCGAGCAAAGAGCTGGGCGGGCGAGGTTCGAGCTGGAGCTTCTGCAAGGCGCCGGCCACGGGGATCCCATGTTCGAGACCCCCGAGAACATGGAACGGGTCTTCGCCTTCCTGGAGCGGCACCTGCACTGACAGGCCGCAGGCCTAGCAGGCTGCTGAGAAGGGGTGTTTCGCCGCTAGGGCGTGATTGGCACCTCTTGGTCGATAGACTCCGCCTGCCCACCGGCACCGCCGCGGAGGAACGTGGTTATCGCCACCTTGAGTTGGGCGAAGACCGCTTCGTCGCTCACTCCGAAGCGCAACTCGCTACCCGGCCCGAACGGCACCAACCTGCCGCCCAGCATGGAGAGATGCATGGCGTAGGCGAGCCCCAAGGCGGCATCAGGATCGTCGTGGCCGATCTCCCCACGATGCGGGGCGAGCACGGAAGAGAGGGCCCGTCGGCGCTCACGGTTGATTTGCTCGCCCTTGGCACGCATCTCGGCATCGAAGGCCGACAGCATCATGAAGGCCCGCTGCAACTGGCGTTCTTCAAGGACCTTATCGACGAGTATGCCGAAACCCCGGTCGACGGCCTCCTCGAGCGTGAGCTGCATCGGCTCCAGTTCCTTGAGTGCAGCGTGGATGGCGGTCTCGGCCCTTGCGTGCAGGCGGTCCTGCACGGCGTGGAGCAGCGCGGTCTTGCCCGGAAAGCGCGCATAGAACGCGCCCACCGAAAGGCCCGCCCGCTCCAGAACCTTGTCGACGGTGAAGAGGTCGAGCTCCTCTTGCCGCAACTGATCCTCGGCGGCCACAAGGAGTTTCTCCAGGGACTTGTGCCCGGGCTTACGCTGGGGAGCTCGATATGACGTTTCGGAAGACGGGCTCGGCATGCGAGAAGTATAGCGCAGCGGCACGTTAACAGAATAGATGTTCTGTTAGAGTTGGAGTCAACGCGGAGCCGATGGAGCATGTGATTGATAAGCTTGCGCCACGCAAGCAGAGGACAAGGGAGGTCGAGAGCATGCGAGAGCCGATACCGGGGCACTGCCCGCCGCCCTTCGCTCTCGACATGGAGCCGCCACCGCCGCCGGACGTATCCGGCATCCGCCGTAAGTGGCTCGACGTGCCCTACGCCACCCTTTCTGCGGCGCAGCAACTCGACATCTACCTGCCCAACGAAGGCGACGGGCCGTTTGCCATCGTGTTCTACGTGCATGGTGGAGGTTTCGCCATCGGCGACAAGCGTGACGGCATGCTCGCTCCCAGTCTTGTCGCACTGAACCGCGGATACGCGGTGGTGAGCGTCAACTACCGAATGAGCGGCGAGGCCGTCTTCCCGGCGGCCGTGAACGACGTGAAGGCGGCGCTTCGCTGGGTCAAGGCCCGTGCCGCCGACTACTGCCTCGACGCCGGCCGCATCGCGGCGTTCGGCGGTTCGGCGGGCGGCCACCTGGCGGCGATGCTCGGGGTGTCGGCGCGAGCTCCGCTGTTCGTCGAGCCGGCCTTCGGCAACATCGACCAGACGGACGACGTGCAGGCGGTGGTCGACTGGTTTGGACCGACCGACTTCCTCGCCATGGATGGCCAGTTGGCCGAAAGCGGATTCTGGCCGCGGGACCACGGCTCCGAGCTATCGCCCGAGTCGGTCTACCTGGGCGCGACGATCGCCGACGTGCCCGACGTGGTCGCCGCCTCCAACCCTATGACGTACGTGAGCGCCGCCATGGCGCCCATCTTGATCCAGCACGGCACGGAGGATTGTCTCGTGCCCTGCCAGCAATCGGTGGAGTTCGCCCGGGTCATCGAGGAGCGGGTAGGCAGCGAGCGGTTCGAGCTCGAACTGCTGGAAGGCGCGGGCCATGGCGATCCCCAGTTCGAGACACCCGAGAACATGAAGAAGGTCTTCGACTTCATCGACCGCCATCTCGGCAGTCCGGCGGCACGATGAGCGCAGACTCACCGGCCCGCGGCCGCGCTCGTTCGGGTCTCGACCTGGGGTAGAATGCCGGGCATGAAGGTCAAGGTGCGCAGCATCGGATTGGTCAGGCAGGCGCTTGGCGCCGCCGAGCTCGAAGTCGACGTGCCCGAGGGCATCCGCGTCCCTGAACTCCTGCGTTATCTCGCCGACCTGAAGGGCGAGAAGTTCGCCCCTTTCGCCATCGAGCCCATGCAACCGAACGCGTATGCGCCGCTCCGCGTGGTGCTGAACGGCCGCGACGTGGGCCCGGCCGAGCACAAAGAGTGCACGCTCGCTGAAGGCGATGACCTCCTGCTCTTCCTCCCCATCGCGGGAGGCTGAGCGTCCTGCTCTTCCTCCCGATCGCGGTAGGCTGACCCTCCCGACCCGAAAGGTGCAGTCGTGAAGACCATCGACCTCGAGACCCACTTCGTCACCCAGTCATGGGTCGACGCCATGTACGCGACCGACTCGTACCCTCGCTTGGCCGACGACCCTGCCACCGGCAAGCGCCGCCTCTACTACTGGCCCGACGCGTTCGAGCCCAACGGCGACAAGCTCCTCGACCGCCTGCTCGACCTGGGCGAGGGCCGCATCCGCGAGATGGACGCCGGTGGCATCGACAAGGCCGTGGTCTCGCTGACGTCGCCGGGCGTCGATCACTTCGCGCCCAGGATAGGGACCCGGCTTGCGGGACGGATCAACGACGAGCTGGCCGCCGCCATCGACAAGCACCCCGATCGGCTTCTGGGATTCGCCGCTTTGGCGCCCAAGGATCCCGCTGCCGCCGTGCTCGAGCTCGAGAGAGCCGTGAAGGAGCTCGGCTTCAAAGGCTGGAAGACCCACTCCAACTTCGGCGACTCCTACCTCGACGACAAGCGCTACTGGCCCATCTTGGCCAAGGCTGAGGAGTTGGGGGTGCCCATCTACCTGCATCCCACGGCGCCTATGATGGAAGAGCTCCGCACCTACGGCCTCGCCCTCGCGGGCGCGGCCTTCGGTTTCGGCCTCGAGACGGCGACCGCCATGATGCGGCTGGTGCTGAGTGGTGCCTTCGACGCCTTCCCCAAGCTGACCGTCATGCTCGGCCACTACGGCGAGGGCCTGTCGTTCCTGATGCAGCGCATCGACCACCCGTTCGTGCGCCCCCACATCAAGGCGGCCGACCCCGACGCGGTGCCGGCGCTCAAGCGGGTGCCGAGCGAGTACCTGCGCGACAACATGCTGGTGACGACCAGCGGCAACTATCTGCCCGCCGCTTTCTGGTGCACCCGCGACGCGCTGGGCATCGACAAGATCCTGCTGGCGACCGACTATCCCTACGAAGAGATGCACGAGTGCACGGCCTACTTGAACGACCTCGGTCTGAGCGACACCGACAAGCAGAAGCTGTTCCACGGCAACGCCGCCGCGCTGGGAATGGAGTAGTATCGCTCCGCCGCCGAGCCCGACCGGGAGACATGCGTCATGGCCGATAGGAAGTATCCGCACCTGTTCAGCCCGCTCAAAGTCGGGCCCCTCACACTCAAGAACCGCATCGAAGCGGCTCCCATCTCGCTCGCCGAGTTGTCGCCCGACAGCTACCTGACGCGCGAGAACATCGCCGCCTACCGGCTGAAGGCCAAGGGGGGAGCGGCAGTCGTCACCATCGGCGAGAGCATCGTGCACACGCCCACCGGCAAGTCGCATCCCAAGCAGATACCGCTGGACGACCCGGGCGTGATCGCATCGCTCACTGAATGCGCCGACGCCATCCACCAACATGGAGCGCTCGCTTCGATCGAGCTGTCCCACGGGGGCATGGAGTGCGACCCGGTGTTCCTTGGCGGGCGCAATCCGATCGGACCCAGCGCCACCACGGTCGACATCGGCTTCCGCGAAGGCGGGGAGCATATCGTGCAGGTGGAGGAGATGTCCGAGGCCCTGATGCTCGAGATCGCCGACGCGTATGGAGCCGCCGCGGCCACCGTGAAGCTGGCCGGTTTCGACATGCTGATGCTGCACGCGGCCCACGGGTGGCTGCTGGCGCAGTTCCTGTCGCCGCTCATCAACAAGCGCACCGACGCGTACGGGGGCAGTCTGGAGAACCGGGCGCGCTTTCCGCTCATGGTGCTCGACCACATCCGCGAACGCGTGGGGCGTGACTTCCCCATCGAGTTGCGCATGGGCGGGTCGGAGCTGGCGCCGGGCGGGTACACCATCGAGGATGCTGTGGCACTGGCCAAGCTCGTGGAGGACAAAGTCGACCTGCTGCACGTGTCGTGCGGCGCCCACTACTTCATCGATACGATGACCGTCATGCATCCGTCGATGTTCCTGCCGCACGGCTGCAACGTCTATCTGGCGGCGGCGGTCAAGCAGGCGGTGTCGCTGCCGGTGACGACGGTCGGAGGGCTTTCCGACCCGGCCCAGATGGAGCAGATCATCGCGGGCGGGCAGGCCGACGTGGTGGCCATCGCGCGCGGGCTGATCGCCGACCCCGACCTGCCCAAGAAGGCCCTCCGGGGCGACGACGACCAGATCGTGCGCTGCTTGCGCTGTTTCGAATGCCAGAGCGGCATGTTCACCAACGCCGTGCAGAAGTGCACCGTCAACCCGGTCATCGGCCGGGAGTTCGAGAGCGCGTTCGCCGTGCCGCCGGCCGTGCCGAGAAAGGTGCTGGTGGTGGGTGGCGGGCCGGCCGGCATGCAGGCGGCCATCACCGCGGCCGAACGGGGCCACGACGTGACCCTGCTGGAGAAGAACAGCGCCCTGGGCGGGGCGCTAAGGCACGCAGCCGGAGTGTCGTTCAAGGACGACCTGGCCAGGTTCGGGCAACAGTTGGAGCGCATGGTGCAGTCGCTGCAGGTCGCCGTCATCTGCGACACCGAGGTCACGCCCTTGATCGTCGAGGGGCTCGAGCCCGACGTGGTGATCGTCTCGGTGGGCGCTGAGCCCATCGTGCCGCCGATCCCCGGGGTGGACAAGCCCGCGGTCATGCTGGCCGCGCAGGCGCATGCGCCCGGCGCGGCGGTGGGCGACCGGGTGGTCGTCATCGGCGGGGGCCAGGTCGGCAGCGAAACGGCCCTGCACCTTGCCGGGCAGGGCAAGCAGGTGACCATCGTCGAGATGCTGGATGAGATCGCGCGAGACGCCAACATCATGCACCGGCGGGCGCTGCTGCCCGAGTTGCAGAAGGCGGTCACCCTGAAGCCCGGTCACCGAGCGGTGGAGATCGCCGACGACGCGGTCGTCGCGATCGGGCCCGGCGGCGAGCGCGTTGAGTTGCCGTACGACACCGTGGTCATCGCGGTCGGCTACCGGCCGCTCACCGAGGTGGTCGACGCTCTGCGCGATACGGCGCCTGAGGTCATGACCATCGGTGACTGTGTGAAGCCGCGCAAGGTGTTGCAGGCTATCCGCACGGGGTACGACGCCGGCATGGCGGTGTAGCAACACGGGGCGGGGCTGCCGCGCCGCAAGGGGCTGCCGCGCCGCAAGGGGCTGCCGCACAGGGGGGCTGCCGCACGGCGCCCGGGACGGCGCCTCGGCTGCAGCCCGGCTCTGAGAATGGGCGCCGCGCCGGCCGGACCGCGCGGCCACTACCTGGGGGGGAAAGTATGAGGTTCACGTTCGATCTGGCACTGCTGCTCTGGATCGTCGGCACCGTAGTGCTCCTCAGCCCGGTGCTCATAGTGTTGCGCCGGCGCGGCCACAGCTGGCCCTATCTAGTGTCGTTCCTCATTGTCACGGTCTACCTCTCGCTTGTCGCCCGCGAGACCCTGGTCTTCTTCTCACTACCGGCCGATATCTTCCCGAATCCCGGTTTCTCCAAGTACGTCAACCTCGTGCCGGGCAAAGCCGGCCCGCACTCGTGGTCGGGCTTCGATCTCAAGCAGGTCATCATCAACATCCTGCTCGGCGTTCCATTGGGCTTCGGACTCAACTTCCTCAAAGTCGTCCGTTTGCGGACGCTCTCCTGGGCCGCCCTTGGCCTTGGCTTCACCATCGAGGCCCTTCAGTTGGTGAGCTCGCTCATCGCCGGCCATCCGCGCCACATCGCCGACATCAACGATCTGCTGCTGAACGCTTTCGGAGCGGCCGTCGGGTACGCGTTCTTCCGAGGGCTGGCAGGGCTCTTCGCACTGGTCCGCGCTCCGGGGGCTCGTGCTTCGGTCACGCCCCGGCAGCGGCGCACTGGTGGTCTTCGGGCCTACCTCGTCGCCGTGATGGTCCGTGCTACTGACGGCTCGCTTCGTTGAGGTCGGCGCTCAGCGGGGCTTGGGCAACTCGACGTCGCGGATGATCAGTTCGAGTAGACGCAGGTGCGGCTCGCGGTTGAAGTTGCCGCTGACAACGGCGTTCAGGTAGTGAAGGTCTTCTCCCTGGGCCCACGACATCCACAGCCAGCCGAAAGCGACGGGGTCCACGTCGGACCGGATGCTGCCCTGGGCCTTGCCCTCCTCGATGTAATCATAGAGCAGGCGGCGAGGCTCGGTGATACGGGCGGTGGCCTCGGTCTCCTGCCCGCCGTCCTCGAACACATGTGAGATCCAGGACTGCGCCGGGCGGTTCATCGCGAACTGCATCATCGGTGCATTCCACATCTCTACGTCCGACGTCACCATCGCTAGGTGGTTGATGCCTATCTCCCGCAGGCGGGTAGGCACCCATGGGTGTGACGACGAACGGTGCCATTCAGCCGATCGCCCCACCACGTACTCGAGGGCGCCGATGAGCATGTCGGCCTTGTTATCGAAGTGACGGTAGAGCGCCATCTCCGACAGCCCGACGGCCGTGGCTATTCGCGAAACGGTCGCCCCTTCAAGGCCATGCTGGCCGACCAGGCGAACGGTCGCTTCGACGATTTGAGCCCGCCTGGTAACGCCGTCCACACGCTCACGCCTCGTTGTAGCGGGTTGGGTTTTCGCTCGATGCGCCACGTCCGTCACCTCTCTACGAAGACCCTGCTACTCGTCGGTCAAACCACGGAAGACCGGATTGGGTGCATCCGCGAAGCGGAGTATCGCGTCCTCGTGGCGAGCGAGTTCGCTGTTGACGTCTACATCACCGCGGAGACCCGCGCAAACCGCAAGCCATAGCCAGAGGTGCGTCCGCATCAGTTCGGCTCGCGAAATGCTGTGGTCCCACAGCGCTCGGGTGACGAGGCCCTGCAGTGCCTCGTCAAGACAGAAGGCAAGAAGCTCAGTCGAGACCACAGGCTTCGGGTCGCCGGGTTTGATCATCGCGGCAAGCTCGTGGTCTATGACCCGTATCACGTTGTCCCACGCCTCGACCACCGTCTCGTGCAGGTCATCTTCGCCTTGGAGCATCTCGGTGCTGGAGAGTGCATGAAGATCTCGGCTGAGCGGATAGACAGCGAACCGGGCGAGGATGCGGACGAGCACACGCTCGACCAGATCGTCTGATTCCGCCGCTCTAGGCTCCACGTCGGCGATGCTGACGCCGACGAACCGGCGGAAGCACTCGACGAGAAGATGGCGCTTGCTCGGGAAGTGTTGGTAAAAGACCGACGAACTGATGCCCAGCTCGCGGATTATGTCGGCGATGTACGTGTGCCGGTAGCCCTTGAGCATCAGTTCCTTGGTCGCGAACCGGAGGATCGCCTGATGAGTGCGGCCGTACTCCTGTGCCTCCAAGTCGACGGGGCTCTCGCTCAGCTGCTGGAGCCGCAGGTGCAACTCAGCCCTGATCTCGGAGAGCGATCGGCCCTCGGCCTTTGCTTTGTTGATCTGCTCGAGCAGGACCAGGTGGTCCTCCGAGTACAGGGCCCGTGTGCCTGCGGTCTTCTGGGGCTCGGGCAACAGGCGTTCCCGAATGTAGTAGTGGATCGTGCTTCGCGGCACCCCACTGGCACGTTCGAGTTCCGAAATGCTGAGAACTTGAATGATCGTCCTCCTCGGACTGTCTCGTTCCGTCGGCGGTGTGTCCAGGGTAGCATCATCCAAGCGGCCGATTGCCGCGCTGCCTTTCATGTCCTTGAATCGCTTGGTGAGAAGGCGCTACCCGTTGGCGTTGCCCTTCTCCCGCTCGTACGCCTTGGTCGTCATGCCGGTCGAGAGATGGAACACCGGCCGCTCGACCTTCAGGAAGTTCATGGGGC
>JGI20214J51088_10002529_pt1 | contig 12146 bp, 16 predicted proteins | sample WetSurMetagenome_FD_51088 | JGI IMG/M metagenome (IMG submission 51088)
GAGCATCTGCGCTTGGCTTTTTGGTCTGAGCAACTGCCGCTACGGCCTTGCGTGGAGCCTCAGGAGCCGCCGTAACCTTCGCGCCGGTGTTCGGCTGCGTCGGCGTGGATGCTGGCTCTACGGGCCGCCCTAGCGGTCTGGCTGGGCGGTATGTGAAGCCAGCAAGTTTGGACAACGGCCGCCTCCGCATCATGCAGGGGCAAAGTCGGCGGGCGCCGGGATTTCTCCCAGAAAACCCGCCGTTTCCCCGCCCGAGGAAATTAGGAGATCGGCGCTTCCGCAGGGGTCTCTACAGGAGCCGGGGCAGTCTGAGCAACCGCCTCAGCCACGCCAGACGTGAGAGTGTTGATAATGCCGTCCACGCGGTCGCCCATAGCGATAAGCTGATCGGTGTCGTCGGCAGGGACAGACGGGATGGAGGCAAGCCGGGCGGTAAGATCGCGAATTCCGGCGACAAGTTCCCGAAGCTCCGAAACAGCAGACACGGTTGCAACGCCGAGATTGTCGATTTTGGCGTTGAGTGCGTCAAGCGCTTCCTGGTGATTCATAATCAATCTCCTGATTTCATCTAGTTTGCGGTTGATTTCTCCACCACTAATCGTCTCGCTGGGCGGGAAACTGCGTGTGTTGCTGTCGTCTTTGTAGTAATGCGGCGTGAATTCACTCCTACGCCTGACGCTTACTAAGAATTCTGCCACTTCATCATTGTCGGCGGCTCCGTGGACGTGGTCGATCCATCCACCCGTTGACCCTCGACACGTAGGCCATGCGGCGCAGGCGGATGTCTTCCCGCCAAAAATAACGCTCGCGGTCCAGCCGTTACGGAAACTGATGTGGGTGACCTGGTTGCCGTCGCGGTTTTCGGTGTGTCTCATGGGCGGGGCTTTCTCGGCTGGTGACGCAGATACTGGCCGGATTAGCGCAAGCTGGCGCTGGTCTGGGCAATATCGGCTGAGCCGGACCACAGCTTGTGGACCGGCTCAAGTGATCGAATATTAGTTCGTGATCTCGGTAAACGGATGGAACAGCAATTCAGTCGCGGTGGAGGCAAATCCTACCCGCTGCTGAATGACTCCACTCCCTGGAGTTGCGCTAACGGCGCCCGACGTTCCGAGGAAATATTCGTCTCCAGCCGTCAGCGTGAGACCAGTCGCAAGGCCGGTGAAGTAGATAGTCACAGGAGAACTTTCTACACCATCAGCAAGGGCAAAGCCTCTGGCTGGTTTTGATGCGGTCGATGCAAGATAAGCTTTGCCATCGGCAGGGTCGATGTAGATTAGCTTGGCAATCGGTGTAGCATCCCAAGCTTCTCCCGCCGTGAATGACTCACTTATAGAGCCAGTGAGAGGCACGTCAGTAAGAGATTCAGCGCCGGTGGTGGGGTCTAGAGTTACCATCTTGTTAGTCATAGAGCATTTCCTTTCTTTAGCTTAACATTAGTCGAACAACAGTGGCCGGTCTATGCTTATTATTATTTTTGTGCTGCTTATCACATATCCAAGTTTAACAAGCACGCCTGACGTAGGAATGGCCTGGGTTATCACCCCTCCTGCTCCAAGATATATTGGACCTGAATTTAGACCTGGGTATGATGAGATCTCACCTTTTGCCGTAATTTTCATGACACTGCCCATTGTTGCAGCGATATCTGTTACGCCAAGGATGGTTAAACACTTTGCTATGTCTGTAGGGTCAGCAAGATCTGCTCTGACCCCGTCGAGATCGTAAACAACTCGATGAGACTGAATGCCCTGATAGGCTGTGCGGAATGAGACAAACGACGTGCCTATAGCGACTGGCGTAGTTCCTCCCGCTCCAGTGACGTAAACAGCCCCAGTGGGAGCGCCATTGCCGTCCACGATTTCGACAAACCCACCACTCACGGGAATTGCGCCGCCAGCGTCAAGCTCGGCTTGCGTAATTCTGTAGACTACAGGATATCCTACCCGCATTACTGCAACACCAGTTCAACATCTTTAACGGTTCCGCCAGATAACCACGCTACGATGAGCGAATCTCCAGCAGAAACATGGATGCTATTTGATAAATCTAGCCTTTGTCCGCTGACATTTGCGCTGCTGTATTCACCGGCTGGTATTGTGAATATTCCACTATTGCCGTTATTAATGTTTATGATCTGAACCACGACATCTTCGGTGGCAGGAACGCCAGCCTCAAATGTGACGCCCATGTAGTTAGCAGTCTGATAGTGATAAATTCCCCCGGAGCCATCCCCCAACATTCTGGCGCGGCCCTTGGCGAGAGACGGATGAACTGGCGCGGCAGCATTCACTTCCGTCACACGATAGCGTGCCTGATATCCTGCCACTGTGGTTGCGCCGCCCCCAAGAAGTGGTAGCACTAAAGTCTTCGCGCTCCAGTCATTAGGGATACCCCACCGGACTTTAAGCAATTGTGGAGGATCATCAAGAGTCGCTGGTCCGTTTTGGAAGCTATTTGTCCCGTCAATGACGTTTGGAAGTGCCTTCCATGTGTTGTCACTGGCTAAATATTCTATGATCCCGCTGCACGCATTCTCTGATACGGCGCGATATACCATAAAATCCATACCCACAGGCAATTCTGCGAATGTGAATATGTCAACACTGTTCATGAACACTAGGACATCTGGATAGCTACCGAAGTTGCCATCGTCCATGGAACTATTAAACAGGTCGGTAAAATCTACGAATGGCGCATTCTCAGTACCATGCAGCGCATAGATCATGGAGATCTTCGGAGCTGTCGTGGCGCTGGTCATCCCCACAGGTTTGACCACGATCCAACGGTGCATTGGAACACCATCTGGTACTGGTGAGAATTCCATGCTGGGTGTTGGAGGAGTTTCCCAAGTAATCGCATATGTTCCAGGTCCATTCCTGAATCCATTAGTGTCATCTCGGATAATTGTTAACTGGCGTCTCGCTGATATTCCATCGGGAGAATCATAAATGGCGATGCCAGCCCCATCCCAAACTCCTGGCGTAGTGATGGTAACACGCAATTCTGAAATAACAACATCATCTGATGAGATGTAAACAGAGTCAGCGGAGGAAAACGTAGTATCGTCACCCCATATCATGCACGCGTCTGGCGTCCCGGACACAGCTTCAGCGCTTATATCTGAGAAAATATACCCACCATTTACGGCATATCTTCTAATGGCGATCAGCGTTTCTTGCCACTCAAAATTGTTGTTCAATCCGACAAAAGACGATTGCCCGATCATGCCCCGGACAACCCCATCTGAGGAATTTCCGGCTGTCTCCGAGATTTCTGCCATGCGAATCGTGAACATAGCGAAGTCCCCTCGCAGAATACACGCAAAAAACCATCCCCATCACCGGGCCGGACAACGCGGGAAACATAGTCCGGCCCAGATCAGGAGCAGCACCACAGAAGTACGCATACGCAACTAATTTCGCCGAGACAGCGCAAGAGGAGCATCCCGCGCCGCCTCGGTCTTGAGGCGCAGCCGCGTGACGGCGCGCTATCAATTTTGGTGTTCTAGTCAGCAATCGAAACGAGTTGGCGTTTTTCCGCGACCGTGAGCCGGTCATCGCCCTTCCCCCACTTGCGGGGGTTGCGGCAGCAGGCGCAGGAACATATCGCCAGGTTGTCGGCTGTCAGACGGGCGCGCCAGAGCAGCCACTCAGGATCTTTTGATGCGGTGGACGTCTTCGCAACACGGAGCGCGCGGCGAAACATCCGGGAGCGATCATGGCGGCGTTGGGCGCGGCTTTGCATGGTTAGATCCGTTGGCGCGTTGAGCTTACCTAGGCCCGCCCTATGCTGCCCTCGGCGTTGGCCGACTTCGCGAAGAGTGTGCCGCAGGCCGGACTCGAACCGGCGACCTCTCGTGTTTCTCAACGAGATCAGCGCTGTAAGACAGTTCTCAGCGCTACCGAGGCTCTACCAACTGAGCTACCGCGACGCAACAAAAAGGCCGCTTGCGATTTCCGCAGCGACCCATCAGACACTTCTCAACTATGCTCCATTTGATAGGCTTGCCCCGTGGAGCGTGTCAAGTGTTTTTTGCTAATACCCGAAGTGGTCAGCCAGATCACCAAGCACAGAGTTCAAAACCCAAATTCCTGCCTCATTGACCGCGTCGGCTTGCTTGCGGGGCGTGAACCACTCGCCCAGCATCTTCACGGACATGTCCATAAGTTCGCATTCCTCAAGCCAGTGAACGAACCGCGTGCGCTCGCGCTCGCGGATGGCAGCCTTTGCCCGGATATAGCATCGCGCACAGTACTCCCGCCGATCGCTGGTGGACATGCCGGATGACGCGTCACCGTCTACAGCCGCCAAATACCTCGATGTGATGCGAGGTTCGGTCCTGGCGCCGTCCATCAGCGCCCGAATGCGGCAGCCAGCCGCGTGCATCTCGGCAGTGATCCAGTCGCGGCGGCGCGCGGTGTCGATGGGATGCTCTATCTGGCGGCGGATAACGCCAGTCCTGCCGTCTTCTGGGGTGATTTTCTCTTTGATGATCGTCATGCCCGCAGCCTTGGCGTGTGCTAAACGCTCAGGAGTCGCGCAGATGCTGGCGTCAGCTTTGGACGTTGCTGCGATCCTGGCCATGGGGGACCTGATTCGTTGGGGATTGGCGGCGCGACGCAGACATGTGCATATGCGAAAAGCGTAAAACGATTTTAATGCAAAATGCAACTTGTTTCGCGCCTCGCTTTCGCCTATTCAGGCAGTCTTTCGCATTGGCGCTGACAGCTTTGGGATTGCGCGCTTTTTGACGACAACAACGACAGGCGAGCGCTTCGTGGAGGCGACCAAGGGTGCTGGGGCCGGCTCGGCCTTCGCCGGTGTCTCTGGCGCTGGTTCCGGCTTCCTGGCCTCTATGAGCGCAGGAGCGGGCTTTGGAGGCGTCGGGGCTGCCACCCTCTTGCCGGGGCGAGCAGCCAGCGCCTTCGCGTCGGACTGAGCGATCATCTTGAGAGCGTGCTCGGCTTCGGAGGCGCTGACCTCACCGTCAGGCTGGCCCGACAGGTCGAGGCGGGGAGATCCTTCCTTGATGGCTCGGTGATTCAACTATCCTGGCATTGGGAAATTGCCCTTTCAAACTTGAGTTCATCGGCAAAGCTGACGGCTTTTGTCCTTTGGGGTTTCTCGCGTGCGGAGATGAAACCCGTACGTCCAACGGTGGCGACATTGGCGGCGCTCACCGGCTTCAAGGAACGGGCCGTGCAGAACCACTTGGCTGAGATCGATGAGGCAGGATTTCTTGACAGAGAGATCGGCGGTGGGAAGCTTGCCACGCGTTATCATCTCAAGCTTCCAAGGGATGTGCTCTCGGAGAATATGGATGTGTCAAACTGCCACACCCCCGCACCCAAATGCACCTCTGCACCTACGTGCGGGGGAAGTAATGAAACCTCTTACTTATTTACAAGGGATGATGATCTGCCATCGGAAAAATGGGTTCATGCTCGTTTTGCGGAGCTTCAGCAGAGGATTGCCAGGATTGATCACAACCGTATCCTCAGCCGCTATCTCTGGCATGAAAAAGGTTTCATAGGTTTCATGAAGCTTGGTGACGAGATGGGCTTCGAGGAATTGACGGATATTGTGTGCTCCGTAGCCACTCGTGAGAATTTAAGGTGCACAAAACAATGCGGCGCCATCAAAACTTGGGCATTTTTCAAGAAAGAAATGGCGGAAGAGCAGGGGAATAACTGTGGTTGACTGTAGAATCTCTATATGGTCATCTGCTATTCATAACAACCGAACAAGTCACCGAACAAGTGGCAGCGTGCCATCGCCAACTTGATCGGTGGAATACTCATCCTGAGGAAAGAGGCCATGGCAGCCACATCCCAAATCGTAATAGCCTGGACAGAAAACACCGGGCTTGAACCAACCGGCCGCACGATCATGCGCGACATGAACTGGTTCCCGGAACTTCGATCCTGCCCGGAGGCCAAAGCCGTCATGTGGCTGCGGGAAGGGGGCGATGCGGATGTTGCGAAGGCGCGGGCTTATGCCGCAAAAGACGGTCATCAGGTCTATGTCTTCCCCGCGTCAGAAGCTGATCCGCTCGGGAAGGCCAGAATTGCCGTAATGAACACGCTCAAGGAAAACGCATGACCAACACAATCACGATCACCGACGTTATCAGCGGCGCGCATCATCTAAAGGCGAAAGAACCTCTTGTGCTAGACGTTAGTACAGTCGGCGGCGAACTAGTCGTCTTTTGCGAAAAACTCGGATGGGGATACATCGACAGACTTGTTGGCGATGGACGCCAAAGCATACAAAATGAACTAAGCTTTCTGTGGTCTAAGTACGCCATTGAGGATGACGAACGGTTGACGCCACGAGCATTGAAGCTGAAGTACGAGTTGCTGGATATCTTCGACGTGATGCCTGTTAATTGATAAAAGGTTGAAAAATGGCAGAAATCCCCGAAAAACTCGACATAGAGATCAGCCTCAACGACGAAGGGCTCGCCGTCATGCGGGAGGAAGTGGAGCGGCTACGAGCCGACGCCATCAAGCTCCGCAAGGCTGGCGAGAATGCAGCAAAAACCCTGAAAGACATCGAAAAATCTTACGGCGCCGAGATAGCAGACAACAAGCTGGAGGATGTAGAGATGTCCATCATGCTTCTAGAGGAGGCCCTGTACGGGAAAGATCACGGGCGCGGTGACCGGGCATGCGCTACATGCACACATTTCCATCAGACCCGTTGCAGGCTTGGCGGACTTCCGACAACGCCAGACCGCTGGTGCGTTGATCACGCTCTGAAGGAGGTTGCGCCATGAGCGACAGCACGGGTCTACCAGACTGGGTTAGATGCAAACACTTGTTCGTTGAGCCAGCGAATGCTGAAAAGCCAGAGGACATCACCGAACGCCTACGCGCTGAGATCACCGCCCGCGATGCATCCTCCGCCGTGCTGAGCAATCTACAGAAGCCGCGTGGTGACAACAACGAGGGGCGATGCGCCCAGCTCTTGGAAGATGCCGTTGGCGAGATCGAGCGATTGCGCTCCAACGTTGCGGAAGCATGCGGCCGCCTCGATATTGAACTGGCGAGGCGAGGGTGGCCGGGAACTGAGCGTGTCAACACTCCGATGCCGATCGTAAACATACCGTTGTCTCGGCCGCTGACTTCGCGAGAACTGGCCGACCTCCAGGCATACCCAAACGAGATCGAGAGGCTGCGCGCCCGCATCTCCTCCTTGGAAATGTACGCCATTGGTGTCAAGGAAGAGCGAGATGCTGCTCTTGCCTCAGCGGCGGAGAAGATTGATCGTCTCCGCACCCGCGAGGCCAAGCTCATGAGCCTCCTGCTTCAGGAAGACATGGGGGCTGAACTGGCGAACAGCGTCTCTGAAATTGAGGGGCTCAAAAAGACGATAAGGGGGCAAGGAGAGCTTGTTGACCGGCTCCGCGCCGATCTGGCGGAACTTGAGCAGAAGTATCAAGGGCTTTACGGCCGCCATCAGGCTGCCGAGCCATGGATGAGACTGTGCGAAAAGCAGGCATCGACGATAGCGAGCCTGCAAGACAGCGTTACGGCGAGAAACGCCACGATGGAGGCGCTGGGTGGTCGCGATCAGAAGCAGCGCGCCCGCATCGCCGAACTGGAAGCCGCCCTCCGCCTTCTCGCGGACCTTGGCCACCATGCGACGTGGGCAGACATCAACGAGGCCAGGAAGACGCTTGGGCTTTCGTTGTTGCCATGACGCCGCCCCGCCACTGGAGACACAGCTTGGCCAGCGCCTCAAAGCGATCGTTCCGTCGCCGTCGCCGGGAAGGTCCGCCAGAACTCTCTGAGGGAAACTGGCGGACGTGGTTCGCGGCGAAGAACCCGGCAAAGCTTGGCAGTCGAGACGAGAGGCGGGCGTTTGGTGCTGGCGGCGATGGTTAGGCCGCCAGCTCGTGGCCGTCACCCAACGACTTTAATCGTTGTCTCGTCTCCCTGCGCAAGGGTTGGAGACACCCTCCATCCCTCAATGGATACCGTTTTGTTTGCCATTTTAAGCAAATTATCTCGTGCCCCTCCAGTTTCTATGAAAATGGAAACCTTAGGCTCTCCCTCCCCAGTCATAACATAAAAATTCCTCCAATACTCCGGATATGTTCCATCGAGGTTGTCTGGAGAAACAGGCTGTAACGTTCCTGTAAATATTTCCTTGGCCATCATTTCTGCTCCGTGTTGCTGAGTATTAATTCTTTATCAGACTTTCCGCCGCACCACGCTCTCAGCCTGCTCATCTGGCTGGGCGTCGTGCTGGCGAATGAGATCGAGCACATCGTCGCGGGTGGCGCCGATCTCGGCAAGCTCCGCGTCCGTGGCGTCCAGGTGCATGCGGAGCAAGCCAAGCAGCAAGGTTGTGCGTTCTGGGCTCATCGGCTATTTCCTAATGCTTATAGTCACCGTTTTGCCGTCGTCTGCTTCACTAATGTTTATCGCGGCGCTATTCCTGCCCCGCGCAGAAGCAATCTGAGTGTGTCCGTCTTTGCTGACGTTGATCGCAGTCTGCCCCTAAAAACGTGCGCAAAAGTGCGCATCGTTGGGTTTATCCGCAGCCGGTTGATAGACGGAACAGTCCGCCTGCAACTCGGCCCAATTGACGCTCAGTAGCGCCGGAGAACGCGAAAGCAAGATGCGCTTAATCTCACGATAAGGCGTGTAACGCCCTATGTCAGGATCAGTCATTCTTGCTTTTACGTTCGTGGCAGCATTGGTGTCAGCTTGCGAAACATCCCCACTTACGTGGTAAAATCGATCTCCAGAGCGTTTACCCTCAAGTAAACCCGTCTGAGAATCAATTTGCGATGTGTAAGCTGACGCGACATACACAAGGCATACCCCACGCTGTGTAGTAACACTTTCGAGAGCTTCGGCTAAAACGCCTTTGGCCCAGAAGCCCATGCGCCGGTTGAAGCCTTTCCAAGGCTGTTTCTTGGCGATGGGTGAAGTTAAATCTTCAGCACCGACAGACGCGGCTTTGTCCACGACGGCGTGCGCGGCCTTGAAGGCGAGATTGCGCAGCCTGCGCTGTGTCCGGGCGCGGCGCGCTTCGATCTTCTTCCGACCGAGATTGTTCTTCAGAATTCGGTCAGCCTTGGCTGTGCGTCCAGCGGCGCGATGCTTTTTCTCCAACGCGTGAAGCCGGTTACGGGCCATGCCGGTCTTGTGCGCGGCGTCGCTGAATGCGCGCAGTTCAGCGCCAAAGCCCAGTCCGTGGAAGCCGCCATCGCTGTCGGCGAACGCCTCGGTGTAGCCTTTGTCCACGCCCACCGTGGCGTCACCATGCGGACGCCCAGCGGGCTTGTCCATCGCGTAATGGATTTCGACAACGTCGCCTTTGACGATAATCCGAAGGTTACAGCCTGTCAGATCAACGTTCTTTCCGCTCGTGGTGGTAACGAGCGTGACATTATCGCCGTATTTCTTGGCTATCTGGATTGTGATCGTCAAGATGCCATCAACAACAGTGGCCGTGAACTTGTCGCTACGCACGATGAACTGATTGTATGTCTTGCCTACGCCGTGGCGGAAGTGTTTCCGCATCTGGCGATGAAGGAAAAGATCAGTGATCCACTCTCCGCGTCTGAGTATTGAGTAAAGGCGCTTGCGCTCTTGCTCTTCATTCGTGCGCCGCGCAATGGCGCTTTTGACTTTCTCCATAGCGGCGGCGCGATATGCGAGAATATCATTCAGAACATCTTTCGATGTTTCGGCTCTGATGGTCCCGTCAAGGTGTAAATGGCCGTAGAGAGAAGCGAAACCCTTGCGAATGTCACCAGCAGAAGTAGCGTGCGTCCCCAGCGCCCCATATCTACGCCAAATGTCAGCACGCATGAAACCAGCAACCTTGCAAATCGGCAAGAGCGCGGGGGCTGTGCTGGCGTATATGGTGCGGGTGACTTTCATTTCTGCTCAAGGTCTTTCTTCAGAGCTTCGTCTAACTTCTTTTTGTAGTTGCGCAGTCCGTACAGACGACAAGAAAAACAGTGCACGATGGTCATAAGGTCTTGGACCATCTCTTGCTCTGGAGAGAGCGTCTCGTTGTTCAGAACCAGCAACTCACACCCGTGTTCAGCACAAAAGCGCTCGAACCACGAGAAACCAAAACGCACGAGCCTGTCTTTATGGGCGATGATCAGCGCCGATACTTCACGGCTTTCGATGGCGTCCATCACCTGCAAGAATTTCTTGCGCGTGAGATTGAGGCCGCCTCCGACTTCTTCGACCCATTCGACATTTGCGAGGCCGCGTGCAGCGGCGAATTCTTCAAGCACCCGCCGTTGGTTCTTCAAATCCGGCTTTTGCGCCGCGCTCGACACCCGGCAATAGCCGATTGTCTTCTTTGGCGTGTCGCGATGGCCGCGCCCGAGAAACTCGTCAAGCTGGGCCTTGGTGTAGGCGCGGCGGCCGGTCTTCGTCCGGCTGTCCGGCTTCAAAACGCCGTCACGGTCCCACTTCTGGAGCGTCTTCACGCCCTTGCCGAGATAGGCCGCCGCTTTGCCTGTGCTGAAAAATGTGCTCGTCATCAACCCAATATAGCACACTTGAGCACGTTTTCAAGCCCTAGAGTTCATCTCCTGGATGTGAGCGACTGATAAATCGTATGGGTGGCCAGTGATGAGCTGCTTGCGCCGTTCCTCTGGGTCGAAGGCCATTCCGACCTTCACCATGCCCCCAGAAGAGGCCATGACATAAACACGCTGCTTGCGGCCTGGGTGACCGTTTGGTACGCTCTTGGCATCCATTTTCGAGGCTCCGTTCTCGGGATTGGACAGAAGCGCCTCGACCGTCGTAAGCGGATCGGGGCGTTTCGTTTTTGTAGAACATTCGACGCCCAAACTCAAGCGCACGACCATGCATCACAAGGTGCTCATGAGCAGGGCGCTGGGGTGCTCGCTGCTCGCCTCGACGGGCGCCACCTGCGAGAGCGTTGGACCGTGGGACACGCCCAGAAATGACGTCAATCCCCTAAAAACACCCCATGAGATGACATGTCCGACTGTCCCACGGTCCCTAGAGCACCTGCTTTTCCTGCGCCTGCTCGGCCTCCTGAGCAGCCTTGATGATCCTCTGCACGGTGGCGCGTGAAATGCCGAATTGCTTGGCTACCTGCACCTGCGAGGTGCCCTGCTTGAGTAGCTCCATCACCTGCTCATCCCTGCTTTTTGAGCGGAGGGGGACAACATTGGTTTTTTCGTTTGTTTCCAATGAGTGGGCAGGGTGCTCACCCCCCTGCTCATTTGCATGAGCACCCCTCTTGCGGGCAGCCCTTTTTACGGGCTTCGCGGGCGCCTTCCGTGCGTCTTTTGGCTGCTCCGTGCAGGGCGGCATGAGCAGGGCGCTGGGGTGCTCGCTGCTCGCCTCGACGGGCGCCTTTTTGATCGTGATCGGATCATGGGGAAGCTCCACCGCGACGCCGTCAATGGTGCACGTTGATGGTGCGCCAATCGGCTCGCGCCTGCGATGGAACGCGACGCCAAGCCGCCGCATGGCTCCCCTGGGCAGGAACCAGATGAAGCTCTTTATGACGAGCAAAGGGAGAACGAATTTCGATATGGCGAACCATCTGGCCGCCTCTTGTTCGCGGTCGGGATCCCCTCCTGCAATAAGCTCGGCGAGCCCCTGGGACTTCGGAGGACCGCCTTTCATCGCAGCTTCAGCCACCGCCAATTCAGCCTTGGCGCCATCACGCGACCTTGCGCTGCTCAAGCGATCCAGAAGCGCCCGGTACGAGGTCTTTGCCGCCTCGCACTTCTCTGCGCACTTTTGTCGGGCGGCCTCCCGATCGGCAGCAGCCTTAGCTTCGGCGACAAGCACTTCCAACCCCGCAACGTCGCCCGTCTCCCTGATCTCGCCCATCGTCCGCCGCGCATTGCCTGCCTTCCCTTTGGCGCTGGCGTACTCGCGAGCATCCTTGGTGTGTCCCCTCATGGCAGCGGTCTGCCCATCCGCCAAAGTGCTCGCCACACACACGGCGCTTGCAATAACGCACACCCAAAACATGGCGTGATATTTGACGCTCCACCCGTCCAGTTCCGCCAAGATCGGCACAAGGAACTCACCCACATCCGCAAACGCGAACGCGATAATGATGAGGATGTCCATGGACTCCGAGTATGCGAATTTGATATTCAGGAATAGCCCGAT
>JGI20214J51088_10002530_pt1 | contig 12146 bp, 13 predicted proteins | sample WetSurMetagenome_FD_51088 | JGI IMG/M metagenome (IMG submission 51088)
ACAGCCTGCCTGAGATAGACCAGGGCTGCATTCTCTTTCTGCTGGTCCATCATCTCCCGTCCCCGCCGGTACAGGTACTGTGCTTCCAGTGGTGCTGTAGTAATGTGGTATTGTTTCATGGCGATTCCCTCCCTGTTATTTTCCTTCTGATATGTGCAATTTACCCCCGCGGTTTAGCCTGGGTGAGCGCTTCTTCGGCAATGAGCCGTATCATGCAACTGGCACAAGGGTCTGGCTGCGAGCGGGATATGGCTGCCTGCTGTGAGTGAATCATATCCATTGCTTGGGCAGTAATTGTCCGGAGATCCCGATCTCGATCCACCAGCAGCGGTTTGAGATGTTCAACCGCCCGGATATCCCCGGCACTTCCAAGCATGTCAATCGCGAGGATCCTGACCCACTTGTCGTCCTCTTCAAGACCGCTGATAAGGTAGTCAACAAGAGGGTTTCTGAACCGGATCACTGATGATGCTGATGATGCCGGGACACCCTCATCCCCTCCCTTCTTTTTTTCTGTATTGCCGTTCATAAGCCCGATCCTCCTCCCGTGGGGGATTACCCGTCTATGGGCATGGGTATATATTCAAAATTTGCACACCGGCTCTGCCGCTGAGGAGTGCAATGAGGATATGCACAAACATCTGCCATGCAAATCCAACGACCGGCTGACAGGAGATCGCATTGGTTTTTTTTTGATTTTTTATGACTCAGTGAGAGAGATATCTGCGATTTTTTCATCCCGGTCGAAATATTGGCAGATCAGTATATTTACTACAAGTACCACCCTAGAAGATACTATGAGCATACTCGATCAGGATAAAGTCGATAAGATCAAACGGGTGCTTAAATGGCATCAGCGGGGGATGACCATCTCGGACCTGGCCTCTGAGATGAAGATAAACCGAAACCTTGTGGCAAAGTATCTCGACATGCTCCTGATCGCAGGCCAGGTTGAGATGCAGGTGATCGGGGCTGCCAAGGTCTTCTTCCTCTCCCGAAGGGTGCCAATCTCAGCACTTTTGGAGTTCTCGTCCGATATGGTGATCGTTTTTGACAGTGACCAGCGGATTCTCCAGGTCAACGAACAGGTCCCCCTCCTGCTGGAGACCGCAAAAGAGGCTCTCATTGGAAAAACTCTCCATGAGCTCGATCACCCGTTCATCCGTGCGATGGAGACGAGCTGGACCGCACGGGGTCTGCAGGAAAAAGGTGAATCGGTTTCTGATGTGGACTGTATTATACGCGGCGAGGAGCGCCACTTCCGTGCAAAGCATGTTCCAACAGCGTTTGAAGACGGGAGCGATGGATTCACCTTTATTGTTGAAGATATTACCCCCCGAAAAAAATACGAGGAGATGCTCCGGATAAGCGAGGCCCGGTACCGTGGACTTGTCCAGTCATCCGGCGAAGCAATCATCGGGAATGATCCTGATGGGAATATTATCAGTTGGAATCCCGCTGCAGAGCGGCTCTGCGGGTACAAAGAGGAGGAGGCCATTGGAAAACCCATGAATCTGCTTGTACCTGCAGGGAGCCACGGAGACCTGGCTGGTATCCTGAAACGAGTTCACCAGGGCGAGTCTATCCGCCGTCATGAGATGAAGATGATGAGAAAAGGCGGTGCGATCCTCGATGTCCTGATCACCATCTCACCAATCCTTGGCGAATATGGAGCAGTGTCCGGTGCCTCTTCAATCGCAAGGGATATTACCGGGGATAAAATGGAGCAATACCTCAGGGAGCATGAAGACCAGTACCGTACCCTTGTAGAAGACCTGAATGTCGGAATTTACCGGAGCACTGGCGACCCCCGCGGCAGGTTTGTCTGGGGGAATACCGCACTCTTACATATTCTGGGATACACCAGCATTTCGGACCTGCAGGACGCTCAGGTTATCGATGTATTTTCAGATCCCGCCGCGCGTCTTGAACTTCTGGAGGAACTGCAGAAAAAGCAGTTCGTGAAAAACCGGGTACTGTATCTCAGACGGCCAGACAGCACCCCGATTAGTGTCAGTGTGACCGCACTTGCAGAGTTTGACGAGAAGAGAAATGTGGTATTCATCAATGGTATTGTCCAGGATATTACCCACTTTACAAACCACAATACTGAATCAGCGGAGGGGGCCCGGTAACAATAAGGTTCCAGAATCTCCGGCCGGTTTTTATCAATAATTCTCCATGTAGCAGCTTTTGGCAGATTCCGGGTACTTGAAAGGATTTAAAAAAACCAGATCTGCCTATACATTTTCCCGGGAAACCGGTTTTTTTGAATTTAAATACCCAGACCTTTTAAAAACCGTTCATGGAGACGGGTATCTCCTCCAAGTTCCGGGTGAAATGAGAACGCCATATGTTTGCCGGATTTAACAGCAACGATCCCCCGGGGGATGCGGGAGGTTACCGTTACCCCGCTCCCGGTCATGGTTACCAGCGGTGCCCGTATGAAAACTGCGTGGAATGCATCCCCACCCAGACCTTCAATGGCAATATCCGCTTCAAAGGATTCCTTCTGCCGCCCGAACGCATTCCGGTCAACCGTCATATCCATAAGTCCCAGCGGGCGGATACGCGGATCATCGACATGAGTCGCCATCAGCACCATGCCGGCACAGGTGGCAAAGATGCCTCCCGAGAAGGTACGAATCGGTTCGAAAAGCCCGTTTTTATCAATGAGCCGCGAGATAGTGGTCGATTCGCCACCGGGGATCGCAAGGACATTGCATTCAGCAAGATCTGTTGCATTCCTGACCTCAAAAACCCTGGATGAGGGTGCACACCCCATCCGCTCAAGTGCAAGCAGGAAAGCATCGATATGTTCGCTGACGTTTCCCTGCAGTGCAAGTACGCCGATCCTAGCGTCCACGGGTCTGCAACACCTCATCGTCCCTGAGGGTGTGGACATCGAGTCCGGGCATGGCGTCACCAAGGCCGGTGCTGACCCTTGCAATGACCTTGGGGTCATTGAAGTGGTTGACCGCTTCCACGATCGCTTTTGCCATACGCTCGGGGCTCGATGATTTGAAGATCCCCGACCCGACAAAGACGCCGTCCGCTCCGAGCTGCATCATCATGGCTGCATCAGAGGGTGTGGCAATACCGCCAGCCGAGAAATTCACGACGGGCAGGCGCCCACGTTCTGCGCACTCGATGACCAGTTCTGCAGGGGCTTCGATCTCGCGTGCGTAATCGGTCATTTCCTGTTTGTCAAGGCCCCGCAGCATGCGGATCTCTCCCATGATCGTGCGCATGTGGCGGACAGCTTCGACTACATTACCGGTACCAGCCTCTCCCTTGGTCCGGATCATGGCTGCACCTTCGTTGATCCTCCGGAGTGCCTCGCCGAGATCGCGGGCTCCGCAGACAAAGGGAACCTTGAACTGTTTCTTATCGATATGGTATTGCTCGTCTGCCGGCGTCAGGACTTCACTTTCGTCAATCATGTCCACGCCAAGGACTTCCAGCACCTGGGCTTCGACGAAATGCCCGATCCGCACCTTGCCCATGACCGGGATGGAGACCGCTTCGATGATCTCGGTGACCTTCTCGGGATCGGCCATGCGGGCGACACCGCCCATCTTCCTGATATCGGAGGGGACCCGCTCCAGTGACATGACTGCGACTGCACCGGCTTCCTCGGCAATCTTTGCCTGCTCGGCATTCACAACATCCATGATAACGCCCCCTTTCTGCATGGACGCGAAGCCGCGCTTGAGAAGCTCAGTACCAAATCTCAGTTCTTCCAGTTTCATATGCCTGTACTATTGATCAGCGCACCCAATAAAAACAACGTACAAACGGCAAGTATTGCCCCCATCAGGGTGACAAAACGCGCCGCCCGGATGATCTCAGGGCCAGCTTCATCCAGTGTCCGCAAACTGTCGCCAATCGTATACACGCCGGGTTTTTCAAACTGTATCCCTATCCCCCCGGCCATTGCTGCCATGACGATTCCGCCATTGAAACCTGGTCGTTTCCTGCCATCGCGGCGCATCATCCGCGCAGCTGGTGATAACCTGCCGCAGAATGCGAAATACACGAGAAGGAGGAGGACGGTAATCCGTGCAGGAATGTAATTGAACAGATCGTCCATCCGTGCTGCACACCAGCCAATCCGTTCGCGCTCATCGCGATAGCCGAGCATCGCATCCATGGTATTTGCCGCACGGTACACCGCTGCCCCGGCAAGGCCAAAAACAGAGAAGAACAGCAACGGGGAGATGATACTATCTGTTATGTTTTCCGTCATCGATTCATACCCGGCAGAAAGGATATGCTGCCGGTCGAGCTGTGCCGTATTGCGGGAGACCAGGAGTTTCACCCGGTCCCGTCCGTCTTCCACGCCATCTTTCAATGCGGCCACAACCGCGAGAGTATGCTCTTCCAGTGAACGCCAGGCAAAACAGCTCTTCAGCAGGAACGGTGCAAGAAGCAGGTACAGGAACCATGGGGCGGTCGATGCAACCAGATAAAATGGCAGGGCAAAGAGGGCTGCGGTTATCAGCCAGAAGACCACACCCACACACCGCTGGATCGGCGGGGGAAACAGATCGGGTCTTCCCCACCACCCGATAAACCGGCCCAGCAGTGCGACCGGGTGATACGCGGAATGCGGGTCCCCGAAAAGGCGATCCACCGCCAGCGCTGCGGAAAGAACGATGGCAGAGAGCGCTATCTGTGACGGTACCATGTATAGAGTGCACCAACAATAAGGATAATAAAAGACGCGATATTGAGGAGTTCGATATCCGAATACAGCCACCCGCAGTACAGGATCAGCCCGATTCCCATCGTGACCATCAGCAGGTGGGGCCGGCCGCGTGCAACGGGTTGCATCGGGTACTCTTCCTGTACTTTTGGTCTTAAATGCTGGAGAGAGAGAACAGAGACCGGTAACGCTGCCTTCACCGCGCCATACCCGGCGATAATCTCAAGCTCAAAGCTACCTTCCCCGCAATCCTTTCTGATCGGGATGCTGAGTACTGCCTCATCAACAATGTACATATTCTCGTGAAAAAAATCTGTGAATATACTGGCATTGGCTGAGGTAATGGTGATATGGATGGGGGCACCACGGTTCAAAAATTTTAAGACAAGACCTGTGCCGGGTTCGGCCAGGACCTTCTCCCGGGGAATATCAATGGAATTAATGCCGGTACGGTTGAGGTAAATCTCATATCCGCCCACCACAGAACCACCCCCAACGGAAGACAACAGCATCGTGACGGGCAGCGGGAGGTTCATTCCGGCACCTTGACAGGTTAATGGCCTGCGGGAGGGAGGAGGTTGGGAATCCCCTCGTGGATAGGATAATCCGCCTGACAGGCCGCACAGCGGAGGTTTCCTTCTAAAATCTCCTTCTCGTTCTCCTTGTCAGCATGGAGCGTGAGATCGCCCTTGCAGACAGGACAGCAGAGAATATCCATCAGTGACCGCTTCATACGACTTCATCCCGTATGTCAATAATCTGTGTGACCTCAGGACCAGTGGATATAAGGGTAATCGGGCAGCCGATGTCGTCTTCAGCAATCTTCAGGAAGTCCTTAGCTTTCTTCGTTAACTTGCTGTAATCAGTGACACCAAAACAAGCTTTGTCGATATGGTCAATACCGGTGATTGCCGCCTGGGTGCACCCGTTGATCATTGCCGAGTAGCGGGCCATGCCCCCGTCCCAGCCGCCAATACGCCTCTTGCGGTGCGTGACGGTGCCGAATTCCTGGATCCCCATGGCATCGGATTTTTCAAAGCTCATTTCCGTGCCGAACGGTCCTTCACCCACGCGGGTGGGATACGCTTTAAAGACCACAACAACATCATCGATCTTGGTCGGGCCGACCCCGTTGTCAGCGGCTATCTGCGAAGCGGATGTGTCCTTGCTCGTCACGAAGGGATAGGTCCCATAATACAGCGAGATGCCAAAACCCTGGGTGCCTTCGAGCAGGACGGTGTTGTCCTTTTTCAGCTCGTCATCAATGGCTTTGGGAACATCCATCAGATATTCTGCAAGTTCGGGAACATCCTTTGCCTGCGGGGAGATCCGCATGACCCGGTCGGAATTAGCCGGCCCGCAGCCGGAACCGGTACTTCCGATCTTCTTCGCGAGGTGGTCGCTGCCCTTGTCGCGTGCAATATGATCTTCGGTGATAATCCCGCAGCGCCTGTCAACGAAAATCCGGCCTTTGACACCCAGCGTGTCGATTTCGTGTTTCAGGACCCGGGGATCGACAAGGACACCGCTGCCGATACAGAGTTTTGCGTCCTTATAGACAAAACCCGAGGGAACCATGCGCACACTATATTCCTTGGTCCCGACCTGGACAGTGTGTCCGGCATTCGGACCCACACCACCGCGGGAGATGATTACGGGTTTGTCCTTAAAAGCAATATGGGCAACAATCTTGCCCTTACCCTCATCCCCAAAAAATCCACCAACGATAATTGTACAGCTCATTGTCTTTCATGTAGTATTGGTCAAGTTCCAAAATAAACTATCCCTCAGGATACCGGCTGTAAGGACGCCGTGTTGGAACGTCGGAAGGGGAAAAAAGAGCCGATTATAGGGTTTTGAGGAATTCTTCCATTCTTCCGAGGGCTGTATTCAGGTCTTTGCGGGAGACTGCATATGCACACCGGAGATGATCTTCCCCGCCGGCACCAAATACACTGCCCGGTACTACCGCAACACGCTGTTCCTTCAATAATTGTTCGGCAAATTCAACATCGGAAAGGCCGGTCTTTTTTACAGAGGGGAACGCATAGAACGCACCTTCCGGGACATGGCAGGGAAGACCAATCCTGTTCAGCCCCGCGACAAACATGTTGCGACGGAGCCGGTACTCATTCACCATACTGTTCTTCTCTTCTTCTGCAGACCTGAGGGCCTCGACAGCTCCGACCTGTCCCATAACCGGGGCACAAAGCATGACATACTGGTGAATCTTGAGCGCTGCCTCAAGCAATTCCTGAGGAGCGCAGAGATAACCTATCCGCCAGCCAGTCATGGCATAGGCTTTCGAGAAACCGTTCAATGTGATCGTCCGTTCCCACAGGTCACTGACAGTTGCTGCTGCACAGTGCTTCGTCTCATACGTGAGTTCGGCATAGACCTCGTCACTGATGAGGAGAATATCGTTATCGATAACGATGTCTGCAACCGCTTTCAGGTCGCTGTCGGTCATCACGCCCCCTGTCGGGTTATTCGGGAAGTTGATGATCAGGGCTTTAGATTTCCGCGTGATTTTTTCTGCGAGTGCATCCGGGTTCAGCTTGAAATGGTCTTTTTCCGTGCACCGGACCGGGACCGGTTTTCCCCCGGCGAGGGTGACACAGGGAGCATACGAGACATAACTGGGCTGTGCAATGAGTATTTCATCGCCCGGGTCCACGATCGACCGAACTGCAATATCCAGTCCTTCGGAGACACCGGTGGTGATAAGCATGTCGGTATCCGCGGAGTACTTGAGGTTATAATGCTGGGCAAGGTACCGGGAGAGAGCATCGCGAAGGGACTGCAGCCCCTTGTTGGAGGTATAGGAGGTTGTGCCCTGCTCGATCGAGTAGATACTTGATTCACAGATGTTCCACGGAGTACGGAAATCCGGTTCACCAACACCCAGTGAGATCACGTCTTCCATGGTCAGGACAAGGTCGAAGAATTTCCTTATACCTGATGGCGGGATCTCTTCTGCACGCTTTGAGACAAAGTTACGCATAATGGCACCTTACGGGGAGATCTGAAGGCGTTCCGGCTCTGTCTGTTCAAAGAGTGTGTTGCCGTTCTCTTTATACGACTTCATAATGATGTGTGTCGCCGTTTCCCGGATCCGGTCCATCGGTGCGACATGCTCGGATACGAACCGGGAGACCTCCTGCATATTTTTTCCGGTAACAAGCAGCTGGAGATCATAGGTACCGGTCATAAGGCGCAGCGTCTTGACCTGCCTGAACCGGGAGAGTCGCTCTGCGATCCTGTCGTACCCGTAATCGCGCTCGGGGCTGACCTTGAGTTCGATGATAGCTGAGACCTCGCCGTTTCCTGCCTTCTCCCAGTTGATCACGGTCGAATATCCCTTGATCACATTTGCAGCTTCAAGTGCGCTAACCCGCTTTGCAACCTCACTTGCGTCAAGGCGGATCATAGTTGCAATTTCTTCTGCTGAGAGCCGGCTGTTCTCCTCGATAATATGGAGGAGTTCGAGATCTTTTTCATCCATTTCTTTTCACCTGAACCAGGTTTTCAACCATTTTGCTTCCATCTGGGAAACATCGAGATCCTTGAGTCCGTTAAGGCGGGGATCCTTGAGAACAACCTCGCGGATCTTTCCCGTGTTTGAATCGAACCACATCTCTTTTGTCCTTCCATACCGCCCGCGGCTGACGACACGGGTATTGATTACACCGAGCATGTTAAGTTCGGAGATCAGATCTGTAATTCTCCGGTGCGTCAGGACGTCGAGCTCCACGGAGGGGGCTATATCCTGGTATATACGTGAGACTTCCCCGCTCGTAAAGATATTCTGTCCCAGTTTTTCAAGGGTCAGCATCGAGAAGAGAATGAGCTTGCTCTGGGTGGGCAGGGTTGCAATGCATTCGATCATGCTGTCGGTCTCGATCTTTGCCTGGGCCTGTTTGACATGTGCTTCGGTAACCTGCGTTGATTCATCCCGGTCCGCAAGCTCGCCGGAAATCCTGAACAGGTCAAGCGCCCGCCGGGCATCGCCATGCTCCTGTGCTGCAAGCGCCGAGCAGAGCGGGATGACCCCTTCAGCAATCGCACCCGACACAAATGCACCTTCCGCACGNTGTGCGAGAATATCCACCAGCTGGGGGGCATTGTAAGGAGGGAATACAATCTCTTCTTCAGAGAGGGAGGAGAGGACCCGGGGATCCAGAAAATCCTTAAAACTGAGATCGTTAGATATACCGATAATACTCACTTTCGAGTTCTTGAGATCGGAGTTGATACGTGTCAGGTTGTAAAGGGTATCGTCGCCACTTTTCTTGACAAGCTTGTCAATCTCATCAAGGACAATAACGAGGACTCCGCCACCGGCTTCAAGCTGGTTTTTCAGCTCTGCATATACCTGATCGGTTGGCCAGCCGGTCATGGGGATATGGGTTTTGGTCTTGTCACTGGCCATCTCATCAACAACATCTAGGCATTTTGCTATCTGGGCAAGTACACGATACTGGGTATCAATTACCTCACAGTTGAGGTGAACAATCCGGCAGAGAGTTCCCATTTTACTGCTGGCTTTCTCAAGCTCGGTTCCAACATACCGCACACACGCGGTCTTTCCGGTGCCGGTTTTCCCATAAATGAGGATATTTGAGGGGGTTTCATTCCGGAGGGATGGGGCCAGGATAGAGGCAACCTCATCAATCTGTGGTTTCCGATGAGGGAGAATCTGGGGACGGTACGAGTGTCGGAGGACTTCCCGGTCCTTGAATATCCGGTTATTGGTAAGATATTTCTTAAAAAGGCCTGTTGATGAATCTTCTGTTTCGGGCATAGTTTCACAGTGGAGCTGAGCATTGGTGGGATGAGATAAAAAAACGATCGGTTTAGTCGGAATATAAACCCCTTTACTTCTAGTGGAATACCCTTAATTTTTCATTTGTTTCTTAAAAACGGCGATTAATGAGATATTTTATATAATATATTCTTGTTTACCAGATATCTTTTTGAGTTTTCAGATTATCTCTTTTTTTGGCAGTTAGCGAAAAAATGCAGGCAGTAATCCCTTGATAGTTNATCTGGGGGGACACCCCTTTGTTTCGTGTGGAACTTGTAAAGGAGGAACTCTCCTTTCCTTAGAAATAAATCCAAGGATCCTGTTGTAATTATATTGTTAATACTATATAAATCTATTTGGATATTTGTTAAGGAATTATCGAAAAAAAATTGACCTCAAATTTTCCATTCTAAAGCTGGTTACTATCAAAATGGACATTGAGCCTACGGGCACAGGTATAAAGAATGGAAATTTTGAGGACATTTGCATTTTAAATTAAAGAAAACCACCCGGGAAAATATTTCCACTGGAACCAATGGGGTGTGTCCGTCCCAAACTGGAAGAGAGATAAATCAATAGTACAGACAAATACCGGTAGTAACAAAGACAGAATTCTCAATACCAATGAGTAGTAACATCTCTTCTGTCATGAGCCATAACCATACCAGACAATTCGAGATCACCGGGGCGGTCATTACGGTGTCAACTACCCGGACTACTGAGACAGATACCAGCGGGAAGACCATCACCAGACTCCTTGAAGAAAAGTCCATCTCTGTCCGGCACTATGCAATCATTCCCGATCGTGTCGATGCAATCCGGAATGAGCTTTTCACAGCCTTAAAAAAAGCCAACTGTATTGTTATCAACGGGGGTACCGGGCTTACGTATGATGACTGCACCATTGAAGCGGTATCACCACTTCTGGAGAAGAGAATCGAGGGCTTTGGTGAATTCTTCCGGATGAAGAGCATCCAGCAGATTGGTACATCATCNATGCTGTCCCGGGCAGTTGCAGGGATAATTGGTGGAAAAGCGGTTTTCTGTATTCCGGGATCCACTCCTGCAGTCACTCTGGCAACCACGGAACTGATCCTACCAGAAATTGCCCATATTATCAGTCACGCGAATATCTGAGAGGACAGGACTAAATCTCTCTCTTATCCGGAATAAAAACCCGGAACCACAGGGTGAAATTTATCGCATGACCTGCAGCAGCGCAACCCGCTCGAGTACCAGGTCGATAATCCGCTCGTCCCCCCCGGCAGCTGCAATCTCCTCTTGTGAGATTGAATACGTTTCCTTCAATCGCGCGCTCTTCCCGGAATCAATGATATCCCAGTTGTCCTGGACAAAGAGGAATAGTGGTTCAAGTGCTTTCCAGACTTCCGGTTGCACAGGGATACAACATACATATACCCGGTTCTCCCCGGCATGGATCCCAAAAGAGGCAGCAGTATTACACTGGCGGGAACCTGCTGCAAACAGGAGAGATTCCATCTCAAGGGTGTTTGAGATTGCTATCCCCTCATCAAATGCCCGTACCGCACTTGCAACCGCCTTCGCGGCATGTATTTTACCGGCAATCATGTCCGCATTGAAGCAGATAATGTGGGTATTATGTGCTGTTGCAATAGCCCGGAGATCCCGGAGGAAGGCAGCCGGGTCATGAATTGAACAGTGGGCAGCCCGGATATCACAGGCAGATGGCAGGGGGTACATACATTCACCTGAAATGAGAGAGTGTTGATTGTCCGTCATTATTATTTCCATCTGAAGATGTCTTCTCGCGCGGCCCATCGTGCTCAGGCTTTGGCAGACCAGCAGTTTTTTTACCCTCGAGCTGGGCAAAGATCTGTTCGGCAATTCCACGGCCGATGATCCTTGTTACGGATTCGAGTCCGGCTGCGAGCGCTGCATCCGGGGAAGTAATGTTGTTATTGAAAAGCCGGCGCGCCCTGACCCGCCCGATACCCCGAAGTTTCACCAGGGGCAGGAGCTCGCGCCGTATACCATTTTTCATGCAGATCTCGTACTCCCGGATCTGCGTCTGGAAGGCAGGTGCAAACATCCGGGAGAGCTCTGCAGTGGCATGCAGGAGCCAGTTAACGCTCTCGACCATACCATATACGTCTCCGGGGCCTACCGCGTAACGCTCACAGATCCCGGCATCCGGGAGTTCATCGGTCCAGTCCGTAAGAAGCATAGCTGTCTTGATCGCACGGAAATATTCTTCATCCTCGTCCTCATCGGGAGGCATGGGGAGCCAGAGTTCCTCTTCATGTTCACCGATCATCCGCTCCAGCTGCGGCCGGTCAGAATTTCGTACATAGAGGCGGGGCATATCGGGGGTGCTGCAGATGAGCTGGAGGAGGCCGGTATCGGCATAGTCTGTTCTTTCCTTAAGTGTGCTTACGATCCGGGCGGCACTCCGGGGATCGATATAGAGCCGGGATACCAGGGAGCCGAACTCGGTTGCCCCGATATGTTCGCCGATCTCCAGTACCATCTCTGATTCAACAAGGAACTTCAGGGCGGAATCCACCGCGCGCTGCATCAGGCGACCCTGGCGATGTTCATGGACGTAGAAGCTCCGACTCATGAATGTCGTCAGTTCATGGCGGGTTCCTG
>JGI20214J51088_10002531_pt1 | contig 12144 bp, 8 predicted proteins | sample WetSurMetagenome_FD_51088 | JGI IMG/M metagenome (IMG submission 51088)
TCTCTGCTACCTTTTGAGCGATGAGGGGGGCGTTGCCTCCGGCGCGATTGTTGATGATCACGTTGGCCTGCACGTCCTGCTTGATGGCCTCGATCATGACCTGTGCAGTCTCTTCGGGCATGCGAGGACTCATCATCCCCTCCACCAGCTTGTCAAAGGGAAAGGCCTTGAGATAGGCTTCTTCGTAGCGCATTCCGATGGGCGTCATCAGACGGACAATCATCTGCTTTCCTGCATTGAAAAATCGGCCCGATGCTTTCGACAATTGTTTGCGAAGAGGAGGGAGCCATGTCCAGTGCGAGAAGACCTGGCCGATGCCGTGTTTTTCAAGCAACGCAAAATAGGCTTTGGTGAGAAGCGCTTCGGTCCTCACTTCCAAGTGATAGCGACCATCCTTTGGGATCGTTTCGAAGAACCGGTCGAGAGCAGAGACAAAGAGATCGGGCGAAGTCCTTTCTTTTTTTGCCTGGTACTCCTGCTCAAAGATAAGACCGTGCAGGGTTGATCCCAGCAGTTCCTGAGCGGGCGCATAGAATTTGTGAACGAAGATATCCGCATTAAGATACCATGGGTTCTCAGCAAACTTTCCTCCTCTCCACAGCTTCTGAGCGAAGATCGTTTGGGGCACTTTGAGGACGACCCGGTCCGACTCTTTCAGATGTTTCCGATAGGTCTCAAGCACGCGAAGGGTAGGGGTAGGATTCGAATGGTCGTCCAGAAGCAGACTGTAGAAAGTGAAATCCAGTTCCAGAACCGTGAAGTGCTGAAAATACTCCTGCACGCTTTCCACGGGCAAGAGTTCCTCGGTGACGGTCTGACCTCCCACGGTCTTGGATCTTTTGGAGATCTTTCCTGCGAATCGCTCCGGGGAATAGACCTGCCCGAGCCAACCGGCATACCGGTCGCTGGCTGTGCCCAAGGAGACGCCGGAATGGAGGTCGCGGAATAGGAATTTTTCTATATCTGAATCCATTTTCGAATTGCACCTAAGGCGCTTCAAATTTTTTCATGCGGAGGGTGCGACCAGTATTACCCCCTCCCCTGGTGGGAGGGGACAAAGGGGAGGGGGATTCGAAGAGCGGATGAGTCCTCTCACCATCTTTTACACCCCCACCCTTGCCCTCCCCCATCGAGGGGGAGGGGTCACTTAAGTTGTAGTAAAGCGCAAGGTGTCTTGTTTGTCACCCTTCTTCCCAAGGTCTTCGCCCTCGGCTCCTTGCTCCATGCTCTACGCTCCTTCAAGGGATTAGCTTCAGCTTCTGTCCCGGCTCAATGTGAGAGTCCGGAAGTCCATTGAACGCTTTGAGCCGTTCCACAGGCACGCCGGTGACCGCGGATATCCTGTTCAATGTGTCTCCCTGTTGGACCACATAAAAACTCTGTGATGAATTATTCGCAGGATGCGAAGAGTTGTTGTTGGGCCGGGCTGCCGCAGAGGCCCCGTTGTTCAGCTGGGCGAGAGCGGCAAGGGCACTGGTTCCTGAACCGGCAGGCACTTTAATGCTGTATTGGCCTGTAGGGAGATAGTAGCCCAGCAATTCCGGGTTTAGCTCCTTGATCACCTTGAAGTCCGTTCCAATGGCCTGAGCCAGATCCGTAATATGGATGGAGGAACTGACGTTCACCGTCACCGTGTCGGATTTCAGAGGCTTGTAAAGCTGGTCTTCGGGAAGGATGTAGCCGTAGCGGCGCGGATTTTCCATGATGATTTTGATGGCGGCGATGCGAAAGATATATCGCTCCGTTTCCGTAGGCAGATTCAGCCGGTAGTAGTCTGAGACTTTCTGCTCCGCGATTTCCTTCTGCAAGCGGTTTTCGCCGCAGTTGTAAGCGGCCATGGCCAGGGTCCAGGATCCAAACATCTCCTTGAGTTGCGTCAGATAAAGGATGGCCGCCTGGGTCGAGCGTTCAAGGGCCATTCTTTCATCCACGGTCTGATCTTTCCGAAGCCCTTTTTTTTGGCCGGTCTCCGAGATGAATTGCCAATGTCCAAGGGCTCCTGAGGTTGACCGTGCGTAGGGGATGAGAGAACTTTCAGCCACAGCCAGATACTTGAGGTCATCGGGCATGCCTGCATCGCGGAGCGCCTTTTCGATGAATGGGAAGTACCGGGCCGCTCGCTTGAGCAGCATGAAGACCCGGGCGTGATCCCAAACCATGACGGTGAACTCCCGGTCCAGCATCTCAAAGACATCCGGGTTTTCAAGGGGCATGCGTTCTCCGCAGAGAGTCAGTGCTTTGGGGCAAGGGAAAGCATTGAGGACAGGGGTCGATGCTTCCTGTGCAGCTGCGCATGGGGAAATTGTGAAAAGGAAAAGGACCAGATTCAGGGTTACACGTTGAAACGTCGCTCGCATAAGAACCTCAGTAGTCACAGAGATAACAGGTTGCTCAAAAACGNTCAGATACAAGGCGCCAAGTGAAAGTGACGAGTGACAAGTGACGAGTCACGAGTGAAAAGTCCGTGCTTTGATCTTGTCACTTGCCCTTCGACTTCGCTCAGGGCCGTGAGTTTATCGAACGGTTACTTGTAACTCTTCCTTAAGATGGGCGTTTTTCAGCAATCTGCTTATTTTATCCTAGCGTAACCTGGTAAAGAGCGTCAAGGGCTGGAGAAAAAAATGGTTGAGGTTTTGAGGGGGATTTCATAGTCTCGATAGTCGATAAGCTTATGGAAAGGAAGATCGGTCATGATGGATATTAAAGTGGAAAAGGATCCTCACGTCCGGATCCCTGAAGACCAGGATGTGCGACTGGTGTACACGTCGTCCTTCTTCGAAAAGAACGGACTCTTTAAGTGGATCTCCGATTTCAAGCTGGGCACGGCCGGTTATAGAGACACGATCGACATGAACGATTTTCTGTCAACCGATGCGCCGTACAACGCCCATACGATCATGATCGTCGCAGAAGCGATGGCGCGGATCTACAACAAGAAGGGCTATGGCTCCATCCACCTGGGCGGAGAGGTGCGGCGTTACACTTCAGAAATCATCAGCCTCATCGGGAGGATCTTTGCTGCCCACGGGATCATGGTCCATCTCAATGCGGACAGGGGCACGACTCCCATCTGGGCCACTTCCTTCGGCGTGTTCTACAATGAGCTCGATGGCGGAGCCAATATCACCGCCAGCCACTCTCAGAACTTCAAGCAAGGCTTCAAACCGGTCGACGAAAAGGGAATGCAGCTTCTGGGCATGGCGGATGAGATCAGAGACGAGGTGCGCCGAATTGGGCAGGAGGCGAAGTCGGGTTCCTTCTCGATTGCTCTGAGCGCTGCGGACTCGCCGAACATCAAGAAGGACTTCCACTACCTGGAAGCCTATGCCGATTACTTGAAAGACATCATCCCTGAAGAAGCGCTGCGTTTGATCCGCGAGGCACAAAAGGCCGGGATGAAGGCCGGCGTTTCCACAGTGGGCGGAAGCATGTACGAGAACTCGCTGGCCATCTTTGAGCGCTTTGGGATCAAAGCCGGCCAAGGGGGCATGATCCAGTACATGCACTGGGAAAAACGGGATGACTTTCACAAGGTGGGGGAGATTGACGGAGAGAATTACGGGTGCGACCCCACAAAACAGATCATTTACCGTAATATCGGGCTGAAGGAGAAGCTCCTTTCAGGGGCGATTCACTTCGGCTTTATCTGGGATCCGGACGGCGACCGTTACAACATCGTCACGATCGCCCCGGGCTCTGTGAAGACGCGGGCTGAAGAGAGCGGCCTGGAAGTGGAATACATCGCGGAGACCGACAAGTGCATTGTCTATTTCAAGCCCAATCAGATTTATTTCCTCAACGCGGCTCTCAAGCTGGAAATGCTGGCTGAAAGCGGAGACCTTTTCAAGCACGATCAGGTGATCGGCACCACCTATCCCACGTCGAAATCCATCGGGGAATTGGCCGACGTCTTCAACAAGAAGTATGCGAAGGAGTTCGCTCGGTCCGGAACCCGCATCCGGGTGTTCAACACTCCTGTGGGATTCAAGTATTTCGGAGAGATGGTGGGGGACATTGAGGCCCAGTTGGACCGGGGGACCGAGGTGGTTCTCAAGGACGTGACCGGCAAGGAAGTATCCCTGGGCCGGAGCCCCCGAATTCTCATCATGGCGGAAGAATCAGGGGGCGCAGCCATGGGAAGTGCAACCTGGAGGCTGAGCAAGGACAAAAACAGAAAAAGCCTGGCCATGAAGGAAAAGGACGGCATGCAAATCGCTCTCATGAACCTGGGGGTGGTGAGCAAGCTCTTCCTAGAAAAGAAATCCTTTGCCGAGCTCTATGTAGAGAAGATCGAGGAGTACGACATTCAGCACCGGTATTACAACCGGATCGACAAAACGCTTTTCGAGGAAAGCCTCATTGGCGAGGCAAGAGAAAAGGCAAAAGCGATCGGGAACAAGGCCAAGGAATACACGGTCGACGCTTTCAAGGACCTGACCCGTAAGAAATCTCCTCAGGAAGCGCGGGAGGCCTTGCAGAGACTGGTGGGAGAAGGAGCCAGGGTGCCTGAGATCAAGAGAGTGTTCTGGGCAGGGGACGGGACCTACATCGATTTTGGGACCATGTGGTTTGAGCTGAGAGCTTCGGGGACCGATGCGGTTCTGAGGTTCTACATTGAGGGAAAAGACAGGGAGTTCCTGGATACGCTGAACAAGGCATTCGTCGGGATCGCGGACAGGAAGATCAAGGAACTCAGAAGTGCCTAAAGTTGGAAAGACCAGTGACCAGTGACGAGTGACAAGTGACAAGAAAAGAAAAAATGGATTACCACTCGTGACTTGTTACTCGTCTCTCGTCACTAATAGACAAAGGATAACCGATAACGAATAACTTCCAACGATCTCACAGGAGGAAAAAGACCATGAGGAAAAAGCTTTTCTTGATAGCGCTTGTGTTGGGCGGACTGCTGATCATGAACCCGGCCCACGCCCAAACTACCGATAAACCCTTTATTTTCGGAGTGCTCCTGGTGGGGCCTTACAACGATCATGGATGGAGTCAGGCCCATTACGACGCAGGGCTTTATGTTGAGAAAAAAATCCCGGGCACTAAGATGATCTATATCGATAAAGTCAACCCTGCGGACAGACCGGGAGTCACCATTCCTCAGCTTGTGGATGACCTAGTCGGAAAAGGGGCAAAGCTCATCATTGCCAATTCGGACGACATGAAAGACGGGGCAAGAGAGGCGGCCAAACTCCACCCCAGCATTTCTTTTCTCCACGTGTCCGGGGACGATGTCCTCACCGGCAAAGCCACGAAAAACCTGGCCAATGTCATGGGCCGCATGGAATACGGAAAGATGATCGCCGGCTTTGCAGCGGCACTGACCACCAAAACAGGAAAGATCGGCTACCTCGGCCCTCTGATCAATGAAGAAACGAGACGGCTCGCTGTTTCGGCTTATCTCGGAGCCCGTTACGCATGGGAAAACGTGCTGAAAAAGGATCCCAAGGGTCTGGCGTTCCAGGTCACCTGGATCGGTTTCTGGTTCAATATCCCCGGCGTCACGGCGGATCCCACTCAGGTGGCCCAGAATTTCTTCAACACGGGCTACGATGTGGTGATCTCCGGAATTGACACCACAGAAGCTCTGGTGGTGGCGCGGCAAAAGAGACAGGAGAAAAAGCAGGTCTGGGCCATTCCGTACGATTACAAAGGAGCGTGCGAGGGTGCCATGGACGCCTGCGTGGGTGTTCCGTACTTCAACTGGGGGCCCACCTATGTTCATTTCATCAAGGAGGCGATGGATGGAAAATTCAAGCAGGAGTGGCTCTGGAACGCACCGGACTGGAAGGACATCAACAATCCTGACACCAGCGCCGTAGGATTTCTTCCAGGAGGCGCTCTTTCGAAGACGGCACAGGCTTCTTTGGACACTTTTGTCAAGGACCTCGGAAGCGGAAAGGTCCAGCTCTTCAAGGGGCCTCTGGATTACCAGGACGGGAAGCCTTTCCTGAAAGCAGGGGAAGTGGCAACGGACAAACAGATCTGGTACATGGAACAGCTCCTGAAGGGAATGTCAGGAGAGAGCAAGGCGAAGAAGTAAGATCTCACTACAGAGGCGCAGAGGGCACGGAGAAACCATCGCCCAGTTGCCGGGAGCTACCGGCAACTGGGCGGTTCCTCCTGCCTGTCAAAAAGAATCCTATGAGGATCACGCTCAGGGACATTCGCAAGCGATATGGGAAGGTGAATGCCAACGACGGGATCGACCTGGAGATCACCGAAGGATCCATCCACGGAATTCTGGGTGAAAACGGTGCAGGCAAAAGCACCCTCATGAAGGTTCTTGCGGGATACACGNCCAAGACTTCCGGCACGATTCTCATCAATGGTCAGCCCGCAGAGTACGACCACCCCTCACAAGCGACTCGCCTGGGCATCGGCATGCTCTACCAGGATCCCCTTGATTTCCCGCCGCTCACGGTCCTGGAAAATTTCATGATGGGGCTCGATCGTGGACTCGTTTCAAGAGAGGAGGCCTATCGTGTCCGTCTCAAGGAAATGGCCGATCATTTCGGCTTTCATCTCGACCCCGGTACAGCCGTCGAACGTCTCACGGTGGGAGAGCGGCAGCAACTCGAACTGGTCAGGCTTCTTGCGCTGGGCGTGGAAGTGTTGATTCTGGATGAGCCTACCACGGGGATCTCGAGCCTTCAGAAGCAAGCCCTGTTCAGTGCCCTCCGGAAGCTTGCCAGTGAGGGAAAAACTATCCTCCTCGTTTCTCACAAACTCGAAGATGTGGAAGCCCTTTGTGACCGAATCACGGTTTTGAGGCGCGGGAAGGTGGAAGGGGACATGGGCTTGCCGTTTGAGGGCGGAAAACTCTTGGTGTGGATGTTCGGAAACGAACTCGCTCCGCCTCCCTGTTTCGAGAGACGGACCGGGGAGGGACCCCTGGCTCTGGCCATGGAGGGGGTATCTGCTTTGGGGGGAAGAGCCGGGCTTAGCTCGTGCCAGGTGGCGGTACGGAAGGGGGAAGTGCTCGGGCTGGCAGGGCTGGAAGGAAGCGGGCAAGGTCTCTTTTTGCGGCTGGCTGCAGGACTTGAGAAACCTCAGACGGGGAAGATCCGGGTGGCCGAGGAGGACATGACGGGCAGGGATCACCATGCCTACAGAGCCAAAGGAGTCACGTTTCTGCCGGCGGGCCGGCTTGAGGAAGGGTTGATGCCCGGCCTGACCATCACAGAACACTTCGCTCTCCAGCAGCAGAAAGGGGTTGTGATCCACTGGCCGAAAGCCTGGGACAGGGCTCAACAAGGGATCGAGCGATTCAGGATCCGGGGCAATCCTTTTTCGGCAGCAGAATCGCTTTCAGGAGGAAATCAGCAGCGCCTGCTCCTGGCTCTGCTTCCGGACAATCCGCTGCTGCTGCTTCTGGAGCACCCCACGCGTGGGCTTGATATGGATTCGGTGCGGTGGGTGTGGGAAAAGCTCACGGCCTATGCGGTTCAGGGGACGAGCATTGTCTTTTCGTCCGCTGAGTTGGACGAGATCTTTCAAATGGCCGATCGGATCCTGGTATTTTTCAACGGGGTGGTGGTGAAGGACGTGAGGACTTGCGATACGACGGTGGAGGAGCTTGCGAAGGCCATCGCAGGCAAGGGATAGCCATGAGCCTCTTTCCTGAAAGCACCCCGCCCAAAGAGCTTCTCCTGAGAGTCCTCTTCATCGCAGGGGGTGTCTTTTGTTTGACCAGCCTGGTGCTCCTCGTTGCAGGCGCTCCTCCCTGGCCGGCCTTTTATCATCTTTTTCTAGGTGCTTTTGGATCGTGGAGCAAGCTGGCACAGGTATTGATGGTTTGGATCCCTCTCACCTTGTGCGCTTGTGGGTTGCTTTACAGCTTTCGAATCGGGTTGTGGAACATCGGTGTGGAAGGTCAGGTCGTGGCCGGCGCCATAGCTTCCACCGCCGTGCTCAGGTTCGGAGTGGAGGCCGGAGCCCCCTTTCTGATGATTGTCCTGGCATTCGCAGCAGGAATGCTGGGAGGAAGCGCCTGGGCGATCCTGGCCGGTTTCCTCAAGACCAAGGGCGGCGTCAACGAAATCTTTGGCGGGCTGGGACTCAATTTCGTAGCACAGGGAATCACCCTCTGGCTCATTTTCGGACCGTGGAAACGGCCCGGGGTTGGGTCGATGAGCGGGACAGAACTGTTCCCTGAATCCTTGTGGCTTCCCACGCTCCTGTCCGGAAAGATTTCACCCGTCGGCTTGGCCGTCACGGTGCTCGCCCTTGTGGTGGCGACCTGGGTGCTCAACCGTACAAGATTGGGGCTTGCCCTCAAAGGGATTGGGAGCAATGCAAGGGCGGCGTATATTCATGGCCTGAACCCGAATACCTATTTTATCATTGCCATGGGAATGGCTGGAGGGTGCGCAGGGTTGGCCGGAGCATTCCAGGTTACCGGAGTCTATCACCGCCTCATCCCCGTCATCTCGAGCAACTACGGCTATCTTGCGCTTCTGGTGGTGATGCTTGCCAATTACCGAGCCTGGGGATCGCCCTGGATCGCTTTCTTTTTTGCGTGCCTAAACGTGGGAAGCATCCAGCTTCCCATCGTGCTTAAACTGGACTCTTCGTTGAGCGGGATCATCCAGGGAGCCCTAGTGCTCACCACCCTTCTGGTGTATGGGCTGCGGCGCAAAGCCAAGGGGGAGGAGCGTCCCGCCTAAGGCGGGACTTGAGGAGCGGTGCTGTCGCACCTTGAGGATCGGGCCTGACGGCCCTTGAGGAGCGTCCCAAGAGGGGACTTGAGGAGCGGCGCAGGAGCGCCTTGAGGCAAAAGCGACAATTGCCTCTTCCCTCAAGCGAACGAAGTGAGCGGTCCTCGAGCCCGGCGAAGCCAGGGCGCTCCTCGAACGAAGTGCGCCTTATAGTGGTGCTGCCCACTTTGAGACCGTAGGAAGCCATGTGTCACGAACCATTGAGTTGGCTGTGGAACTGAACAATGACCGATTTTGATCTCACCATTCTCCTCGCTTCCATTGTGGCCGGCGCTGCGCCGATTGTCCTGGCCGTTCTGGGGGAGACGATCTCGGAAAAAGGAGGGGTTATCAATCTGAGCCTTGACGGCTCCATTTTGTTAAGCGCCATGGTCGCTTTTGCCATCGCCTATCAGAGTAACAGCCTTCTTCTTGGATTTGCCGGTGGCGCTCTCGTGGGAGCCCTGATAGCTGCGGTTGTTGCTTTTTTCAGCGTGTTCTTGGGCCTGTCTCAGGTGGCGGTAGGGTTTGTGCTCACCCTGACGGCCAGGGACCTGGCTTATTTTCTCGGGAACCCTTACGCGAGGCTTTACGGCCCGCAAGCCGGTTCGGTCCCTATCCCATGGCTTCAGGATATTCCTGTTCTCGGGCCCATTTTCTTCGATCAAAGCCTTCCGGCTTATCTGAGCCTGCTCCTGATTCCTCTTGTCTGGTGGTACCTGTACAAAACACCCATGGGGCTTCGGCTCAGGGCTATTGGGGAGAACCCGGAAGCAGCTTATGCCAGAGGCACCAACACACGAGCGATCCAGTTATGGTACACGGTGATGGGAGGTCTCCTGGTAGGCCTTGCAGGGGCTACCTTCTCTCTGTGCACCAAAACCGGCTGGGGCCGGCCTCAGGGCGCGGAAGGGACTGGATGGATTGCATTGGCGATTGTCATCTTTGGAGGCTGGCACCCGGTCAAAACCGCCCTGGGAGCTTACCTCTTCGCTTTTTTGCAGATCATGGGAATTCATTTCCAGGGCTGGTGGCCTTCGGTGCCTGCCCAGGTGTTTCAAGTCGCTCCTTTTCCTCTCATGATTTTCACCCTGATTGCCATGTACCTGGCACAGAGGAGCTCCGCAAAAAAATCGAGCAGGGCCTCCCCATGGCTTCGCGGTGTGGTGCGAATCTTGAGCGGAGCAGCCCCTGCGGGATTGGGAAGATCCTTCAGACCTGACTGATACAAACGCATTTGATTGCTTGTCATTGAGCCCCCTCACCCTNNCCCTCTCCCCCAGCAGGGGGAGAGGGGAAGGGTGAGGGGATGGTGTCCGGTGCAAAAGGAATTCATGCGTCTGTATTAGTCGGCCGGGCGCTTGACACTCGGCGAGCTATTCCCTATAGTTTATCAGTTGTGCAGTTCCCTTCCTTCATGAAGCATTCCAGCACAGCCGGGGATCAAGAGGGTTTGCGGAGGCCGAAAGGCAGCCGGCCTGAGTAGGGCGTCTTTCCCGGTGCATGGAGAAATGATCCAAGAATCACGAAAGACACAGGAGGACTGAGTGATGAAGACGAGGAAAGTGAAAGATCTGATGGTTCCCCTTGCGGAATATGCCACGGTTAACGTAGAGGCCAGCCTCCATGCAGCAGTGCTGGCCCTGGAAGAAGCGCAGAAGCGTTTTCGACAGGACCGCTACAAGCATCGAGCGATTCTCGTTCTCGACAAAAGCAAACACGTGGTGGGCAAGCTCAGTCAGCTTGACGTGATCAAGGGTCTTGAAGGAGGCTACAAGAAAATGGGAGACTTCAAGGGCATCTCCCACACGGGCTTCAGCACGGAATTCATTAAGTCCATGGTGGACAAGTATGATCTGTGGAAGAAACCCCTGGAGGACATTTGCAGAAGATCGCCTCACATTAAGGTGAAAGATATCATGTACGCGCCCACGGAAGGGGAATACGTTCATCAGGAGGCCACCCTGGATCAGGCGCTTCATCAACTCGTGGTGGGTCATCACCAGTCTCTGCTGGTCACGAAGGACGGCAAAGAAATTGTCGGCATCCTGCGGCTCACAGACGTCTTCCAGGAAGTGTGTGAAATGATCAAGGTGTGCCAGATGTAAGCNGNGTTGGCGTCTCCCGGCCGGGATGATGGAAAGCAGGAGGTTGTAGAGGTGTCATGAATTCCAACGAGGCCATCATGGCTTTTTCTCAGAGCGAGAAGGTCAAAGCAGGGTTGATCATGATCGCCGGCAGCCTGGAGCTTCTCAAGAACTTGGCGGGGGAAGAGAAGCGCGGAGCATCGAGAATCATCTATATGGACTTGAGCATGCTGGGGCACGAAGTCGGCCTGGCCAAGGTCGTCACAGGGCACGAGGAGTGGAACGAGGTTGAACGCTTCCTGAACAAAGCGTTGGTGATGTTTGATTCCGGAATAGGGGAGGAAGCCCTGATTCATGTGTCCAGGGCCCTGAGCCAGGTGACGAACATCGGCCAGCAATCCATGTCGTATCTAAAGCAGACCAACCTCCTCTAATCTCTATGGGTCTCATTCCCCGCAGCTTGCTGCGGCGTCGTCATTCCCGCGAAGGCGGGAATCCAGTCTTGCGGTGCTCTCTGGACACCCGCCTGCGCGGGTGTGACAATAGTTCACATTGCTCTGGTACTCCGTTGCTTGCGGCGGGGTAGTTCATTCGGTGAGCTGTGCCGAGAAAAGAAGAAAACAAGAGGGTAAGCCGTTGGATCAGAAGAGAATCAAACAGCTGTTGGGAAAAGTGAAGACGGGCGAGGTGTCGGTCGATGAGGCGGTCGTCCGGCTCCGTGATCTTCCCTTTGAAAATATCGAAGTGGCTTGCATCGATCATCATCGGAGCATCCGAAGGGGTGCTTCGGAGGTGATCTTCGGAGAAGGAAAAGAGGTGGAGGATATCCTGGCCATCATGGACAGGATGATCGCCCAGGAGGAGAACATCCTCGTCACCCGCCTGTCGCCGGAAAAAGCGGCAAAGATCAAAAAGAAGTATGCGAAAGCGAAATATTACCCGAGGTCACGAACCCTCACGCTGATCCAACACGCCCAAGAGCTCAGGGGAAAGGGACCCATCCTTGTGATCAGTGCCGGAACGTCGGATATTCCCGTGGCGGAAGAAGCGGCCGTCACCGGCCGTTTCATGGGAAACGAGGTGGACACCCTTTATGATCTGGGTGTCTCGGGCCTGCACCGGCTGTTGGCACACAGGGAAAAATTGCTGAAGGCATCGGTGCTCATCGTGGTGGCCGGCATGGAGGGGGCCCTGCCCAGCGTGGTCGGCGGGCTTGTGGACAAACCGGTGATCGCTGTTCCTTCGAGCGTGGGCTATGGGGCGAGCTTCCAGGGCATTGCTGCCCTTCTTGGCATGCTCAATTCATGCGCTTCCGGCGTGACGGTGGTCAACATTGACAATGGATTCGGCGC
>JGI20214J51088_10002532_pt1 | contig 12143 bp, 9 predicted proteins | sample WetSurMetagenome_FD_51088 | JGI IMG/M metagenome (IMG submission 51088)
CTGGTTGAGGAGGGTCAGGCGTTCGCGTTTGTGATCGTAGTCAAAGATACCTCCGCAGCTCGGCGGCGCGCTGCGCCAGATCGTCGAGCTGGTTGGAGATGCTGTTGATGTGTTCGGCTTCCATGAGCTGGTTGAGGAGGGTCAGGCGTTCGCGTTTGTGATCGTAGTCAAAGATACCTCCGCAGCTCGGCGGCGCGCTGCGCCAGATCGTCGAGCTGGTTGGAAATGCTGTTGATGTGTTCGGCTTCCATGAGGCGCTTCCCGTTATGTTGCAAAGCCGCAATTATAGCCGGGGCCGGCCGGCGGTGGATTGACTGGGGCTGGCGGCGCGCGGATACTTGGCTTCGCGCCGCCGGGCGCGCCTTCTTCTTCCGCCGGATTCACTCCAATGCTCCATAAGCTCTCCGCCTTCGCCGGTATTCAGGGTCCGGTCGTCATCATCGTCATGGACGGCTACGGCCTGCCCAAGTCCGACACCGGCAGCGCCATCGCGGCCGCCCGCAAGCCGACCCTCGACCGCCTGTTCGCCAGCTACCCGAACATCCGCCTGCGCGCGCACGGCACGGCGGTGGGGATGCCTTCCGACGACGACATGGGGAATTCCGAGGTCGGCCACAATGCCATCGGCGCCGGTCAGGTTTACAGCCAGGGCGCGTCGCTGGTGGCGAATGCGATTTCCTCGGGCGCCATCTGGCAGGGCGAAGCCTGGCAGCAGATCGTCGCCGGGGCGAAAGCGGCGCGTGGGGCAATTCATTTCATGGGCCTGTTCTCCGACGGCAACGTGCATAGCCACATCGACCACCTGCGGGCGATGGTCGTCCAGGCCAAGGCCGAGGGCGTCAAGACGGTGCGCATCCACGCCCTGCTCGACGGGCGTGATGTGCCGGAAACCAGCGCGCTCGACTACGTCGCGCCGTTCGAGGCTTTCCTGAGCGAGATCAGTGCCGACGGTTTTGATGCCCGCATCGCTTCCGGCGGCGGGCGCCAGAACATCACCATGGATCGCTACGATGCCAACTGGGCGATGGTGGAGAAGGGCTGGAAAACCCACGTGCTCGGCGAAGGCCAGCAGTTCGCCAACGCGACTGCTGCGGTCAACGGCCTGCGCGAGCAGAATCCCGGCACCATCGACCAGGACCTGCCACCCTTCGTCATCGGCGAGAACGGCAAACCGGTCGGCACCATCGAGGATGGCGATTCGGTCGTTTTCTTCAACTTCCGCGGCGACCGTGCGATCGAGATTACGCGCACCTTCGAGGAAACGAGTTTCGACAAGTTCGACCGCGTGCGGGTGCCGAAAGTCACCTACGCCGGCATGCTGCAATACGACGGTGACCTGCAATTGCCGAAGCGCTTCCTTGTTGTTCCGCCGGCGATCAAGGACACCATGGGCGAATGGTTCAGCAAGGCTGGCATCGCCCAGTTCGCCTGTTCCGAAACGCAGAAATTCGGCCATGTCACCTATTTCTGGAACGGCAACCGCTCCGGCAAGTTCGCCGGCGAAACCTGGCAGGAGGTGCCGAGCGACGTCGTGCCCTTCGAGCAGCGGCCATGGATGAAGGCCGCCGAAATCGCCGACGCGATGATCTCCGCGCTGCAGAGCGGCCAGTACAAGACGCTGCGCTGCAATTTCGCCAATGGCGACATGGTCGGCCACACCGGCAATTTCCGTGCCGCGGCGCTGGCGGTCGAGGCGGTCGACCTCTCGCTGGCGCGCATCCTGCCGGTGATCGACGCGCTGGGTGGCGTGGCGCTGATTACCGCCGACCACGGCAACGCCGACGAGATGTTCGAACTGGACAAGAAAACCAGCCAGCCGGCCCGGAACAAGGACGGTTCCTACAAGGCCAAGACGGCGCACACGCTGAACCCGGTGCCGCTGATCCTCTACGACAACGCGAGTGGCGGCAAGCTTGGCCTCAAGCAGACGGATACGGCGGGGCTTTCCAATATCGCCGCGACCGTGGCCAACCTGATCGGGCTGGAAAAGCACCCGGCGTGGGACGATAGCTTGCTGGAANTCAGNTAAGGCCTGTCCCGGGAGGGAGGGTGTGGCTTACCCCCGCCGCCAGGCGTGGAAACGTTCGACCCAGACCAGCAATTTCTCCGGCGCATGCGCCTTCTTCCAGTTGCCAGCAACGTACTTGTTGGCCTCGGCCAGCGTCGGGTAAATGTGGATGGTGCCGAGGATCTTGTTCAGGCCGATGCCCTGTTTCATCGCCAGCACGTACTCGGCGATCAGGTCGCCAGCATGCTCGCCGGCGATGGTGACGCCGAGGATTTTGTCCTTGCCCGGTACCGTCAGCACCTTGATGAAACCGTGCGCCTCGCCATCGGCAATGGCGCGGTCNAGGTCGTCGATGCCGTANGTCGTCACTTCGCAGGGAATNTTCTTTTCCCTGGCTTCCANCTCGTTCAAGCCAACGCGGGCAACCTCGGGTTCGACNAAAGTCGCCCAGGGAATCACCGAGTAATCGGCCTTGANTTTCTTTATTGGGTCAAAAAGCGCGTTGACCGCGGCATACCAAGCCTGATGCGCTGCGGTATGGGTGAACTGGAACGGCCCGGCGACATCGCCGGCGGCGTAGATGTTGGGGTAATTGGTTTGCAGGAATTCGTTGGTCCCCACGGTTTTTCCGGTCGGAATGCCGAGTTCTTCCAGGCCAAAGCCCTTGAGGTTGGCGGCACGGCCAACGGCAACCAGCACGGCGTCGAAAGGGATGCGCATATCTTGTCCTTCGTGTTCGGCGATCAGGATTTTTTCACCGTTCTCGATGACGAATTGCTTGGCGCGGTGATCGAGTAGCACGGCAATGCCTTCGGCGCGGAAACGCTGGGTGACCAGTTCGGAAACCTCTGTATCTTCGCGAATCATCAGGCGCGGCGCCATTTCCACCTGTGTTACCTGAGCGCCAAAGCGCGCAAAAGCCTGGGTCAGCTCGCAACCAATCGGACCGCCGCCGAGCACGACCAGGCGCTTGGGCAATTTGCGTAATTCCCAGATATTGTCCGAAGTCAGATAGCCGACTTCCTCGATGCCGGGGATGGGCGGCACGAAGGGGNGGGCGCCGGTGGCGATGACGATGCTGCGCGTCGTCAGGCGCTGTGTGCTGCCATCGTCGCGGGTGATATCGACTTCCCACGGCGAAACAATCTTGGCCGAGCCGAGTACGACATCGACGCCCAGCTTGGTGTAACGCGCGGCCGAGTCGTGCGGGGCGATGGCCTTGATCACCGACTGCACCCGTTCCATCACCGTGGCGAAATCAAACTCGGCAGGCGCCGATGCGATGCCGAATTCCTTCGCTCTGGCCATGTGCGACAACAGCTTGGCCGAGCGGATCAGTGCCTTCGAAGGTACGCAACCAGTGTTCAGGCAATCGCCACCCAGTTGGTGTTTCTCGACCAGCGTCACCTTGGCCTTGACGGCGGCGGCGATGTAGGAGGTCACCAACCCGGCGCTACCGCCACCGATCACCACCAGATTGCGGTCGAAGCGCGCCGGCTTCTTCCAGTTGGCAAATACCTTGTTCGAGCGAACGATCTCGACGAGCTGGCGAGCGATCAACGGAAAGATGCCGAGCAGCACAAAGGAGCCGAGCAGGCCCGGAGAAAGAATGCCGGAGAGGGAATCGAGCTTGCCCAGTTGCGTGCCGGCATTGACGTAGACAATGGTGCCGGCCAGCATGCCGACCTGGCTGACCCAGTAGAAAGTACGGGCCTTCATGGTGGTCAGGCCGAGCAGCAGATTGATCAGAAAGAAAGGAATTACCGGCACCAGACGCAAAGTGAAAAGATAAAAAGCCCCCTCGCGGCGTACACCCTCGTCGATGGCGGTCAGGCGCTGGCCGAAGCGCTTGGCTACCCAGTCGCGCAGCAGGAAACGCGACATCAAAAAAGCCAGGGTGGCGCCGATGGTCGAGGCGAAAGAAATGATCACCGTGCCCCAAAGCAGGCCGAACACCGCGCCGCCCGCCAGCGTTAATAAAACAGCACCGGGCAGGGACAGCGCCGTCGTCACCACGTAAATGACGAAATAGGCAGCGACGCTGAGCAACGGACTATTCGCATGAAAGCTTTGAATAGCCGCCTGTTGCGTCTTGAGCGTCTGGAGATTGAGGTACTGCCCCAGATCGAAAGCAAAGAACGCGGCGATTGCCAGTCCGACCGTCAAAACCAATGCCAGCCTGCGAAATTGCATGNAAGACCCCAATAAATGTGATGGCCGGCGTTNAATCANGCTGGCCTGACCCTGAGCAANAGTCGGCTGACGGCACGATTTCTTACAAGCCATGGAAATTCCAGAGACAAGCTGAAATGTGCAGGGTGAAAATGTAAATCAATGTTCAAGATGATTTGACAGCGGCGGGAAGAAAATTTTTGCCGGGAATGTAAGAAAATGACCGTTCGCCGGACTAATCCTGTAAAGCACGGTGAATTCAGCTTCGAAGTTGAACTCACGACCTGAAATACTGGAGCAAGCATGAAATCTATCGCCCGTTTTTTCGCTGTTCTGGCTACCGCTGCTTTCGCCGCTGGCGCGCTGGCCGCCGGGCCGGCGCTCAAACTCGGCGTCGGCCTTTTTCAGCCGGACCGCGAGAAGAACGATGCCACCTACCGGCCGCTCGCCAATTACCTGTCAGCCAAGCTCAACCGTCCGGTCGAACTGCGCACGGTCGATAGCTGGGAAGGCCTGGCCAAATCGCTGGCCAACGGCGAAACCGATCTCGCCCTGATGGGGCCATGGGGTTACGTGCTGGCCAATCACCAGTCCGGCGCCCAGGTAATTTCGACCATCCTCTACGATGGCAAGCCCGAGTATTTCGCGATCATGATCACCCACCCCAATTCCGGGATCAACAAACCTGAAGACCTCAAGGGCCGAACCTTTGCCTTTGGCGACAAGGGCTCGACCTCGGGTTACCTGATTCCACTGCACTACCTGATGACGCAAGGCATCACACCGGAGGGATATTTCAGCAAGGTGGTCCACACCTCGCATCAGGCGATCGAAACGCAGGTGACGCAAGGNGTGCTCGATGCCGGCGCCGACTACAACCGCAACCGCAATGCCATGATCGAGCAGGGGCTGATCAAGCCGGAACTGTCGAAAATCATCTGGACTTCGTCTCCGCTGCCGAACGACGCTTTCGCCGTCAGCAAGGCGCTCTCAGGCGATGCGGCGCTGATCAGGCAGTTGCAGAGCGCCCTCGGCGAAATCGGTGAGACCCTGAAAACCCAACCCAATCTGCTGCCGCCGCATTACACCGGCTTTGTCAGCCGTGACAACAGCTTCTACAAACCGATCCGCGATGCCGGACTGGCCACCGGAAAACTGCAGGTCAAATGATGCTGGCACCTGCCCCTGGCAATCGTCTGGGTGGCGGACTCCGCGGCCGGCTCGGCTTTCTCGGGCTGGCCCTGATCTACCTGCTGCTGGTCGCTGCTTGTCTCGGTTCGCTGGCCCGGGAAAACGAACTGTCGCTGGGGCGTAACCCGCTGGCCAACCTGATGAAGACGGTGGGTGAATTCGCCCGACCGAGTTTTTTGGATGTCTGGTTCGGCAACCCGCAACTGGAATATCGCAGCGATGATGGCACCGTCCTCCGTGTCGAAAACCGGCAGGCCGTCGAGCGGGATTACCTCGCCGGCCTTGGGCGGGCGACGTGGACAACGATCCGCATTGCCACCCTTGGTTCCCTGCTCGGCGCGCTGCTCGCCCTGCCGCTGGCTGTGCTGACGGCACGCAATCTGGCCGCCCCCAAACCACTCGCCTGGCTGGCCAAAGGCATTCTCGACGTGGCCCGCTCCATCCATACGCTGGTTTTCGGGCTGGTGCTGGTCGGCATCGTCGGTCTTGGGCCAACCGCCGGCATCCTCGCCATCGGCCTGCATTCGATGGGCACCTACGGCAAGCTGTTCGCCGAAGCCATCGAGTCCCTCGACATGGCGGCCATCGATGCCGTGCGCAGCGTGGGTGCCGGGCCGGTGCAGGTGTTCTTCAACGCCGTCTGGCCCTCGGTGTTGCCGCAATTCGTCTCCAGCCATCTCTACGTCTGGGAATTCAATATCCGCGACTCGACCATCCTCGGCCTGATCGGCGCGGGCGGACTCGGCCTGCTGATTACCGAAGCGACTTCGCTTTTTCAATGGGGACGGCTGTCGACCGTACTGATCGTCGTCATCGCGCTGGTGGTTTCCTTTGACGCCCTCAGCCGACGGATACGGACGGCGCTGGCATGAGCGCCAATACCTGCATTTCCCTGCAATCCGCCCTCTGCGCCGCCGATGGCCGGGCGCTGCTGGAGATCGATCAGCTCACCGTGACCCACGGCGAACGGATCGCCATCGTCGGCCATAATGGCGCCGGAAAATCCACGCTGCTCCGCCTGCTCAGCGGTTTCATGCCGCCGGCTCATGGTCAGGTCGAGGTACTCGGACACAATCTGAGCCGGCCCCTGCCGGCCGGTGAATTACGTGCCTTGCGGGTCGAACTTGGTCAGGTCATGCAGGGACTGCATCTGGTCGCCCGGCTATCGGCACTCGACAACACGCTGATTGGCAGCCTCGGGCGGGTCAGCGGCTGGCGGAGCTGGACCCGCTGCTTTCCGGTCTCTGAAGTCACCCGGGCGGAAGCAGCCCTGCACGCTGTCGGTCTGCTGCCCCGCGCCCAGATCCGGGCCGACAAACTCTCGGGCGGCGAGCGGCAAAAAGTGGCCATCGCCAGACTGCTGATGCAGGGGCCGCGCCTGATTCTGGCCGACGAGCCGACCGCCGCGCTCGACCCTTCGGCGGCAGTGGAAGTCTGCCACCTGTTGAGCAAGACCGCTGCCGAAGCAACGCTGATCACGGTCGTCCACAACCCGTCACTGCTGCCGCTGCTGGCGGATCGGGTGATTGGCCTCAAACAGGGACGAATTTCCTTCGATTTGCCGATTGCTGCGGTCGACGACCAAAAACTGGTCGATTTGTACCGACCGGATGCCGGGGAGGGCAAGCAGCACTGGCAACTCGCGCCCGGCAAAGGGCTTACCCGCGAAAATAAAGTCATTTCATGAGTGATCTTGCCGGCCGTTCCTGCCCGCTGCGCTACCGCTATGGCGCCGAGACGATTGCCCGGCTGCTGGCCATCGAGGCCGAAACGCTTTACGTCGCCGGCGGCCTCTACGGCAATCTGCCAGCGCTGGCGGTGATCGAGGCCATGGCCGCCGCCGAACCCGGACCGGTCAGCATTGTGTTCAATGGCGACTTCAACTGGTTCAACGTCGATGATGCAGGTTTTGCCGAGATCAATCGCCACGTTCTGGCACACCACGCCATCCTCGGCAATGTCGAAGCCGAACTTGGAGTGGCGGGGGATGACGCGGGTTGCGGCTGTGCCTATCCGGATCATGTCGACAGTGCTGTCGTCGAACGTTCGAACCGGATTCATGCCCGGCTCAAGGCGACGGCGGCCAGGCACCCGGTGATACTCGAACAGCTTGCCACCTTGCCGATGTACGCACGCTTTGTGGTCGGCAATTGCCGCATCGGTGTCGTCCATGGCGATGCCGATTCGCTGGCTGGCTGGCGTTTCGACGCCGAAGCCTTGGACAACCCGGACAATGCGAATTGGGTAAGTGAAACCTTTCGGCGCGCCGACGTGGAGGTTTTTGCCTGCACCCACACCTGCCGGCCGGCACTTCGGGATTATCGTGAGCGGGATCAGGCGGGTCTGGTGATCAATAACGGCGCCGCCGGCATGCCGAATTTCAGCGGTCAGCGCGCGGGATTGCTGACGCGTATCAGCCTTCGGGCGCCGATCCACGATGTGGTTTATGGCGTAGTCAGCGGAGGTGTCCACGTTCATGCTGTGCCTGTTGCCTATAACCACAGCGCCTGGGAGGCCCAGTTTCTCGCCAATTGGCCACGCGGCTCCGATGCCTGGCTATCTTATTTTCAACGTATCGTGTCCGGGCGGCCATCGTTCGGCTGAAATGAAAGTCCTACCAACGCAGAGCGCCAGAATAATTCTCCGCCAGGATCCAGAAAATTGTTTCCCGGAAAGCTTTTGCCTATTTTATTTTTATGGCCACTTGTTTTGTAACAAAACTGAAGCAAATAACGTCATATTGCCAGTGGTGTTTCTCCACGGCCTCATTGAATGCCTTGAATTCGTCTTCTCTCCAGGAGGCGTAGCCAATATATTCATCAAAAACAATGACCGTTCCGGGAACAATTTGTTTCCACAATAAATCAAAAATAATTTTAGTGGAGCTGTACAAGTCGCAATCAATATTCATAAAGCGAATTGGCTCTGGCGCTGGTGTCTGAGCCAGGAATAAAGGTATTGAATCTTCAAACCAGCCTTTGTGAAGGATTACATTCGCAGGAACTTCTGGCATCTGATTCTGCGTTGAATAACTTCCCTTTGGCTCGTGATTCCATTCTTCGGGTATTCCTTCAAAACTATCAAACCCGTGAACTGTATTGCCAACGATGGACGCTATTTGACGAATTGATTTCCCGTTATATACCCCGAACTCCAAAACCAAGCCATCCAAATCAGCATTGCTTAGCGCCAATTTTAGTGTCCGGCTGTTCGTTCCAACCAGTGTTGGCGTTTTTTCGCAGGAGTCTCTCAAGTAATTCCAGGAATCTATCTCAGCCTTGATCAGCGACTTATCACTGATTTTAATAAAGTGACGGTCAGCGCTTTCCAGATTGCCAAGATATTGCTGAATCATCCATAAAAAAAAGCGATGCAAATCGTTACCTGGTTGCACTCTCAGCGTCTCTTCAAGACAATCAATTGCGCCGGATAGATCATTCAGATCAATCAACACCGAATGCAGGTTGAAGAGCGCCACAACAAATTGTGGATCGAGTTTTTTGGCTTGGCGGTAATGAATAACCGCTTCAGAGAGATCGTTTACCTCGGTCAAGGCTACGCCAAGACTGTTGTGAGCAGCAGCATAGTCAGGTTTTAAATTTACGGCCTTCCTGAAGAATGGGATGGCTTTTTCTGGTTGAAATTGCTCTAGATACAAAGTCCCCAGGTTGTAGTGAATTTGTGGCGATTCAGGAGCTATCTCTATGGCGTGGAGATAATTTGAAATTGCATCATTAATGCTTCCTGAGCAACTTAAAACATTGCCTAGATTACACAATGCCTCAACATAACCAGGATTCAATTCCAGGGCCTTTTTGTAACTGGATATCGCCCTCTCTGAATTTCCCAGTTTGCTAAACGAAATCCCGAGATGGAAATAAATAAGCGCCTGCTTCGAATCAACATCGCTTGCCCTGAGCAATGTTTCAACTGCTTTTTGATGGTCGCCGGCGTCTTGCAAGTTCAAGCCAAGCAAGCATAAAACCCGCAAATTATTTGGGGGAGGTTTTTAATATCGATAAATACTTGACCGCGGCCTTGTCGAACTGGCCGGCTTGATGTTCCTTGATGGCCTGCCGTACCAATAATTCCTGATCAATTGTATTCATGGGAACTTTTAATGAATTTACGTTGGCGGTTATCGAAAATAGTAATTTTTATGATCAAGTCCGGACCCTGATCAGCCAGGCCGTCGCCGGGAGGCATCAATCGCCCGAGAAGGACGCGATGGATGAGACAAGCGAAAAAAAGGGGAGTTTTTAGGCTCCCCGTGTTTTTCTTGAATTCAATTTCAACGAAATGCTGGCCAAAAATCAGGCGAAATTTGCTTCGGCGAAGGACCAATTCACGAGGCTGCCGAGGAAGGTTTCCACGTACTTCGGGCGCATGTTGCGGTAGTCGATGTAGTAGGCATGTTCCCAGACGTCGACGCAGAGCAGTGCCTTGTCGCCGGTGGTCAGCGGGGTGCCTGCGGCCCCCATGTTGATGATGTCGACCGAACCGTCGGCCTTCTTGACCAGCCAGGTCCAGCCGGAACCGAAGTTGCCGACGGCGGAGGTTTGGAAAGCGGTCTTGAAGGCATCCAGCGAACCCCATTTGGCGTTGATGGCAGCAGCCAAAGCACCACCCGGAGCACCGCCGCCGTTCGGCTTCATGCAGTTCCAGAAGAAAGTGTGGTTCCAGACCTGCGCGGAATTGTTGTAAATGCCGCCGGCCGGCGCTTTCTTGACGATAGCTTCGAGGTCGAGGTTTTCGTACTCGGTACCCTTGATCAGGTTGTTCAGGTTGGTGACATAGGCCTGATGGTGCTTGGCGTAGTGGTAGTCGAAGGTCTCGGCCGACATGTGCGGGGCAAGGGCGTCCTTGGCGTAGGGCAGTTGGGGCAGTTGATGTTCCATCTATTTCTCCGTTGTATATAAAAAAGGGTTGAAACGAAAATTCTATTGGGCTTTTGCTGAAGCGACAACCTGATCGACGGTGGCGACCGCCGAGCCCCTGGCAAAAGTCAGTCCGATCACATCACCCGGCCGCAGGCTGGTTGCATCTCGTACCGGCTGTCCATNCGGGGCGAGCGCGAGAGCATAGCCGCGNTTGAGGACTGCATGCGGATCAAGTTGGGTCAGACCTGCCNAAAGCGCATTTAGTTTCGCCTCACAGCGGGAAATTTTCTGGCGAGCCANNGTTTCCAGGCGGTAGTCCAGGTGATTCAGAGTGTCGTGGGTTCGTTCNGGCCTTGGGCGCGCNCCATTCAGGCGATGGGCGAGGGTGTTCAANTCCTGCCGCCTGACGGCAAACTTGCCGTCGAGCGCCCGGCCAAGNCGCGCGCCGGACTGCAGGATGGCTTCGCGGCGCTGGCGCAAACGTTCGGCCGGGTGCGTCAGGCGGGCGGCAAGTGAATCCAGTTGTTGTTCGCGCTCCTCCAACCCGCGCCCGAACTGGCGGCTGATCCGGCGCTGGAGTTGCTGCAACCGGGCAAGCAGTGTTTCGCGGTCCGGGCTGAGAATCTCGGCGGCGGCGGTCGGGGTCGGCGCGCGCAGGTCGGCCGCAAAGTCGGCGATGGTGAAGTCGGTTTCATGGCCAATGCCGGCAACCACGGGAATTCGGCTGGCGCGAATGGCCCGCGCCACCACTTCCTCGTTGAATGACCAGAGATCCTCGATGCTGCCGCCGCCGCGGCACAGGATGATGGCATCGCAGTCACCATCGGCGGCCAGTTGCAGGGCGGCCGAGATCCTCTCGGCGGCGCCTTCACCCTGGACCGGGGTCGGGTAAAGGTCGACCCGGATCTGCGGCGCCCGGCGGCGCAGCGTGGTCAGCACGTCGCGCAGCGCAGCGGCCTGCAGGCTGGTGACGATGGCCAGTGCCCGCGGGTGTTCGGGAAGAGGTCGCTTGATCTCGGTCGCGAACAGTCCTTCGCCCTCCAGTTGAGCCTTGAGGCGAAGAAAGTGCTCGAAGAGATCACCCTGTCCAGCGTGACGAACCGTCTCGACGTTGAGTTGGAACTCGCCGCGCGGTTCATAGAAGGACACCAGTACCCGCGCCTCGATCTTTTGGCCGTTCTCCAGTCGCCAGCCAAGCAACTGGGCGCGATTCCGCCACATGACGCAGCGCACCTGAGCCCCAGCGTCCTTGAGCGAAAAATAGACATGGCCGGACGCTGCGTAAGTCAGATTCGAGATTTCACCGCCAACCCAAGTCAGTGGAAATGCCGATTCGAGGCAGTCACGCACCAGGTGATTGAGGCTGGTGACGCTGATGACAGGGTTGGTGGGAACGGGAGAATCGTGATCTGGCATGTTGGGGATTGTAACCCGTGGCGGCGCGGAGCGGCCGGCTTCGGATTATCGTATGATCATTAACTTGTTGATTTTTATATTAATTAATAATATGCCTCGTTTTTTGGCAGCGCAAGCGGAAGCCATTGCCGGCGCGGGGTCGGGGCAGTTGATGACAACTCATTCACAGACTTATCCACAGTTTTTGGGGATAAGCGTTTCCCGGGTTGATTTGTGGGGCTTGCCCACGAACGAGGGGAGAGGCAGAATGGCAGGCTATAGGACAAGCGAGGATTCATAGTGTTTGCGATCATTCAGGCTGCTGGTTGGCCCATCTGGCCTTTGTTGCTGGCCTCCATCATTTCGGTTGCGCTGATCATCGAACGTTTGGTTGCGCTGCGTCGTTCCAAGGTTGTCCCGCCGGGACTGCTGCAACGTGCGGTCGGGGAATTCAAGCGCGGCGCCAACAACGACCGCACGCTCGAAGATCTGGAGCG
>JGI20214J51088_10002533_pt1 | contig 12140 bp, 11 predicted proteins | sample WetSurMetagenome_FD_51088 | JGI IMG/M metagenome (IMG submission 51088)
CGATGCGTCATGCCCGCCCTTATACCTTCAGCGGCGCAGCGGCAAAGGCGCCGCCTAGAATCTTGCCACCATGCCGCGCAAGCTCTTCGTCACTACCGCCTTGCCCTATGCCAACGGGCCGTTCCACATCGGCCACGTGATGGAATACATCCAGGCCGACATCTGGGTCCGGTTCCAGCGCATGCAGGGACACGAGGTGCATTTCGTCTGCGCCGACGACGCTCACGGCGCGCCGATCATGATCGCGGCCGAGAAGGCGGGGCTGACTCCGCAGCAGTTCGTCGCCGCCATCGCCGCCGGCCGCAAGCCCACGCTCGACGGCTTCCACATCGGTTTCGACAACTGGCATTCGACCGACGCGCCCGAGAACCACGAACTCGCGCGCAGCATCTACCTCGCGCTGCGCAAGAACGAGCTGATCGAGGTGCGTGTGGTCGAGCAGTTCTACGACCCCGACAAGGGCATGTTTCTGCCCGACCGCTTCATCAAGGGCGAATGCCCGAAATGCGGCGCGAAGGACCAGTACGGCGACAACTGCGAGGTCTGCGGCGCCGTCTACGCGCCCACCGACCTGAAGAACCCTTATTCGGCGCTGTCGGGCGCGACGCCGGTGCTGAAAAGCAGCGAGCATTTCTTCTTCAAGCTCAGCGATCCGCGCTGCGTCGAGTTCCTGGAGAACTGGACGCAGGACGGCCGGCTGCAGACCGAAGTGGCGAACAAGGTGAAGGAGTGGTTCGCGCGCGCCGAGGACGGCAGCGTGAGCCTGGGCGACTGGGACATCAGCCGCGACGCGCCCTACTTCGGCATCGAGATCCCGGACGCGCCGGGCAAGTACTTCTACGTCTGGCTCGACGCGCCTGTGGGCTACCTGGCGTCGCTGAAGAACCGGTTCGGCAAGATCGGCATCGACTTCGACGCGTACCTGGCCGACCCCGCGGTTGAGCAGATCCACTTCATTGGCAAGGACATCGTCACCTTCCACACGCTGTTCTGGCCCGCGATGCTGAAGTTCAGCGGGCGCAAGGTGCCGGACCGGATCTTCGTCCACGGCCACCTCACCGTCAGCGGCGAGAAGATGAGCAAGAGCCGCGGTACCGGCATCGACCCGCGGCGCTACCTCGAACTTGGCCTGAACGCCGAATGGCTGCGCTACTACATCGCGGCCAAGCTGAACGCGCGCGTCGAGGACCTCGACTTCGCCCCCGAGGACTTCGTCGCCCGCGTCAACGCCGACCTCGTCGGCAAGTACGTCAACATCGCCAGCCGCGCCGCCGGCTTCCTGAGCAAGCGCTTTGCGGGCAGGCTGTCGGCCGACCTCGGCGTCGAGGGTCGGGCGCTGCTGGACGGGCTGCGCGCGCATGCGGCGACGGTGCACGATCTGTACGAGACACGCGAAACCGGCAAGGCGCTGCGCGAGGTGATGCTGCTCGCCGACCGCGTCAACGAATACGTCGACCAGCACAGGCCCTGGGAGCTGGCACGGCAGCCCGGGATGGACGCCGCGCTGCACGACGTCTGCAGCGTCTGCATCGAGGCCTTCCGGCTGCTTACGCTGTACCTCAAGCCGGTGTTGCCGGCGCTCGCGGTCGACGTCGAGTCCTTCCTGAAGGTCGAGCCGCTCGTCTGGGCCGACGCCGCGCGCGCGCTCGGCCACCACGCGATCGGCGACTACCACCACCTGCTGCAGCGCGCCGACGCGAAGCAGCTCGACGCGCTGTTCGACGCGCCGGGCGCGGCGGACACGCCGGCGCCGGGCGGCGAACCGCTCGGCGCCGAGATTGGCATCGACGACTTCGCGAAGGTCGACCTGCGCGTCGCGAAGATCATCGCCGCCGAGCGCGTCGAAGGCAGCACCAAGCTGCTGCGCCTGACGCTCGACGTCGGCGAGGGCCGCACGAGGAACGTCTTCAGCGGCATCGCCAGCGCCTACGCGCCCGAGCAGCTGGCCGGCAAGCTCACTGTGATGGTCGCCAACCTGGCACCGCGCAAGATGAAGTTCGGCGTCAGCGAAGGCATGGTGCTCGCCGCCAGCCACGCCGACGAAAAGGCCGCACCCGGGCTCTACGTACTCGAGCCCTGGCCCGGCGCGACNCCGGGGCTGCGCGTGCGCTGAACNCGGGCTGCGCCGCGAATCGGCGCCGGGGCCGACACCGGCGCGCTCAGCGCCAGGCGCGTGGCGACTCGGCCCAGCGTTGCAGCGATTTCGTCGCCGCCGCCAGCCGGCGCTCGCGTTCGGCGGCGAGCCAGCCGCGCGCGAACCAGGCACCGGGCGAATCGCCGCCGGCCGGCGCGCTCAGCGTCTGCTCGGCGACGAGCACGTCGGTGTAGGCGCCGAGCGCGTCGAGCGCGTCGCGCATCGCCGCGAGCGCGCGCGTCGCGGCCTTTGCCGGCAGCACCGGACGCAGGAACTCGGTCGCGTAGCGCAGCCGCTTGAGCCGCTTGCGCGTGCGGTGCTGCGCCAGGGTCTCGGCACCGGCGAACGTGGCGGCGTCGGCTTGCACGCGCCTCCACGCGCGTCTCAACACGGCGCGCGCCTCGGCCCCAAGCATCGGAATCGCAGGCTTCACAACGCCGGGCAGCGAAGGCACGATCTCAGCGGCCGGCGCGGCGCCGGCCAGGCGCATCGTCCGCAGCATCAGCTGCGTGAACCGGGGGTCGCGCAGCACCTCGGCCGAGTCCGTCGCCGCCGCAGGAGCGGGCAGTTGCAGCGTCGGCGCACCGGCCGCGGCCAGCGACGGCAGCAGCCAGGCCGCGAGCACGTCGGCGTCGCGCGCGGCGCCCAAGCGCGCGAACGGCTCGCGCAGCGCCTTCTCAATCGCGGCCGCCGCCGCGGTATCGGCACCCCACGTTGCGAACAGGCGCAGCGCGGTGCGCAGCCGGCGCAGGCCCACGCGCAGCTGGTGCAGGTGTTCGGGGCCGCCGTCACCGGCCGCGAGCTCGGCCGCGTTCGGCAACGCCTGGCCGAGCGCGGCGACGAGCATTGCGGCAAAGGCCTGCGCCGGCGTCGCGCCCTTGTCCAGCGGCGGCGCCGGCTGCGACTTGATCGCCGGCACGCGCTCCAGCCCGCGCGCGAGCCGATGGCCGCGTTCGGACTTGGTGCGCACGTCCAGCCACAAGCAGTGGCGCAGGGCCCAGCGCTCGGCCAGCGCCTGCATCGCCGCGGGCGGGCCGGCGACGAGCTCAAACTCGATCTCGCACACCGGCAGCCAGCGCTCGCCGGCGACGATGCGGCCTTCGTCGAGGGCGACTTCCACCGTCGCGCCGCCGCTGCGCACGCGGCGCAGCAGGCGGCGGACGTCGGTGCAGTAGCGCGGCTGCAGCGCGGCGCCGTCGGCGAGCAGCGTCGCGAGCAACTCGCCCGCCGGCGTGCCCGCGTGGCGCGCCAGGTCCAGCCTCGGCGTGCCGGGCTGCGCCGGCAGCCGAACCTCGTGCTCCGGTCGAGCCATCAGGCCGTCGCCGCGGCCCTTCAGCGTCTGCACCCAGATCCTGCCCTCGCGCCGCAGGCGCAGCGCCAGGCCGGCTGCGGCGAGCCGGTCGTCGGCGGTGTCTGCATAGACTGCCTGCAGCCGCAGCGTGCGCGCACTGGCGGTCGCGAGCGCGCGCCGCAGCCCCGTGCGCGCATGCGCCGGAACCTGGAACTTGAGTTCGGTTTCGACGGGGTTCACTCGGTGCCAGCGGCTAAAATCGGGGTTGCTCATTCTCGCCCGCCCGCGCCATGCCGCTGTTCTGGAAGCCCTACAAGTCCGACATCACGAGCTTCATCGATGAGCTCAAGGCGAAGAAGCCCACGCTCGAGGCCGAGCAGCGCGCCGGCCGCGCGCTCCTCTGGGACCGGGCGCTGGACCGGCGTGCGCTCGCCGAATGGCGCGACGCACGAGTGCCACAGCAGCCCTACGTCTACCAGACGAAGAACGACTGATTCCCTTGGACAGCGCCCCGCTGGCCGACCTGCCCGCAGGTGACGCGCCCTCGCCCCAGGTGATCGACCAGGTCGCGGTCGCGCGGCTGTACGGCGAGCCGCTGTTCCGCATCCCGCAGGACCTGTACATCCCGCCGGACGCGCTGGAAATCTTTCTCGAGGCCTTCGAGGGGCCGCTGGACCTGCTGCTCTACCTGATCCGGCGACAGAACTTCAACATCCTCGACATCCCGCTGGCCGCCCTGACGCGCCAGTACCTCGACTACGTCGACCAGCTGCGCCGGCGCAACCTCGAGCTCGCCGGCGAATACCTGCTGATGGCGGCGATGCTGATCGAGATCAAGTCGCGCATGCTGCTGCCGCCGAAGAAGAGCGCCGACGGTGCCGAGCCCGAGGACCCGCGCGCCGAGCTCGTGCGCCGGCTCGTCGAGTACGAGCAGATCAAGCTCGGCGCGGCGAAGATCGACGCACTGCCGCTCGTCGGGCGCGACTTCCTTCGCGCGCAGGTCACGATCGAGCAAAGCCTGGTGCCGCGCCTGCCCGACGTCGACGCGGCCGATCTGCGCGAAGCCTGGAGGCAGATCCTGCAGCGCGCTCGGCTGAATCAGCACCACACGATCTCGCGCGAGCAGCTCTCGGTTCGCGAGCACATGAGCATCGTGCTGCGCCGGCTGCAGGGGCGGCGCTTCGTCGAGTTCCATGAGCTGTTCGACACGACGCGCGGCGTGCCGGTGTTGGTGGTGACCTTCATTGCGATGCTCGAGCTCGCGCGCGAGCGGCTGCTCGAGGTGACGCAGGCCGAGGCCTTCGCGCCGATCTACGTGCGTCTGGCCTATGAGCCGAGCTGAGCGCGCGCCAGCCGCGGCGACGCCCCGCGCGCGCGCCTGGTGGGTCTGGCTGCTCGCGGTACTCGTCGTCGCGGTCTGGTTCGGCACGCTCGACGCGCGGCATCTGCTGCGCTCGGACGAGGGCCGCTACGCCGAGATCGCGCGCGAGATGTTCGTCAGCCGCGACTGGGTCACGATCCGCTACAACGGGCTGAAGTATTTCGAGAAGCCGCCGTTTCAACTCTGGATGACGGTGCTCGCCTACCACGCGTTCGGCGTCGGCGACTGGCAGGCGCGGCTGTGGGTTGGCCTCAGCGGCGCGCTCGGCACGCTCGCGACGGTGCTCGCCGCGCGGCGCTGGTTCGGCGCGCGTGTGGGCTGGCTCAGTGCGCTGGTGCTCATCGCCGCACCGTCGTGGAATCTGGGCGCCCACTTCAATTCGCTGGACATGAGCGTCAGCGGCGCGCTCGCCTGTGTGCTCGCCGCGTTCCTGCTCGCCCAGCACCCGGACGCGAGCGTCGCCGAGCGCCGGCACTGGATGTGGGCCGCCTGGGCGGCGATCGCCGTAGCGACGCTGACCAAGGGACTGATCGGCATCGTTCTGCCCGGCTTGGTGCTCGTGCTCTACACGCTGCTCGCACGCGACTGGGCGATCTGGCGCCGACTCCACCTGGTGAGCGGCGGCCTGCTGATGCTGGCGCTGGCGGCGCCCTGGTTCGTGCTGATCTCGCTGCGCAACCCCGAGTTCCCGCATTTCTTCTTCATCCACGAGCACTGGGACCGCTACACGAGCACGATCCACCACCGGATGGAGCCCTGGTGGTACTTCGTGCCCCAGCTCGTCGGCGGCTTCCTGCCCTGGATCGGACTGACGCCACGCGTACTCGGTCTGCTGCACGCGGACGCCGGCCGCAGCGGCTTTCGGCCGCTGTGGTGGCTGGCCACCTGGGCGACGGCGATATTCGTCTTCTTCAGCCTGTCCGACTCCAAGCTGCCGGGCTACATCCTGCCGGTCTTCCCGGCGCTGGCCGCGCTGGCCGCGCTGGCGCTGGACCGACTCGACCGCCGGGCCTGGAACCGGCAGCTGCTTGGCGCGCTGCTCGTCGCGCTCGCGGCACTGGCGGCGAGCCCGCTCGTCGCGCGCCTGGGCGGCGATGGCACCCCCAACGTGCTGTACCGCCACTACATGCCCTGGATTGCCGCGGCCTGCGCGCTCGCCGTGCTGGGCCTCTTGATCGCGCGCCGGCTGAACCGCGGCGACGACCGGTTGCCCAGCATCGCCGCGTTCGCGCTCGCGATCTTCGGCGCGGTCACGGTCGGGCTGGCCGGCCACGAGACGCTGGGCCGCAGCATCAGCGGCGTCGACCTCGTGCCGCCGATGCGCGCGTTGCTCAAGCCCGGGATGCCGATCTACTCGGTGCGACTGCTCGACCACACGCTGCCCTTCTACCTGCGCCACACGACAATCATGGTCGAGGCGCCGGACGAGCTGGCGTTCGGCGTGCGCCAGGAGCCGGACAAGTGGATCCCGACGCTGGCCGACTTCGAAAAGGTCTGGACCTCGGGTCCGCCCGCGCTCGCGATCATGGCACCCGACATCTACGCCAAACTCGTCGCCGCCGGGCTGCCGATGTTCGCGGTGGCCGAAGATACTCGGCGCGTCGTCGTCGCCAACTTCGCCCACCCCTCGCCATGACGCTGCCCACCTTCTTGTTCATCCTCACCGGCGTGCTGCTCAACGCCGGCGCGCAGCTGCTGCTCAAGGCCGGTGTGCGCCCGCTCGGCGCGATCAGCGTGGGCTGGTCCACGCTGCTTCCGACCGCGGTGCAGGTGCTGAGCCAGTGGCCCATCCTCGCCGGCCTGGCCTGCTACGTGGTCAGCGTCGGCGTCTGGATCGTCGGCCTTTCGCGCGTTGACGTCTCGATCGCCTACCCGATGCTCTCGCTCGGCTACGTTGTCAACGCGATCGCCGCGTGGTGGCTGTTCGGAGAGGCGCTCGGGCCGATGCGCTGGAGCGGCATGGCGCTGATCCTGGCCGGCGTGCTCGTGATGGCGCGCAGCTGAACCGACCCGGGCCCCACCATGACCGAAGCCCCCTTCCTGCCCTTCACCCGCCCCGAGATCGACCCCGAGACCATCGCCGAGGTCGGCCGCGTGCTCGCGTCGGGCTGGATCACCTCGGGCCCGAAGGTGCTCGATTTCGAGGCCGCGCTCTCGGCGCTGTTCGGCGGCCGGCCGGTGCGCAGCTTCGCCAACGGCACCGCGACGATGGAGGTTGCGCTGCGCGTGGCCGGCATCGGTCCCGGCGACGAGGTCATCACGACGCCCATCACCTGGGTCGCCACGGCCAACGTCATCGGCCTCGTCGGCGCGAAGGCGGTGCTGGTCGACGTCGACCCGGTGACGCGCAACATCGACCTCGGTGCGCTGGAGGCCGCCATCACCCCGCGTACGCGTGCGCTGATGCCGGTCCACCTGGCCGGGCTGCCGGTTGACATGGATCGCCTGTACGCGACGGCCCGCCGCCAAGGGCTGCGCGTGATCGAGGACGCCGCGCAGGCGATCGATTCGCGCTGGAACGGCGCGCGCATCGGCAGTTTCGGCGACCTCGTCAGCTTCAGCTTCCAGGCGAACAAGAACATCACCTGCGCCGAAGGCGGATGCCTGGTGCTCGGCAACCCCGCCGAGGCCGAGCGCGCCGAGCGGCTGCGCTTGCAGGGCGTGGTGCGCAGCGGGCTGGACGGGATGGAGGTCGAGGAGCCGGGCGGCAAGTTCAACCTCACCGACATCAACGCCGCGATCGGCCTGGGCCAGCTGCCGCACCTGGCTGCGGTCACCTCGCGGCGCACGGCGCTGGCGCAGTCCTACTTCGACGCCGCCGCGCGCCACGGCTTGCGCGAGCTGGGCGTCGAGCTGCCGCCGGCCACCGCGGCCGACCCGGCGCACGGCGCGCTGACCAACTGGCACATGTTCCAGGTGGTGCTGCCCGCCGCACGCATCGCCGGCGGGCGCGCCGCGGTGATGCAGGCGCTGCGCGAGCAGCGCATCGGCACCGGCGTGCACTACCCGGCACTGCACCTGTTCGCGCACTATCGCGGCCTGGGCTGGCGCGAAGGCATGCTGCCGGTGGCCGAGCGCATCGGCCGGGGCATCCTGACGCTGCCGCTGTTCCCGCAGATGAGCGACGACGATCCCGAGCGCGTCTGCGCCGCACTGGCGCGCAGCTGCCGCTCGTTGATGGCCTGAAGCCAAATGACGACCACCCTGACTCACAACCCCAAGGCGCCGCGCGACGACGAGCTGGCGATCTCCATCGTCATCCCGGTCTACAACGAGCAAGACGTGCTCGAGGCCTTGTTCGCGCGCCTGTACCCGGTGATGGACGCGCTGGGCGAGCGCTACGAGATCATCTTCGTCAATGACGGCAGCCGCGACCGCTCGGCGCAGATGCTCGCGGATCAGTTCCGCACCCGGCCCGAGGTCACGCGCGTCGTGTTCTTCAACGGCAATTTCGGCCAGCACATGGCGATCATGGCCGGCTTCGAACAAGTGCGCGGCCGGATCGCGATCACGCTCGACGCGGACCTGCAGAACCCGCCCGAGGAGATCCCACGCCTGGTCGCGGCGATCCGCGCCGGGCACGACTACGTCGGCACGATCCGGCGCCAGCGCGAGGACAGCGCGTTCCGGCGCGTCGCGAGCAAGGCGATGAACCGGCTGCGCGAGCGCATCACACGCATCACGATGACCGACCAGGGCTGCATGCTGCGCGCCTACGACCGTGCGCTCGTCGACACGCTCAACGCCTGCGGCGAGGTCAACACCTTCATCCCGGCGCTGGCCTACACCTTCGCCGCGAGTCCGACCGAGATCGAGGTCGGCCACGAGGAGCGCTTCGCCGGCGAGTCGAAGTACTCGCTGTACAAGCTGATCCGGCTGAACTTCGACCTCGTCACCGGCTTCTCGATCGTGCCGCTGCAGTGGTTCTCGCTCATCGGCATTCTGCTGTCGTTCGGCGCCGGCGCGTTGTTCCTGCTCCTCGTGGTACGCCGCTTCGTGCTCGGCGCCGAGGTCGAGGGCGTGTTCACGCTTTTCGCGTTGCAGTTCTTCCTCGTCGGCATCCTGCTCTTCGGCATCGGACTGATGGGCGAATACGTCGGCCGCATCCAGCAGGAGGTGCGGCGCCGGCCGCGCTACCGCGTCGCCGCGGTGCTGCAGGCGCCGGACCCGGGCGATGCCGAGGCCGCGCCGTGAGAGCGGTCGTCTTCGCCTACTCGAACGTCGGCGACCGCTGCCTGCGTGTGCTGCACGCGCGCGGAGTCGAGGTCGCACTCGTCGTCACGCACCGCGACCCCCTCGGCGAGACGCTCTGGTACGCGCGCGTCGCCGACACCGCGGCCGAGCTCGGGCTGGCATGGATCCACGGCGACGACCCGAAGGCGCCCGAACTGGCCGCGGCGGTGGCGGCGGCGCGGCCCGATCTGATTTTCTCCTTCTACTACCGCGCGATGCTCCCGGCCGCGCTGCTCGCGCTCGCACCGCGCGGAGCCTACAACCTGCACGGCTCGCTGCTGCCCAAGTACCGCGGCCGTGCGCCGACGAACTGGGCGGTGCTGAACGGCGAGTCCGAGACCGGAGCGACGCTGCACGAGATGGTCGCCAGGCCCGACGCCGGTGCGATCGTCGATCAGCAGGCGGTGCCGATCCTGCCCGACGACACCGCCGAGCAGGTGTTCGACAAGGTCTGCGTCGCCGCCGAGCAGGTGCTCTGGCGCAGCCTGCCGGCGATCCTCGCCGGCGAGCCGCCGCGGCGGCCGAACGACCCCGCCCAGGGCAGTTATTTCTCCGGCCGCAAGCCCGAGGACGGGCGCATCGATTGGGCCCGGCCCACGGCGCGGATCTACGACCTGATCCGCGCCGTCGCGCCGCCCTACCCGGGCGCGTTCACCGAGATCGCCGGGACGCGGCTGGTGGTTGCGCGCGCGCGCCGGCTGGCGGCCGAGCGCTGCCCGGCGGCAGCCGGTCTCGCCCCGGGCTTGCATGCCGTCGACGGCCGCATCGTCGCGGTCGGCGGCGACGGCGGGCTGATCGAGGTGCACCAGCTTCTCTCGGGATCGACGCCCGTCGAGCCCGCTTCTCTCGCCGCGCTGCTCGCGGCGCATCGCAAGGAAACCCAGCCATGAAGAAGGTCCTCATCCTCGGCGTCAACGGCTTCATCGGCCACCACCTTTCGCGCCGCATCCTCGAGACCACCGATTGGGAGGTCTACGGCATGGACATGGCGTCGAACCGGCTCGGCGAGCTGATGACGCACCCGCGCATGCATTTCTTCGAGGGCGACATCACGATCAACAAGGAGTGGATCGAGTACCACGTCAAGAAGTGCGACGTGATCCTGCCGCTGGTCGCGATCGCGACTCCGGCGACCTACGTGCGCGAGCCGCTGCGCGTGTTCGAACTCGACTTCGAGGCCAACCTGCCGATCGTGCGCGCGGCCGTGAAGCACAAGAAGCACCTCGTGTTCCCGTCGACCTCCGAGGTCTACGGCATGAGCAGTGACGCCGAGTTCGACCCCGAGACTTCGAATCTGGTCTACGGCCCGATCAACAAGCCGCGCTGGATCTATGCCTGCTCGAAGCAGCTGATGGACCGCGTGATCCACGCCTACGGCATGGAGCAGGGGCTGAACTACACGCTGTTCCGGCCCTTCAACTGGATCGGCTCGGGGCTGGACTCGATCTTCGAGACCAAGGAAGGCTCGTCGCGCGTCGTGACCCAGTTCCTGGGCCAGATCGTGCGCGGCGAGAACATCCAGCTCGTCGACGGCGGGGCGCAAAAGCGCGCCTTCGCCGACATCTCGGACGGTGTCAGCGCACTGATGCGCATCATCGCCAACGAAGACGGCATCGCGAGCGGCCGCATCTTCAACATCGGCAACCCGGCGAACGACCATTCGGTGCGTGAGCTTGCCGAGATGATGCTGGCGATGGCGGCCGACTACCCCGAGTACGCGGCGATGGCGCAGCGCACGAAGATCGTCGAGACCTCGTCGGGCAGCTTCTACGGCAAGGGCTATCAGGACGTGCAGAACCGGCTGCCCAAGATCGCCGACACGATGCAGGTGCTGGGCTGGGCGCCGCTGGTCGACATGCCCACCGCGCTGCGCCGCATCTTCGAGTCGTACCGCGAACACGTCGTCGAGGCGCGCTCGCTGACGGAGAACGCCGGCTGAGGACGCGCGCTTGGCCCGCATTGCGCTGAAGGTCGACGTCGACACGCTACGCGGCACGCGCGAGGGCGTGCCGCGGCTGCTGTCGACGCTGGCGCGGCGCGGTGCGGCGGCGACCTTCCTCTTCAGCCTCGGCCCCGACCACACCGGCTGGGCGCTGCGGCGCGTGTTCCGGCCCGGCTTCCTGTCCAAGGTCTCGCGCACCTCGGTGCTCGCGCACTACGGGCTGCGCACGCTGATGTACGGCGTGCTGCTGCCGGCGCCCGACATCGGCCGCAAGGCCGCGGCCGAGATGCGCGCCGTGCGCCGCGCCGGCTTCGAGTGCGGCATCCACTGCTGGGACCACGTGCTCTGGCAGGACAATGTGCACGCGCGCGACGAGGCCTGGACGCGGCGGCAGATGGCGCTCGCGCACCTGCGCTTCGGCGAGGTCTTCGGCGAGCCGGCGGCAACCCATGGCGCGGCCGGCTGGCAGGTGAACGGCGCGGCGCTGCAGCAGATCGACGACTGGCGCATGGCATACGCCTCCGACGGCCGCGGCACGCGCCCGTACCGCCCCGTCGTCGCCGGCCGCACGCTGCACCACGTGCAACTGCCGACGACGCTGCCAACGCTGGACGAGATCATCGGCACCGACGGTGTCGACGCGCACAACGTCTCGCGCCGGCTGCTCGCGCTGACCGAGAACGACCGCGACCAGGTCTTCACGCTCCACGCCGAGCTCGAAGGCGGCCTGCTCGCACCGGCCTTCGACGCGCTGCTCGCTGGCTGGCACTCCCAGGGGCACGAGCTCGTCACGCTCGGCGGCCTGCACCGAAGCCTGGACGTGGTGCGCCTGCCGGCGCTGGCGCTGGCCCGTGGCAGCGTGCCGGGACGCAGCGGCGAACTGATGGTCGCGCCGGCTGGCTGAGCGCAGACCCGCGCCGGGGCGCTCTCAGCACGGGCCGAGCTTGAACGAGATCGTCGCGCGCACCTTGCTCGGCAGCACCGGCTTGATGAGCAGGTAGTAGTTGTGCGTCTGCGCCTCGTCCTCGTGACCGCCCAGCGTGCTGCCGGTGACGACAATCGCCGGCAGCCTCACTCCGGGCCATCGCGCGCCGATTGCGACCGGCGCGTCGATGCCGGTGCGGCCCCGCGCCAGCCGGTAACGCAGGAGCAGCAGGTC
>JGI20214J51088_10002535_pt1 | contig 12135 bp, 7 predicted proteins | sample WetSurMetagenome_FD_51088 | JGI IMG/M metagenome (IMG submission 51088)
TCCTTCATCATTTTATTAATAACTTCGGTCAATTTATTGCTAACTGGTATATGCCTTATCATTCCCGTTTTAGTTCTAAAATTCTCTTTATTCCTGATATGAATAACTCCTTCAATGGAGTCAATATCTTTCCATTGCAGATTTATTAACTCACCAAGGCGGCAACCGGTATGTAATCCGAATAATATTATATTATTCATTACGGAATCTTCTTTTAATGCAATCAAAAGCTTTGACACTCCTTCGTCCGACAAACACAATTTCTCTTTCTGCGGTATTCTAAGTTTTGAAATTCCATTTACCGGATTTAGTAAACACCAACCAAATTTTATTCCGATATTAAAAATCGATTTTAATGTAGTCAAATCTATATTAACTGTTGAAGGGGTTACTTCTGTAATGCTTCAGATGGAAATGAATCTTTTTATGACGAGATATTATCTAATTTTGTATATCACACACAAAATTTTTTATTAAAATAAATGTAACGTCTTTATATAAGGTGAAAGTTGAAAAATTCCCCGGTAGCTCTAATAACCGGGGATTTTTTTTGTTAGCAAATTTCATGCAAACTGAGGTTATCTGGTGCAATCTGAGGTAAATTGAGATAAAATAATTTTCAAAAAGTGCGATTTTAAGATGTTTTCAAGGTTTTTTCCACCCTTTCACGGTGAAGATTACGGGTTCGAGTCCCGTTGGGCGTGCTACTCTTTAATGAGTAATTAATAATGAGTAATGAATAATAAATTCGTTACTCATTTTTTTTTATGAGTAAAATCAGTGAGGACACCTTTCACAGGAAAGTTTTTCGGGTTCTAGTTCCGTTGGGCGTGCAACTTCAATGAGTAATGAATAATGAATAATGATTAATAACATTACTCATTTTTTTTATACATGATTTTTTAGAATGCAAAATTCAGAAAAGATATTTTCACGGTGAAGATTATCCCTGCGTCGGGATTGGGCGTGCAATTTCAATGAGTAATTAATAATGTGTCCCGATGAATCCCTATCAGGATTATCGGGATGCAAAGAACGCATAATGAATAATAAATTCGTTACTCATTTGTTTTTTTCATTTTCTTTTTTTCATTTTCCAATTATGGAAATAAATTTAACTTGCAGGGAATTAAGAGTTTAAATTAATTAGAAAATAAGGCTCTTAATCCGCAAACGATAGTAAAAATTTTCATACTAATTGAGTTCAATCTTCGAGTGATCATATTAAATAGTTACTTGTAATATTCATTTAACTTTAATATTTTATTTTAACAAATCAAGAAAATTTATGAAAATATATTTTTGTAAGTCCTTTTTTTCACTTTCCTTTCTTTTACTAATTACAATAAATGTTTCTAATTCCGTTGCCCAATGGGTTCCGACCGAAGGTATTTATGGAGGGGATGTATATTCTTTTGCTGTTTCAGGTACTAATATTTTCGCAGGTACTTATGGAAATGGAATATATCTCTCAACCAATAATGGTACAAGTTGGACTCAAACGACTATAAATGACAAAGCAATTCTTTCGATGGCAGCAAATGGCAACAATATTTTTGCAGGGACAGACCAGAGCAATGGTGTTTATCGCTCGACAAATAATGGTATTAACTGGACTCAAACTTCACTTAATAATGTATCTGTTTATTCTATTGCAGCTAATGGAAATAATGTTTTTGCAGGTACATTGAATTATACTGTTTATTATTCCACAAATAACGGTAATAATTGGACTCAATCTCTTGTTAGTAGTGGAAAAATTTATTCCCTTAAAATTATAGGTAATAATGTATACGCAGGTTTGGAAGGTAATGGACTTTGGCGCTCGACTAATAACGGTATTAACTGGACTCAAATAGGTTTTACCGATACTTACGTGTTTTCCATCGATACAATTGGTAATAATATTTTGGCNGGAACCTACTATAATCCCACACAAACCGAGGGTGTCTTTATTTCGACTAATTATGGCACAAATTGGACACAAACAGCATTGAATCATAGTGCCAGTTGCTTTGCAACAATTGGAAATAATATTTTTGCAGGAGCTTTTGATTACTGGACAGGGATTAATTATGGTGTCTATACAACATCTAATAACGGGGCAAACTGGACACAGACAGGGCTGACCAATAAATATATTTATTCACTTAAAGCACTTGGAAATTATATTTTTGCAGGTGTTCAGGATGAAGGCATTTATGTGACTTCAAATAATGGTGCAAACTGGAATCAAATAGGTTTAAATTATAAAAGAATTAATTGCCTTGCATCGGGAGGAAGTAACATCTTTGCGGGAACTTACACAAATGATGGAGTGTACATATCGACGAATAACGGCTTAATCTGGAATAAGACTGCATTGAATAATATGCCCGTTCAGGCTATTACCATTTCAGGAAATAATATCTACGCAGGAGCAGGCGACAGCGGTATTTATATTTCCTCAAATAATGGTGCGAACTGGACCCATACTTCTTTAAACAATAAAGAAGTAAGGAGTATACTGATATCCGGTAATAATATCTTTGCAGGGACATTTTACTACACATCAGGTTCGGGAGGCATTTATCTTTCTTCAAACAACGGTGTAAACTGGTCGCAGGTTTTTTTAAATTACAGATGTGTTTTTTCTTTGACGCAACTTGGAAATACTATCTATGCGGGAACAGATGCTAATGGTGTTTATATTTCTACAAATAACGGTACGAACTGGACTCAGACAACTTTGAATAATAAAAATGTTTATGCACTTGCATCAATAGGAAATAATATCTTTGCGGGAACATGGCAAAGTGGAGTCTATCGTTCGACAAACAGCGGAACAAGCTGGACACAAACAACATTAAATAACGAAAATATTTATTCTTTGGCAGTTAGTGGAAATAATATCTTTGCGGGTACAGAAAATAATACTACAGGCACACAAGGTGTGTATATTTCCAGGGATACCGGGGTAAGCTGGGTTACAAAGAATCAGGGTTTCAATTATATCCCTGCAGTTTACAGTTTATTGATTGCAAATAATTATATATTCGCAGGAACGTATTCCAATTCCGTATGGCGACGGGGATTAAATGAAATACTAACAGACTTCCAAAATACTAATTCGAAAATACCAACATCTTTTTCGTTGCTTCAATGTTTTCCTAATCCATTTAATCCGTCAACAAACATAAGATACGAAATTCCAATAAAAACCATAGTAAAACTTGTAATATATGATGTTCTTGGAAATGAAATAGAAACTCTCGTGAATGAAAAACAAAATGCAGGAATATACGAGATTAAATGGAAAGCAAATCGATATCCAAGCGGAATATATTTCTATAGATTGCAAGCAGGAAATTTTACCGAAACAAAACGGATGATACTTTTAAAGTAAAAAAAGTTTTGAATAATTCATAATTTGGTTGGAATTTTTTGTGAGTAAATCTCGTGCAATCTGAGGTAATCTAATGCAATCTGAGGTAAAATAATTTTCAAAAAGTGCGAATTTAAGCTGTTTTTAAGGTTTTTTCCCACCCTTTCACGGTGAAGATTTGCGGGTTCGAATCCCGCTGGGCGTGCAAAAGAAAGCCCTCCGATGTATATCGGAGGGCTTTTTGTTTTGTGTAAATTTAACGAAAAGTTTTTATTTTTCAGTTCGGTTTAATAATTACTATGGTATAAATAAATATTTTCTACGGTTCATTCGTTTTTATTTTCAACCAATATTTATCATCCATATCCCCGGTAACTAAGGTCTTGTTCTTATCCTGAAATGCCTCATCATATTCTGCACATTTTTCCGGGTCGTTATACCATAAGGACAAGATTGACCTGAAATCGTCAAATCTCNCAAGAATGCACTCCGGGTATCCGAATTTATTTTGATAAGCTAATTGTTGATAATCTGAATACCATTGGAAAATGTAACTGAAATTATTTACAGCTATAAAATCAATTTTTCTTATTAATTTAATTCTTTCATTTTTGTCAAATGCGACTGCATATTCATTTATTAATTTGTCTAACACTTCATTCTTCATTCCGCTCCAATTTGAGCTACCGGTTTGATTTGCCGATTCCGAAGACATAAACGACTCCGGGTATGGCACAAGTAAATTATTCCACGCGAACGGTAACATAAGAAAAGTTCTTTCATTACCAAGCTTAATTAAAGTCGGGAAATCGATTTCTTTTAGCTCAAGTTTTATCCCTGCTTTTTTTAAGTCTTCCTGGTAAATGGTTAAGTATCTATCCATACCTTTTAGAAATGGAAGCTCAATATTTAATTCCTTACCGTTTTTTAATAAGTAACCTTCTGAATTCTTCTCGAACCAGCCTGATTCTTTTAATAAAATAACAGCAGAATCAATGTTGAATTTCATTACGGGATTAGAGGGATTGGCGTAAACCGAACCGGGGAAAAACGAATTAATCATCGAATAAGAATTGAAAAATAATTTTTGATTAAATTTTTCCCTGTCGAACAAATATATAAAAGCTTTACGTATTTTAATATCATCAAAGGGAGCTTTCCTTGAATTAAATACTATACCCTGCATTTGACAGGGGAATTCATTGAATACTCTTTTTTTAACCATCAATCCTCTTTTTATATCATCAGAATTTAATTTTTCATTCCAGGTAACAGAGCTATTTACGTTTAAAACGTCTATTTCACCTTTTTTAAATTTTTCCAATTCAAGTTTTCTATCCTGAATTATATCAAACCTGATTAAATCAAAATTATTTTTTCCTTTATTAAACTTTAAATCTTCTGCCCAGTAATCACTTCGTCTTCTAAACATAATTGATTGACCTTTTGTAATATCCTTTTCAGTTATGCAATAAGGTCCGCTTCCCGGTACAAATTTAAACTGGTATTTTTCCAAAAAATCCTTTCCTGATGTATCTTTAATGTAATGCGCAGGTAAGATTTTAAATTCAATAGAGAAATACCAAAATTGTTGAAAATTAATTTCCTTGGCTTTGACACTAATAATATATTTGCTTTCAGCGACAGGTTGTTCATATTTCGAAAATATTTCGTTCAGAGATGGGTCTATAATTTGAGGGTCGGTATACAATTTCCACGAAGCAATTACATCTTCGGAAGTAACTGGCATTCCATCTGCCCACCGGGCGTCCGGATTTAGCCTGAATTTAAATTCTTTTTTATCATCGGATATCTTCCAGTGTGTAGCAAGACACGGAATGTAATCCTGAGTAACAGGGTCAAAATCGAGCATTGCTTCGTAAATCGTCCTGCTCAAAATTTCCTGAAAATATGAATTTGAATTCTGACCGATTGTTCTAAGAGTGGCAGGAAACTCGTTTAACGACATTATTAGACTTCCACCTTTTACGGCTTTAGTATCACCAATGGTATTATAATTTTCATTAGATTCCCATCCATCGCCTTTAAATCCTGCACCTCCCAATTCAGCAGGTACATTAGGGTCTGTACCAGCAGGTGTATCATATTGCTTAATCGATACAGGTTTGGTATCAAATTTTTTATATGGTTTTTTATGGCTACAATTTATTGCTATAACCGCAAAAATTAATATAAAGATAAAACCTGTAAGGTGTCTTTTAAAAAACATATTAACTCCATTTTAATCCGAAATTGTTAATCAAAAAAATAATGTAGATTTTATGATTTTAATGTTTAGTGCTTTTATAAACAATTTATTCTTTCCAACAACCAGCATTTATTTAAAACAGGTTCGGTAGTACTTGTTAAATGTATCAGGTATTCTTTGTCGTATTTGACTTTTTTCTTCAATTTAATGAATACTGCTTTTTCAAAAAGATTTAAAAAATTCGTTGTCTTTTGTCCTAATCTTGTTTTAAGGTCATCACTATTTTTAAGAAACTTTCTGAAGTTATCTATCTGGTATATCAGGTTATCGATATAACCAAGGTCATAATATAATTTTAATGTTAAATTTCTTGTATCGAATTTTAGCATATGATTATCCAATGAGACTTTATTAATATATTCAAGTGATTTATTGTAATCTTTTATTGTGTAATACAATTGTGCATAACCTAAATTATATAAATCGAATTCATAATCCGATCTTACTTTATCGTGATAGTTATTTATGAAGTCTTTTGCCCACTCAATTTGATTCATTTCCAAAGCTACAAGAAATATGTTTCTGAACATAACATAATCCATATTATTTTTTCTTGAATCGATTTTTTCGTTTTTAAGAAAACCATTATANAACTCAAATAACTCATTGTCAAAATAGTTTGCTCTTAATCCTTTATTTCCTTTGTTAGAATTGAACATACAAATATTCGCCAGCTTTTTATAATGAGTAGATATCTCGTCTTTATCAAGTTTATTCAGATTAGAAATAAGAATTTTCTTGTATTCAATATATTTATCTAAGTTTTCAATGTCGTTTGTTGATTCTTGCATTGCGGAATACAAAGAAATAAAAAATCCTAAATTACTTTCTTTTTTTACGACTGACAATATTTCTTTTATGTTAAAGAGTTCGAAAAGTTTTAGAGATGATTTATTTTTATAATCAATTCCGTGGATATCCATAATGACCGAAATGGTCAAATAGGATGATATTATTTCGGCAATAAAAAAGGTGACGAACGAATATAATCCCTGGAGAAAATCATCAACCGATTCTGCAACTTGTTTTTTATTAAATTTTTTATTGGAAATATCAAAATCTAATTTCAATTTTCCTATTTCATAAATCCTTAGTAGGTGATTTATTCCAAGTGTGTCTTTTTTAATGAATTCCTGATAAAAATCTTTAATCGTTTTGTAGAAAATTGATTTAAAATCTCTTTCCGAATATTCATTAAGAAGACATTCATTACTTCGGAATTTATCCTTCGAAATATTTTCAATTGTAAGATATTTCTTCAATAGTATAGACAAATCGAAAAATAAATTAGTTATAGTTGAATCTTTATAGATGCTGTCCCCATATAATTTTTCCCATAAGTTTTTTTTCGATAATTTATCATCATTAAAATCAGGAATAAAATTTAATAGTTCATTGAATAACTCAATGACTTTATGGCTTTCGTTATGATACGGGGAATTTAAAAATTTTGTAAATTTTTTAATATCGTCCTTTGTGAAGGATTTCAGGATTTTAATTGAGATGTGATTCAGCATAGTAATAGATTGTTAAGCGATGAAAAGGGATTATTACATACGAAATAAATCCAATAAATTTTAATAATACTGCATATATAGAAAAATACAAAAAAAAATATAAAAAAATCAAGCGATATTTATAAAATAGTTTCTTATTTATTACTAAAGCGATAAAATTAAGCAAATATATGTGATTTTTNCTTATAATCTTACATTTGTTACGAAAGTATGAGCGATATATAGTTTTTCTTTTCTTTGACAAAATAATCTATTTCCTATAAATTATCAAGAATTAATTTTTAAAATAAATCTTTATTTAAATTAAAGCATTTATTTTATACCAAACGGAGGAATTTTAAATAGTAAATAAATGGGTAAAATATAACACTCAATTGGTTATAGGCGATTACCCGGCAAAAAATATATGAAACTATATAAATATTATTTTACAATATTCATAATTAAAATTGAAAAACCAAATGGAAAAAAATTACAAACAAATCTATCAGAATTATCAGAAAGGATACGCGGTGAAAATTCATCAGCTTTCATTTATGATAAAAGCTATGTTTATTGCTTTTATATTATTGCTAACAGGTTATCCGTCTTACGCAAATAACATAAGCTTATCAAGTATCAATGTTAGCGGACAAAACACAACTTTGCACTATTCTTTAATTCAGTTTAATGTATCATGGGAAAATTCATGGCGGACAAGCAGTTCCGATCCATTCAACTGGGATGCCGCCTGGGTATTTATAAAATACAGGGTAAATACGGTTAATGGTGGCGATGGTATATGGAGACACGCAACGATTAATACAACCGGCAGTGTTGCTCCTGTTGGTAGTACAATTTCTGTCTCTGCGGATAGTGTAGGAGCATTTATCTATCGTAGTACTAATGGTACGGGTACTTTCACCGTTACAGGTGCACAATTGCAGTGGAACTATGGAGTAAATAAAAAGAATGCAACCGATTATGTTGCTGACAATGATATAGTAGATATACGTGTATTTGCAATAGAAATGGTATACGTACCGCAGGGNAGTTTTTATGCGGGTGATGGTTTTACATCNACTACATTNGGTGTATTTGGTAGATTTATGAAAAATACATCGTCAACAGCATTTNAAATAACGAGTGAAAGTGAACCATCAACTTTAGGAGGTCCGTTATCTTCCACATCGAATCTACATAATAATAATACNCAAAATATGGACCCGGTAGATGATTTTAATAATTCGNCAACACAGACTTTACCCGGTGCATATCCAAAAGGTTACAATGCTTTCTATTGTATGAAATATGAAATAAGTCAACAGCAGTTTGTGAATTTTTTAAATACGTTAACTTATACGCAACAAGTAACACGAACACCAATTTCACCTGATTCTACTGCGGGAAGTTATTTCTTTAATGAATCTCATGATAGTTATCGACATAGAATTAAAATAAGTACTCCCGGTATAGCAAGCACAACCCCTGCCGTTTATGCCACCGATAATCCTTATGTTTCCTGTGAATATATAAGTTGTCGTGATATGATGGCTTATTTTGATTGGAGTGGTTTAAGACCAATGACAGAGCTTGAATACGAAAAATCCTGCAGGGGAACTCTTTCACCTTTAAGCAGGGAATATGCCTGGGGAAATACAAATATTAATGTACCAGCAGGTATAAATAATGCCGGTAATATTAATGAAACTGCAACAAATAGCAATGCAAACTGTGTATGTTCTTCCAGTGGAGTATATCAATACGGACCTATGCGAGTAGGTTGTTTCGCTACAAGTAGTAGTAATCGTATATCCTCGGGAGCGACATATTATGGTATAATGGATATGTCAGGAAACACATACGAGCGAGTTATTACGCTTGGGAGTAACACCGGTAGGTTATTTACAGGAACACACGGAAACGGAATTCTTAATACAAACGGTAATGCAGATGTTTTGTCCTGGCCCCCGAGTTATGTTGGGATAGGTGCTCGTGGTGGGGCATGGAACGATTATCTATGGTCTAACGGTGAACCTACTGGAGTGGAAACATCAGACCGTTATAAAGCAGTGGGCTATACAAACGTTGGTGATAATCGCTATGCTATTTATGGTGGTCGCGGTTTAAGAACAGCACCGTGAGCGATTTATAAATAAGAATTAATAAATTTACTAATTACATTAAAAAATAATTTAATATAACATAATGAAAAAAATAACAAAATATATAATTATAATGCTGGCGATGCCGGTTTTAATATATGCTCAATATACAGGTGGTGTTGGGAGAGGCGATGCAATGCTGGAAAAAACAAACAGCCCTTTGACTCATACGAGTAATAACATCAATTTAGTACCGGCTTCATATTCATTATTTCAAAACTATCCGAATCCATTCAATCCATCAACGACTATACGTTATGAAATTCCTAAAAATGGATTGGTAAAACTTGTTGTGTATGATGTTCTTGGTCGTTCAGTCGAAACACTTGTGAATGAAAAACAATCTGCCGGTATTTACGAAATAAATTTCGATGCTTCACAAATTCCGAGCGGAATTTATTTCTATAAGCTTACGGTAGATAATTTTAGTGATATAAAACGAATGGTACTGTTAAAATAAAAATATTTATCCTATCAATTTATTTGAATCTGTATACATTTTGTTAAATCCTCTAAAAATGATAGGTAATGAAAAAGAAAGTAAATAAGGGTAAAAAAAAAGATTCGGAAGGAGAGTTTATATATGAATTATTATATTTATCCGAACATTCTCCCGGGTTAAATAAAAAAATGCTTGTCAATCTGATGCATTGTTTATTTGATGAGCGTCTGCCAAAGATAAAAAAAATCGAAGAAAAAATTATAGAAATAGAAGAGTGAAACTTTGAAATTATATACAATTAATAAAAAAAAGATACAACCGTATCAATCAATAGTTATAAGAAAAATAAGAAATTAAATTTAAAATAAGACTAATAATATTTCGAAATTAACATAGCAAACTCAAACTTGACATAAGGGTAAACAAATGAAAAATTATCATAAAAAAATTTATTGGGATTATCCTGATAAAAAAATAAGACAGGTAATATCGGTTTCACCACGGATAAAATGCATATTAGTTACCTTGATATTTATTTTAATTAGTTCATCTGCTATAGCAAATAATATATCAGTGACAGGTGTGTTTATTACAGAGCCAAATATTGTTACTCAATGCTCGAATATACAGTTTACAATTTCCTGGGAAAATTCATGGCGAACAAGTTCAGCACCATCTAATTGGGATGCGGCGTGGGTATTCATTAAATACAGAGTGAATATAGTTAGCGGTGGTGATGGCATATGGCGGCACGCAATAATTAGTACATCTGAAAATCCGGCACCTGAAGGTTGTATAATTAATGTTCCCTCGGATGGTACAGGTGCTTTTATCTACCGTAGTAATGATGGTACGGGTACATTTACTGTAAACGGTGCTCAACTCCAATGGAATTACGGGGCAAATCGCAAAAATACTAAAGATTATGTTGAAGATAATGATATTGTTGATATTAATATGTTTGCTCTCGAAATGGTGTATGTACCAACTGAAAATTTTTATATTGGTGATAAGGGAGGTAATTATGGCCGCTTTTACAAAAATAATATTTCAACTTTATACCAAATTACATCCGAATCAGCTTTTACGTTAGGTGGGAGTACTTTAACTAATTTGCATACATATAATACAAATTACACGAGTAATCCCGATGATTTCGATGGCTCAACAACACAAACGCTACCGGGAGAATTTCCAAAAGGTTACAATGCTTTTTACTGTATGAAATGTGAAATCAGTCAGCAGTTGTATGTTGATTTTTTAAATATGCTTACATATACACAACAAGTTACCCGGACACCAATTCCTCCAAACTCTGCTGAAGGAACTTATTTCTACAATCAATACAGACATAAAATAAAAATAAGTTCACCGGGAATTGAAAATACTATGCCGGCTGTGTATACTTCGGATTATCCTTTTGTCGCCTGTGCCAACTTAAGCTGGGGAGATATAACAGCGTATTTAGATTGGTGTGGTTTACGACCAATGACAGAACTCGAATTCGAAAAATCGTGTAGAGGACCACTAACAAGCGTGAAATACGAATTTGCATACGGAACTAATAGTCCTAATAATGTTACGGATATAATTGATGCAGGTACAAATAGTGAAATATCCCAGTCTTCAGGACAAAATCTTGTTGGTATGCGAAATACTAACTATGGTCCGATGCGTGTGGGTTCTCTTGCAAGGAGTAACTATTTTAATCGTGAATCATGCGGCGCTACATATTATGGAATTCTGGATATGAGTGGTAATGTGACTGAATTTACTATAACGGTTGGAAGGAGTATATGCAGAGCATTTACAGGATTACACGGTAATGGTATGCTTAGTACAAGTGGTGATGCAGATGTATTGAACTGGCCCCCGGGTACATCCGGTATGAGCTGGCGTGGAGGAGCGTGGAATGAATCGCCGTATTATTCTCAAAATCAGGTCATGAATGTATCCTATAGAGAAAGTGTAAATAATCCTTATACCGGTCGTACTTCTACTGCCGGTGGACGCGGGGTGAGAACGGAACCATAATCAAATAAAAATAATATATTAATAAATATATTTTTTAACTTAAAATAAACTAATCAAATGAAGGCAATAATATTTATTATATCAGCATTATTAATTTTACCCGGAATATCGAATGCACAATATACTGGCGGTACAGGTAATAGCCATTCATCTTTTGTTGTTTATGGTCAACCTCTTCCCGCGAATCTTTCTTCGTTTACGTCAGATGTTGACTGTCAAATCGTAAAACTTAAATGGGTGACTACATTAGAATTGAATAACAATGGTTTTGATATCGAAAGAAAAACAATTGAAGGAGATTTTGTAAAAGTGGCATATGTGCAGGGAAAAGGGACAGTAAATACAACAACATCGTATGTTTTCGA
>JGI20214J51088_10002536_pt1 | contig 12132 bp, 10 predicted proteins | sample WetSurMetagenome_FD_51088 | JGI IMG/M metagenome (IMG submission 51088)
TAACTGCTTGTCTTCCAACAACGCTAAAGAAACCTCGGAATCACCAACATCAATGATTAAATCCTTGTTTACCACTTCACTATATTAATCTGAGTTAATATGTCATCAGCAACATCCGACATACTGATACAATAAACCTAAAGACCATCAGATCTTTAGGTTTAATATAATCGTTTGATGACCACTTGCTGATCTGCTACTTCTTCTTATGTCTGTTCTTCCGCAAACGCTTCTTACGTTTGTGAGTGGCCATCTTATGTCTTTTTCTTTTTTTTCCGCTTGGCATGGAGGATTACTTCTTAACGTGTGATTTAACTTTGGTTATGAAAGATTTTGCCGGCTTGAAAGCGGGAATGTTATGTGCAGGAATGATAATGGTTGTGTTTTTTGAAATATTCCTTGCTGTTTTCTTAGCTCTTTTCTTAACGATGAAGCTTCCAAAACCTCTTAGATAAACGTTACTACCTTTTACCATAGAATCTTTAACAGTTTCCATTAAGGCTTCGACAGTTTTCTGTACAGTTACCTTTTCAATACCAGTGTTCTTGGCAATTTCATTAACGATGTCTGCTTTAGTCATTTTTCGTGAAGTTTAAAATTCAACAAATTATTTCGAGTATGCGTTTTTTCAACTGTGCAAATATAAAAATATTATTTGTTTAAATTGGAACACTTACATAATAATTTTTTTTTTTGGGTTTATTAATGCCTTAAATACAATGAAATAGACAAATGTCCGCTAAAAGTATAAATAAAATCGCACTGAATACTTAATCATAAAAAAAATATAAGCTATTGAGCATATGTATTTTAGTCAATTAATAAAAAGAGAGGTTGTACAAAGTGGTTTTTTTCTTAACTTTACATTCCTGTGCTTTAATTATTAATAAATACATAACTATATGTCTATCAACAAAGTTATACTTGTAGGTAATGTCGGAAAAGATCCTGTAGTCCGGTATTTTGACAAGGGGGTTGNAAAAGCAACGTTTCCCATGGCTACAAGTGAATCCTACACTAATCAGCAGGGAGAAACAATAACTTCAACCGAGTGGCATAATATTGTATTATGGCGTGCCCTGGCTGAAGTAGCTGAAAAAACCGTAAAAAAAGGAGCCCAGGTATATATTGTGGGAAAAATTAAAACCCGTTCATATGTTGACAAGGATGGGGTAAACAAGTATATAACTGAAATTCTTGCAGATACACTACTACTTCTCGAAAAGAAACAAGGAACAGCCACCAATGCCCAACAACAGGATACAGTAAATAATGAATCACATAACAAAGATTCAGTGAATGAGCCGGCAGCTCCTTATCAGCCTGGTAAAAGTACCTCTGATGCTGAGGATTTTGGTCCAGATAATTTCAGTAAGAATGGCTCTGGTCCTAACCAGAATGATGATGACCTTCCTTTCTAGCTAGTTTTAATAAATATTAACTCAATTGGAACCTGAATATTCTCTTTCCATAATTTCAATACTTTCAGGCATTACTGTCAATGCTCCTGATTTTAAAGTTATTACTGGGGTTCTGATTCTTATAATACTGCTCATAGGATCGGCACTTATGTCAGCTTCTGAAGTTGCATATTTTTCATTCAAACCTGAAGATCTTGAGAGGTTCAAAGTTACCAAAAGCAAAAAAGCTCAGACAGCTCTAAAGCTTTACAACGACCCGGAAAAGCTTTTAAGTACTATTCTTGTTGCAAACAATACAATAAATATTGCCATAGTATTGCTGGCAGCTTTTCTTAGCTCCAGAGTGTTCGACTTCAGTTCCGAACCACTTATAGGCTTTATTATTAATGTAGTTGTAATAACTTTCTTACTTCTCTTTTTCGGTGAAGTGATGCCAAAAGTTTATGCATCAAGGAATCATGTTTCAATGGCTATCTTTATGGCCTATCCGCTGAAATTGCTTGAGAAAATCTTCCGCCCTGTCACTTATATCCTGGTTTTCTCCTCATCTTTTGTAAAAAAAAGAACAGGTACACGGAGGTCAAATCTTAGCATGGATGATTTATCTGATGCTCTTGAGCTTACTTCAGATGATTTCAATGAGGATGAGAAAATTCTTAAAGGAATCGTCAATTTTGGTAATATTAATGTAAGTGCGATAATGTGCCCGAGAATTGATGTTACTGCAATTGACATAAAATCAGGATTTGATAAGATAGTCCCGGTTATTATCAGTTCAGGTTTTTCAAGAATTCCTGTTTATTCGGGTTCTTTCGATAGTGTTAAAGGTATTCTTTATGCAAAAGATGTGCTCCCATACACTAATAATCCTGGTAGTTTTAAATGGCAGGCACTTCTTCGTCCTCCGTATTTTGTACCCGAAACAAAAAAAATTAATGACCTGCTTAAAGAGTTTCAGACCAAGAAGATCCATATGGCAGTTGTGATAGATGAATATGGTGGAACCTCAGGAATTATAACCCTTGAAGATATCCTTGAAGAAATTGTCGGTGAAATAAGTGATGAGAGCGATGAGGATCAGTTCCACTTTAAAAAACTTGATGACAAGACATATATTTTTGAAGGCAAAATACTACTGAACGACTTTTGTAAGATCCTTGATATTGAAGAAGATCTTTTTGAGGAGGAAAGAGGAGAATCTGAAACACTTGCAGGGCTCATCCTTGAACTGACAGGTGAAATACCTCAGAAAGACCAGGTAATCAAATATGGAAATTTTGTCTTCAGAATCGAATCTGCCGACAAAAGAAGAATCAAGGAGATACGTGTTGAAATAAACAAAAATGATAGTGATATTCAGAAAAACTAATCTTCTAATGCTTCTGGTATTTTTAAGTGCTTCATACAGTTGCAGGGATGTTTCTGTTCCAAAACCTAAAGGCCATTTCAGGATCGATCTTCCGGAGCGACATTATATAGTTTATGACGAAAAGCCTGGTATGAAAAATTACCTTCCTGTCACTTTTGAATATCCGGCATATGGGAATCTCACTTTCAATAATGAAAAGAAGAATGAACCAGGCTGGTTCAATATTGAATTTCCCCGTTACAGAGCCAGTATATATCTCACATATAAGGATATAAAAAATGATTTTGAAGGGCTGATGGAACAAACATACAAAATGAATGTTAAAAACCACATCGCAAAGGCTGATGCGATCAATGAACAGCTCTTCAATAATATGGAAGAAAAAGTCTTTGGTATCTTATATGATCTTAAAGGAAATACTGCATCTGCAGTCCAGTTTTATGTAACTGACAGTACAAAACATTATCTACGTGGATCACTCTATTTTTCAGCTGAACCAAATGCTGATTCGCTGGCGCCGGTAATTGATTTTTTCAGAGAAGACATATTACATATTATCGAAACTCTGAAGTGGAAATAATAACACTTAATACCTTCTGATGGGTTGTATTACAAAACATTATCTTAATGAGTTCTCTATCCTTGGGGTATGGAAAATAGAGGAAGAGCTTGAAACTCTTTTTGACCTTGTTGACCTTGATAATGATGAAAAAAAGAAATACAAAGGATTCAGCAGCAACTCAAGAAAGCTTGAATTTTTAAGTGTCAGGGCATTATTATCAGAACTTCTGGGAAAGGATGCACGTATTGTTTATAACAAGAATAATAAACCATTTCTTAAAGATGGGTCAAGATTTATCAGTATTTCACATTCACACAAGCTTACTGCTATTTTATCAAGTACTAATGAAAAGGTAGGTATAGATCTTGAATATATGAGCTCGAATATTGCTGCATTTGCGTTCAAATTCCTCAACCGCAAGGAAAAAGTTGCAAAAGAACAGGAGGAACGTAAATATCACCTCTATATTCACTGGTGTGCCAAAGAAGCCCTATATAAAATCTGTGACAAGGAGGGAATAAACTTCAGAAAGAACATTACAATTGAACCTTTTGTAGTTAAGGAATCGGGGGAGATTAAAGGACATGTCCATACAGATAAAATTAATGAATCATTCGATCTTAATTATTCAAAATACGATAACTATGCTATAGTCTGGACAAAAAAGAATTACGAATCTCAAATCGCTGACCCAAATCAGAAACCCACCTGAAATGTCAATTAACAATATCAAATGGTTCCTTCACGTTGAACTTTCGGTTGTGTATATGTCTCAGAAAGAAAAATAGTAATGAAAGCAGATAAATTCCCCGGCAAAAGAAGCATCGCACTACTGCTTGACCCCGATAAAGTCAAAGGAGATTCACTTAAGCTGATCCTGAGTATCGCTGAGGAAACCCGGACTGATTATATTCTTGCAGGAGGAAGCCTTACCTTCAACAATATTGATAATCTTATCGGTTCGGTTAAACAATTGTGTTCAATTCCGGTTGTTCTCTTTCCGGGAAACCTTCTTCAACTTACTTATAAAGCAGATATAATACTATTATTATCACTGATTTCTGGACGAAATCCTGAGCTGCTTATAGGTAATCATGTTGTTGCTGCACCATTTCTGAAGAGTGTTAAAGAAAAACTTATCTCTGTCGGATATATTCTCATCAGTTGCGGTTCTAAAACATCTGTGGAATATATCAGCCAGACTGAAGCCATTCCTTCCGACAAACCCGATATAGCAGTAGCTACCGCCCTTGCAGGGGAAATGCTGGGTCTGCAGATGATATACCTCGAGGCAGGAAGCGGGGCCTCCTCCCCTGTTCCTGAAAATATCGTGAAAGAGGTAAGATCAAATATTTCAATACCTCTGGCTGTTGGTGGCGGTATCAGGAGTAAAAATGAGATAAACCAACTTTTCAGTGCCGGAGCTGATCTGATAATCCTGGGAAATGGCTGCGAAAAGAATCCTGATTTGCTCAGGGATGCCTGCCGGGTAAGGGATGAATTCAGAACAAAATAGTATAATTTCCAGTAACTTTGCTGGAAGAACCTGAAAGTGGGATGTTCACCTTATCAGGTTTCCTTTTACCTCCATGATAACTAATCGCGAAACAAACTGATACAGGAACTACAAAGTCCTTACTCTCTTACCATAAAGCACTGACTATTCNATACTTGTCTGTCAAATGCACGTATGTTTCAATAAATATTTATCTTCCAATCATTGGTAAACAACTTGTCATTTTCTGAACAGGAAGAATATAATGAATCCGGGACTGACATAAAAGTTCTGATGCATGAGGGATCGGTAAATTCAGAGAGAATGCCTTTCATGTTCTTTATAGTATCGTTTACACAAATAATATTCACGTATGCAAATCTTCCATTTTTTCTCAGCTCATTTGACTGAAAAGGTTTACTGATGCTAGACGGATCGATTACAATTTCTTTATCGGAGTTGTCAATAATGTTTTTGTTCTTATCGTATGCCAGACAGAAAAAGATTGGTCCACGAACCACAGCCAAACGACTGCTCTGTGCCTGTCTGCCTTTTAAGAAACGCCATGACATATCCATGTTTAGCAGTATTCTGTCGCCTTTCTCCCATCTTCGGCTAATTGAACAAAATTCACCTGTTCTTGCCGATTTAACAGTATCCTTATTTACAAGCAAGTCAAATTGTTTGCACCACAAAGGAATGCGTATGAGCATTTCAAACTTCATTTTTCTTTGTGGATTTACCATAATTTCAACTATTCCTTCAGAAGGATAGTCAGTTTTCTGAGAAATAAAAACAGTCTTACTGTCTACTTTTATTTTTGCGTTGGATGAATTGAACAAATTAACAGCAATTCCATTCTCCATCTGGTAATATATTTGCTCAGGAATATCGGAAATTGCTCTGCGGTAATTACCAGGACAACAAAAATAATCGTCCCGATAATATTCCCTTTCATCCTGGAAGGTAGTAAAATATCTGAGTTTTCGGCCATCTGGAGATTGGGCAGCAAATAATGCATTGTAGAGTACCCTTTCCAGNATATCGCCGAAATAGGCATTTCCTTCAATCCTGAGAAGCTCGTTCAGCATTTTAATGTTATAAACCGATGCACAGGTTTCCCCATTTGCCCATTTTCCTTCATGTATGGGCCACCAATGTTCCCAAACGCCTGCAGTTCCTACCATATCCATTCCGCTAAGNGTAATCATACCCTGAAGGGTAGCAGTTGATTTATATAGCAGAGCCCTGTCATTCAGGAATTCATACAATAGTAATTGAGCATAATCCCTGTCCAGAATACCATATACATGAGTAGAATTGTGGGGAGTCCCATTCCTGAATTCCTTAAGCCCGGTTACATTCAATACATAATCAAGATACTTCTTATTTCCGGTGGCTTTATAAAGCATCAATAATGCTTCTTCCGACGTAGTAACTTCCTGATTTTGATGTGTCATTGAGTAGTCGGCCAGTTTTTCTGCGGCCACGATTGAGGAGTCATGCTTAAAAAAAATGTAATTATCAACGAAAGCAATAATGTTAAAAAAGCGATCCTGACAATCCCAGGTATGTTCCCTTCTTTGAAGGGTTGGAAAAATCCCTATATAGCCTGATGTATCCTGAGTTGAAATAAGTGATCTGATAAGCTGTTCTTTTAAATGAATCAAATCATTATTCTGAGAATAAGCGGCCAGCTTTACAACAGCATCTAGATATTCACCAAATCCACAATAATCATCTCGTAATCCCGGATTATTGGTTCGTTTCATATAATGTCGCAAAAAAACACTGTCTGCATTTATTTTTAAAATATTCTGATGAATGGTTTTTTCAATCTGATCACCTAAATAACCTTCAACCTTAACATCAGTTATAGGAACAGTATAGAAAGCATACTTTGCCTCCTTTTTGCATGAAGTACCAATTACCAAGAAAGTACAACTTATTAAGAAAAGTGTCTTAAGATGATTGCCGGTTTTCATTTTTCACAATTATTATATGTTTATTCTCATTACTATATCGGATCGGCTGTTGGCATATGTGAGTACAAAACTATCCTATAGTCTTTTAAAAGTGAAATATCTGCATTTGTTTTTTTAGCGGGAATTGTCCTCTGACCAAAAGTGCAGATAATCAATCAAAACAGATTAATATTAAAATAATACATCCTATCATGCTGCATATGATAAGATAAAATTCTATTTTAAAGATATGACACAGTTAGAAAACAAAAGAGTTACAAAGCAGACTTGATTTAATGAAAAAATATCGAAAGTGCCTCTGCATGAACATGATATTAAACACAGGATTCTCAGTCAGAAACACANATTTTTTATTTGATTNCTTTATCTCCATATTATTTAGTGAACTTTTATCCGGGCTTTTATTCTAAGGAAAGAGCATCACAATTAAATCCCAATAAATTTCTTAAAATGAAATTTGATTGATTAAGAACCTGCAAAGTATTTTCAATAGTTTATGAAGTTAAATTGACTCAATCCTATCGGCAAACAGGATGTTATAAGGATTAATCCCTACGCCACAGCCGCGACAGATGAAGGAGCCTTATACTTTATAAAGGATTAGGATCTTCAATTAAATGACTATCTGAATAACTCAACCATTGGCTCCCCTGTACAAGCATTCGGATAAGGTATCTTGCAGAGCGAGGATAGTGTGGCAGCAATATCTGTCATATTCACCTGCCGTGTTACTGTGGACCTGTTGACAGTCCACCCATACCATATCAGTGGAACATGCGAATCATATTCATACGGGGAGTTGTGATTTGTAACAAAGTCATCTTCTTTTTCCACCCAGCCCGGATTCAAAACAACTATGACATCACCTGATCGCTGGGGACTGAAATTATTTATGATCCTTTTCAGATTTCCGTTACCGAAATCGTTCGCTTCAAATGCAGAATACGGATAAGCAGCAGCAACTCCTGTGAACTGAACCAGAAAACGGGCCACTTTTTTCTGAAAATCATCGAGAGAAAGCCTGGCATCCTCAATTAGTGTCCGGTTGAGAAAAACCTGTCTTTCAGAATACCCTTTCACCCAGTCACCTTCCCCGTATACTGCATTCAGATAACTCCTCAATAACTGCAAAGCCAGATTTTGTTTAAAGTAACCTGAAGGAATCCGGTTACTCTCAAGTACTGTCGGAATCTCTGAAATTCCGTGAGCAGCAGTAAAATATATAAGGATATTTCTTTTTCCTATACTGTCATTCAGGAATGTGAGTAGTTTTTTTATTTCATCGTCAAGACGGAGGATTGCATCACCCATCTCAACTGATGACGGTCCGAACCGGTGACCGATATCGTCAGTTGCCGAATAACAAATTGAAAGATAATCTGTTACATCATCCTTGCCAAGTTTTTCATTTTCAATAAGCCGTATTGCAAAGTCAGTTGTAAGCGAATTGCTGAATGGGGTTTCACGAATAAGAGAGTAGTCACTCCTGTTCGTGGTTGTTCCTTTTGATCTGATCTTCTTAAGATCATACGGGAAATAGTTTACCCCGTAAAATCCTGTTTCAAAAGCATTTGAATCTGGCAGACAATCACTATAATCGCTTTCAGGTCTTATCAGGTTCCAGGTACCGTTCAGATAGGAATCTGAAAACTTCATTGCATTAAAATCGGTTACCCATACCGGAAGTGAATCTATATAATATGTGCTGGTCATCCATGTACCTGTTGTATTATCAAACCAATAGGCAGCATTGGCTGCATGACCTGCAGATAAAATTGCTAGGTTCTCCTTAATTCCAATACCAAAAACTTTAGCTCTTTTATTAGAAGCCATTTCAAGCTCATCAGAGAATGTAGATGCCTGCAGATTAAGAGGTGAATTTAAGCCGTTTTCAAAGCTGCCTCCTACCGGATTAACATTGATATCTTTTGTACAATATATGAGTTCATTTTTTAAAGGAAGGTACCAGCTATCTGAAGTAATTCCATGAAATGAAGGTTCTGTCCCTGTCGAGATTGTTGCATATCCCGGAGCAGATTGGGTAAGCATATATTGAAATGAAGCATTTTTGAAATATGTTCCTTCGTTAATGAGTCTCTTGATACCGTTCTCTCCAAGCTTATCCCTGAACTTCTCAAGCTGATCAAATTTCAATTGTTCAACTACTATTCCTATTACAAGACGAGGTTTGTCGGGAGGAAGATAAGCTCCCTGCCCCAAAGATTCAAGAATAACCAATACTATTAATGCAGCGGTTACTGGTACTCTCTTTATAATCATTTGATTTTTCATACCGGACAGTTCATAATTTCAATAAGAATTATTCACCCTAAACAATAGTAAGGTGCAAAAATACTTGAATTAATAACAGATGCAAATGATGAGGATTATTTAACAACGATGAATCTTCCCCGTGAGTATGTTTTAGTAACAATGTTTGTGAAAACGATTGTATATATACCTGAAGGGAGTCTTTTTGTATCAATCTGAACCGGGATACCGTGAACAGCTTCAGTATTATATTCCGAAATCAACATTCCCGACAGACTGATGATCCTGATTTTTATCGGACCCATTAACAGTTCGGGCAGAACGGCTTTTAAATCAGTTGTTGCAGGATTCGGGTAAAGAACCGGATTCACTGGATTTGTTGTATCTATACTGCTGGTTACCGGAATCATTCTGATTATGGTATCTGTCTTCTGGCCATTAATGACGTGGATGTTTTTAACTGTCAGATCCATATATCCAGGAGCGGAAAAACTGAGGTCCCAATATCCGGGGTAAAGCAATCGTGTAAAACTGCCTGTAGTTTTATCAGAATAAACCTGTGAACTGTCTCTGTCATGCCCATCTATAAATACTTCAGCATTTACCGGGGCTGAAGTATTATTATTAATTACATGACCATTTATACCATAAAGAGCATTTTCAAGGTAGCCGATTAATGAACGCCAGTTGTACTGCCATAGCAAAGGCAGTTGAGCAGCTGGAGTAACATACTGATTATCAAGTTCAATTGTTACTTCTCGTCCCTGTAGTTCAGAGGTAACAAAATCCTGTCTGCCACCATTAATTACATACCAGACTGCTCCCCGGGTTATCCCATTATTCTCATCGATCATATACCCGGTCCCTGAATAAAATTGAACTGTATCAGTATATGCTCTGCTTATTTTGATAAACCATGAATCATCCGGGTGATATTTAAATAACCATCTGTCCCACGGATAATTAACGAGTTCCGAACCGGAATGGAAATTAGCAGAAAGGACAAATTTATGCTTCCGCATGAAGCCAATCATGTCTACATTTTCTTTCTGCTGTACTACCAGTGGGTATGAAGGATCCGGAAAATTCCTGTTGAGATCAACTCCATGGGCATTGTAACGGGAAGAGTAAACTGAAGATATTTTATTCCCGTTTTTATAAGCTCCGTCGGGATTGGCCAATGGATTTATCCAGATCTGGAGATTATCCACAAGGTTTTTAACCCTTGAATTTAAATTGTAATTTTTAAGAAGATATTCAGCCAGTCTCAGCATAAGTATGAATCCACCCGTCTCATCGCCATGCATAGTAGAAGAATAGAAAACCTCCGGTTCATCTTCAGTAACTGAAACATTGTCTGAAATCTTCAGTGCAAGAACAAGCCGGCCATTTATACTGGTACCTATAGTATCGAGATGGCACAAGGAAGGATAAAGGGCTACAAAACTCTGCATAATTGAATCATACTGCGAATAAGTCGGATAAGTATTCCACTGCATTGCCTGATTCATATTCAGGGCCGAGATAACTCCTTTAGCATCAGGTTTTTTATCTATTTGATAATCAAGCTTTTGCAGGATAAACCATTCGACATTTAAAGGGGACAGACTGATTTTAACTATCTTATTCCTGACAGATAAAATAGAAACTTTATGCGTTAGCAAGTCAAGTGACTTATTGTCTGAATAAGGTATTGTTACTTCAGCCTGGCCATATTGCCTTACAACTTCACGCAACCTGGTATCAGTATCTATGTTCTGAGAATAGGACCTCGGTACCAGCAAAATGCAGACAACAAATAGTATCAGTAAACGTTTTGTCATACAGACTTTTATACATTAAACCTTATATGCAGTACATCACCGTCTTCGACAATGTAGTTCTTGCCTTCAATATAAAATTTACCCGCTTCTTTACATGCATGTTCTGAACCGAGAGTAACAAAATCTTTGTACTTCATTACTTCTGCCCGTATGAATCCCCTCTCAAGATCACTGTGGATAACACCGGCAGCCCTTGGAGCTGTCATCCCGGTTTTAATAGTCCAGGCCCTTATTTCCATCGGACCTACCGTAAAGAAAGTCTGCAGGTTCAGCATTTTATAAGCAGTTCTTACAAGTTTGTCAACACCAGGTTCTGACAGACCAGCATCTTTTAAAAACGCCAGACGGTCTTCCTTACTCTCCAGTTCAGCAATTTCAGCTTCAATAGCCCCTGCAATTACAAGTATCTCAGCTTCTCTTCCTTTCAGAAAATCCTTAACTTTTTCAACATATTTATTTCCATTAACAGCTGACTCCTCATCAACGTTGCACACATACATAACAGGTTTCATGGTGAGAAGAAACAGATCATCAACATATTTTCTATCCTCCAGTTTGATCTCAAGGGTCCTTGCATTGCTAAAATTTTCGAAGTGTTCTCTGTAAAGATGAAGAACCTCCATACCATGTTTGGCATCCTTATCCCCCGCTTTTGCTGCTCTTGCCAGACGTTCGANCTTCTTTTCCACCGACTCAAGGTCCTTTACCTGTAGCTCCAGGTCTATTGTCTCAAGATCGCGCACAGGGTCTACAGAACCGTCAATATGTGGTAAGGCTTCATTATCAAAGCATCTCAGAACATGAATAAGTGCATCGGTGTTTCTTATGTCACCAAGGAACTTGTTACCAACACCTTCCCCCTTATTTGACCCTTTTGCCAGTCCGGGGATATCAACGATCTCAACAGTCGTATGAACTATCCTGTCGGTTACCTGGTGTTTTTCAAGCTCATAAAGCCTTGGATCAGGAACCTGTACAACTCCCATATTTGATTTTGTTGCACTGAAGGCAAAAGCATTTGTTTCTCCTTTAGTATTTGAGATACAGTTAAAAATTGTTGTTTTGCCGACATTGGTTATTCCTATAATTCCACATTGTAGAGCCATCTGATATCCTGGTTAAATCGTTAGGGTGTAAATTTATCATAATTCCGGGGATAATTCAATAGTTAAGTGCCTGGAGTGACTAAAGTGACTAGAGTGACTA
>JGI20214J51088_10002537_pt1 | contig 12130 bp, 7 predicted proteins | sample WetSurMetagenome_FD_51088 | JGI IMG/M metagenome (IMG submission 51088)
TTATGGTCGAAGAGGCCCTGTCAAAGGCTAACCACGTCCCGGGNGGCGAAATTAAACTTCCTGAACCCCGTGAAATTCTGCTTGAACTGATAAAAGCAAATAGCGGACCAAAAGGGATCAATATTTCTGAACTACTGTTACTGGCAGCCGGGAAAGGGATCCGTGAGGACCAGGTCATTCATACCGTACGGCAGCTTGTGGAAGAGGATGAATGTTATCAGCCCGCTGCAGGTGCGGTAAAGCTGTTATGAACCTGGAATTCATTGAGTCCGGCCCGGCACTTCTCGTCAGTAACAAAAAAGATGTGCTTGTCATTGCAGACCTCCACCTCGGGATTGAGTCAGATCTTGAACTTCATGGTATTCATTTTAAAAGCCGTAGCAGGCAGCGGCAGCAAAAAGTTATCGCCTGCATAAAAGAGACAACCCCGGATATCATCCTTCTCCTTGGTGATGTGAAACATAGCATTCCCAGGACAACAAGGCAGGAATACCGGGAGCTTCCGGATTTACTCTCATCTCTTAGGAATTTATCAAGCCTGATGCTGGTGCCGGGGAACCATGATATCGGGATAGAACGGTTTCTCAATGAAGGTGAAATGCTGCCAAAAGAAGGGGCACTCGTAGACGGCACCGGTTACCTGCATGGTCATACCTGTCCTGACCCTTCCCTTGAGGGACACCTCATCATATGCGGCCACCACCATCCGCTGGTGTGTCTCCGGGACGAGGTAGGATGTTCACTCCGTTCGCCTGCCTATCTTTTTGCCATGATCAGGGAGGAATGCTTCACCAGGGGAAAATCTCCTAACGGAGCACCATCTGAATGCGATACTATTTCCAGTGTTCAGCCTTTATCTCCTGAACAGGCCTGTGAAAATCAAAAAAGACGGGTCCCTGGGAGAAAAAAGAAAGTCCCGGGGTCAAATTCTGCAGGGAACAGTATTCCGAGGGGGATGAACGCGGACCCGTCACACCATGAAGGAATGGCATGGCCTGAACCTCCGGATGGGACCATTCCGGGTGAACACAAACGTTCCGGAACGAGGGTGTTGTTCATGCCGGCTTTTAATGAATTGTCAGGGTTTGACGTACTCAAGATCGCTGGTTCTCCGACCTCCCCGCTTTCTCGGTGGATGATCAGGGAATCGTGCGAGATTTACCTGGCGGATGGTACCTATATCGGGCCGCTTTCTTCAGTGGAGGAATATGAGCCCGGCTAATCTTCTGGATCCAAGGATCAGGAACTGTATCCGGGAACGTGGGTTCTCTGACCTGTCAGAGGTACAGACGCAGGCCATACCTCGTGTCCTTTCCGGCGAACACATGGTCCTCATCGCGCCAACCGGCACCGGCAAGACGGAAAGTGCCATGCTCCCGGTGTTCAACCGTATGCTTTCCCTGCCCGGGGGCGGGTTCCAGGTACTCTATATTACACCCCTCAGATCGCTGAACAGGGATATGCTCCAGCGTCTTGAATGGTGGTGTAAAGAGCTCGGTTTTTCTGTAGGCGTGCGCCATGGCGACACACCTGCCTCAGACCGGAGAAAGCAGGCCCTTTCTCCCCCGGACCTGTTAATTACAACACCCGAGACCCTGCAGGCACTCTTTATGGGGAAGATCCTCAGGAAACACCTCAAAAATGTGCGTTTTGTTGTAATTGACGAAATCCATGAACTTGCCGGGAGTAAACGCGGGGTCCAGCTCGCAGTTGCTCTCGAACGCCTGGTGGAGTATGCAGGGGAGTTCCAGCGGCTCGGCTTATCTGCAACGGTTGGCAACCCGGGCGATGTAGGAGGGTACCTCTGCGGGCACCGTCCATTCTCCCTGGTTCAGGTCCCGGTCGCTAAACACCTCGAGATCGGAGTTGAGTATATTGGTGATAAATTTGACAACCAGGCAGAGGCTGTGGGTAAATCAATCGATTCGCACGGGTCAACCCTTGTATTTACCAATACCCGTGTGACAGCCGAGGCACTTGGCCATGTCCTGTATGCCAGGGGGGATGTTGAAGTCCATCATGGTTCACTTTCCCGGGATGTCCGGATAGAGGCCGAGGAAAAATTCAAATCAGGAAAGATAAAGGCGCTTATCTGTACGTCTTCAATGGAACTCGGGATAGATATCGGTCATGTAGGTCACGTGATACAGTTCGGTTCACCCCGGGAGGTGGCACGACTCGTCCAGAGGGTAGGACGGGCCGGGCACCAGCTGAATACCGTATCAAAAGGGACGGTCTTTGCAACAGGCTTTGATGACCTTCTTGAATCGCTCGTGATTGCCCGTAAGGCAAAAGCAAACGAGATAGAACCGGTCCATATCCCGAATGACGCGGCAGATGTCCTCGCAAACCAGGTCGCTGCCATGGCAGTCGAATACGGAGAGATAGAGAAATCAAAAATCAGCTCGATCATAGGTAGAACCTCAGTCTTTTCCGGGGAACCCGCCTTTCTTTCAAGAGTTTGTGACCAGATGGAAGACCACCGGTTAATCAGGCTGGACGGGGACCGTGTAATTACAACCTCCCGTGCCCGGCGCTATCTCGCATCCAACCTGTCGATGATCCATGATGAGCGGAAAATGCCTGTCTTCGACATGGTCTCACGAAAAACAGTCGGAACGCTCGATGAGTCATTTGTTGTCGGATGGGTCTANACGGGCGCGGTTTTCATTACCAAGGGACAGCTCTGGCGGGTCCTTGATATTGAAGATGGAAAAATTACCGTTGAGCCCGCAAAATTTACAAAAGGTGAATTGCCTTCCTGGGAAGGTGAGCAGATACCAGTCCCCTTTGAAGTTGCACGTGAAGAGGGCCGTTTAAGGAGGACCCGAGATATTGGCGTATATTCGGATGATCCAAAAGTACGTCGCTTTGCCAGGTGGTTCCTGTCAGAGATGGACAATAACCGCTCTGTTGTGCCGACTGACGAATGTATAACCCTGGAAAATGCCCCGGAAGGGGTGGTGGTTAATCTCTGTGCCGGCCACAAGACAAACGAGGCACTCGCCCGCGTCCTTTCTATCCTGATTTCAGCCCGCTACGGGACGACGGTAGGAATTGAAATAGATGCATACAGGGCATTGCTCAGGTTACCCTCCACAATCAGGGCACATGATGTGAAAGAGGCCCTCCTTGCGCTTGAACCGGGCCATATCAGGGGGATACTGGGTCTTGCTCTTAAACGCACGGCCCTTTTCAAATGGAAACTGGTCCAGATAGCGAAAAAATTCGGCGCAATTGACCCGGATGCTGACTACGAAAGGCTTTCAATTCACCGGCTGACCGAAATGTTTGAGGATACGGTAATCCAGGACGAGGCCTACCGGGAACTGTTCTCATCATACATGGATGTGGATGGTGCGGCTGCAATCGTTGAAGAAGTCCGGGGAGGAAAGATCCAGGTCCACACAGGGCCTATAAGCCTGCTTGGGGCAGAAGCACTGTTCACTTCTTCCCGGGACCAGATACCACCCCCTTCAGCAGACCAGGCGGTTATTTCAACCCTGAAACGTCGGATCATGCAGCAGGAAGTTTTCCTTGCCTGCATGAACTGCCGTAAATGGAAGAGCAAGACTACTGTCGAACGGGTGCAGGAAAAACCTGTATGCCCCGTTTGCAACGCCCGCCTGATTGCGGTTCTCAAACCATGGGATGAACAACTCTATGCTGTTGCAAACAAGCAGAAAAAGACTGCCGAGGAGCGGGCAGTCGAAATACGATTAATCAGGAACGCCAATATTGTCCTCTCCAGCGGGAAAAAGGCAGTTATTGCACTTGCAGGAAAAGGTGTCGGGCCTGAACACGCATCGAGGATCCTCCTGACACTATCAGAAGGGGATGCTTTCTACCGGGAGATCCTGAAGGCTGAGCGAAATTTTATCCGCACTCACCGTTACTGGTAAGTGTTCCCGGAGCGGTTGTCCCGATCCTCGTGTTTAAATTTTCCCGCACGAAATACCAGGATAGCACATCTCCAGGTAACCATGGATACCAGCGCGGAAGCATGGAAAGAGAAAGGAAACGGGTTTTATAAACAGAAACGCTACGATGAGGCGTTGCGCTGTTACCTGGAAGCGGTGGAGATAGACCCGCTGTATGCAGATGCATGGTATAACATGGGGATGACGTGCAAAGCCCTTGGTTACCATAAAGAATCAGTCAGCTGTTTTGAGAGGGCCAGGAATTTCAATACGGGAAATAATAGCGCGTATTCTGCATCTCCCCGGAGTCGTTCATCTTCAACTTCTGAAAAATTGCCTGGTCTGCGGCCTGCTCCCCAGGCAACAGGGAAAAACAAACCCGGGCAATATGAGACAGCCCGGAAAAAGGAATACGTATTAAAAAGGGTAGCTCCTTTCACCATTATCCTCCTGGTCCTGTTTATTACTTTTGCCGCTGTCCTCCCGGCAATTAACGGGCCTTCAGGGACAGGCTTTTTTCCATTTCAAGGTCCCGGGGGAGCTGATACACGGGGGCCGGTTGTTCAACCGGGCCAGGGGATCGCGAAGGTCCCAGAACCAGGGTATTCAATTTTGCCAACGGTAACCCCGGTTTTGGTTGCTGTTCCCAGTCAATACCAGGCAATGAAAACGGGAGCAGTCGTAAAATCGTTCCCTTATGTACTCCGCGGTGAACATGGAGAAATTACCATTACACTGTACCAGGGGGTCGGCCGGGAGATTGCAAAGGAGGACCCCTACAGCTATGTCGGTGAAAAAGACCGTTACCAGAAATTTATTTACCTGCCCGGACAGGACGCGTTCCTTGTCCCGCTGGTCGATGCCATACGCGAAAAATCAACAGATCCGGACGACCAGGCCAGGATAGCCGTAAGTCTCGTGCAGCAGATACCCTATGACCAGGAGATGCTTGACAAAGGGACACTGGAGATCAGGTACCCCTACCAGACATTACTTGACAACAAGGGGGTCTGTTGTGAGAAGTCAGTACTCCTTGCCTACCTCCTTCTTAAACTGGGGTACGGTGTGGCACTGTTTGACTTCGAAAATGAGAAACATACTGCCGTTGGCATACAGGCGGCCCCGGAATATGCGTATAAAAATACCGGCTACGCATTTATCGAGACGACCACGCCGTTAATTATCACGGACGGGAATGGGGAGTACCCTGCGTTTGGCAGGATCATATCGCCTCCTGAAGTACTGCCTGCAGGCGAGGGGAAACCCTTCGGGTCGGTACGTGAAGAATGGAATGATGCCCGGGAGTGGCAGCGCCTGAATTCTTTAGGACCTGTCCTGGAAAGAACCGATTATAACCGGTGGCAGTCGCTGTGCAGGAAATATGGTATCGTCCCGGGCCCTTCCTGATAAGGAACCTACAACGGGCCTGTATATCGAAAATCCTGCTATTTTATGATAAAATTGGTTCATTTTCCAGGTTAACTGGCCCTAAATCTCTTTACGGGAATTGAATAAAAATAGATTTTTCGGGGGATTGGCTGAAAACTCTGGTCCCACGCGTTCACATAATGCTGCCGAGCTTCTGTTCGAGGAAGTCGAGGCCCCGCTTGATGTCCTCCAGGTTTTTCCCACCGGTCAGAATAATCTTTCCGGATGAGAAAAGGAGGGCGACGATTTTCGGGTCCTTGATCCGGTATACAAGCCCGGGGAACTGCTCCGGTTCATATTCAATATTTTCGAGATTTAAGGTAATGACGACTTTATTGAGGTTGATATATTTCCCGATATCATACGAGCAGACAATATTTGTAACCGCCACCCTGGGCTCATCATAGCATTTTACTCCGGCCTGGTTCATCGACTTGATTATCAGTGCAAGACCTTCATCAAGCGCCTGCTTGTTACGTATCCCGGTGAGCACTACTTTACCGGATGAGAAAATCAGCGAGGCGATCTTCGGGTTATCAATCCGAAAAACTGCCCCGGGGAACCGCTTGGTATTGAGTTCGCAGTTCTCAATTTTCTTTGAGATCTCTGCAAGGTCAATGGAATCCGCAATTGCCCCTGAAGCAACGATATTCTCGATTTTTAATGAAGCGTACTGCTTATCGTCCATTGGTTAGTATATGCTTACTTTTGCATCATAATACTAATGGAGAACCTTTATGTCCTCAAAATCAGGGTTCCGTATATGAAGGAAAAGATCATTTAAAAGTCCAAATCACATAGTTTACATGAGATTCTCATGGCAGATTCAAGGAGCAACTTATCCAATTACCAGGAAGAATATGCACGTTTTTCGATACCAGTCCCGGAACACTATAATTTCGGGTTTGATGTGATTGATGAATGGGCAAAAAAAGACCGTAACAAGCTGGCAATGATCTGGGTTTCCCAAAAGGGGGAAGAGAAGAAATTCACCTTTCAGGATCTGAAAAACCACTCCAACCAGGCAGCAAACATTCTCCTGAAATACGGCATTAACAAGGGGGACAGGGTTCTCATAATGCTCCCGAGGATCCCTGAATGGTGGATTTTTTCGATCGCCCTGATCAAAATCGGTGCGGTAATCTGCCCCTGCACGACGATGCTGACACCAAAGGATATCAAATACCGGGTGAATATCGGAAAATTCAGGATGGTCATAACCAATCTTGAAAATTCTGCCAAAATTGAAGAGATCTGCGACCAGTGCCCGACACTCACGGCAAGGTTCCTCGTTGACGGAGAACTGGAAGGATGGGCAGGCTACCCCTATGAACTCCTCTATCCTGCACCGGTTTCCCACCATGAGGTAAGTATGCCGGAAATGAAACGGACAAGGCGTACAGACCCGCTCCTGATATATTTCACATCCGGGACGACAGGGGAGCCGAAAATGGTACTCCACGACCATAGTTACCCTCTTGGTCATATTGTGACTGCCCGGTTCTGGCAGGACCTGTATCATAATGACCTTCATTTCACACTCGCTGATACAGGGTGGGCTAAATGCGCATGGGGCAAGATCTTCGGACAATGGATAGAGGGAGCATGTATTTTCGTCTACCATTTTACCGGAAAATTTGCAGCCACTGAGTTACTCCCACTCCTGGAAAAATACGAGGTCACGACATTTTGCTGTCCACCGACAATCTACCGCATGCTGATCCTTGCCGATCTCGGGAGGTTCGATCTCTCGGCTCTCCGGCACTGCTGCAGCGCGGGAGAACCCTTGAACCCCGAGGTAATCAGGGTCTGGAAGGAAGGGACAGGACTCCCCATCTATGAAGGGTACGGGCAGACAGAAACTGCCTGCTGTATCGGGATGTTCCCCTGTATGGAACCAAAATTCGGGTCTATGGGAAAACCATCGCCCGGGTGGATCNTGGAACTCCATGACGACAACGGTAAACCGGTAAACGCTGGTGAGGAAGGACGCATCGCGATCAAGCTTGACCCTCGCCCNGTTGGGCTTTTTGTTGAGTATATCGATAATCCTGACGAAAATAACAAGTCATTTATCAATGGCTACTATTACACGGGTGATAAGGCATACTGTGATGAGGAAGGGTATTTCTGGTTTGTCGGGCGTGACGACGATGTTATTAAGTCCTCAGGCTACCGGATCGGGCCGTTTGAAGTCGAGAGTGCACTTATTGAACATCCCGCAGTACACGAGGCAGCTGTCGTGGGTTCACCTGACCGTATCAGGGGATTAATTGTAAAGGCATTTGTTGTTCTCAATAACGGGTACGAGCCATCCGAAACACTGGTAAAGGAATTAAAATCTTATGTGAAACGGACCACGGCACCTTACAAATATCCCCGTGAAATTGAATTTGTGACCGATCTGCCAAAGACAATTTCCGGGAAGATCAAAAGAAACGAACTCCGTGATGCAGAGCTGCAAAAATACCTTGGAAATAAGTAAATACTGTCAGAAAATAACTATTATTTTTAAATCGCCTTTATTTCAGTACAATTTTTTGAGAGATTACTGTACCGCCTCCAACCCAGGATCTCTGGTCCCTGTTATTGTTCTAAATACAGTTATCCAGTCCCTTTTAGCTAAACGGGAATTGATTTTGTGTTGCAATCAACTACCAGCAATCCAACCTGAAATTGTCTGTAAAAAGGATAGTATATAAAAAACAGGAGGTGGGTTAATCAGAGGTCCCGACCATGCCGGGGGCCCTTTGACTCAGCGGGCTCATGATCAGATTTCATTGTTTCATCATGATGACCACCCGTAGTATGTGCGTGATGCGAACCCCCGTTCCTCTTCATAACGAAAATTCCGACAACCACGAGAATGACAATGATGATCCCGACAACGAATACCATGTCCATGGGGAACGGTGCCGAACCTGATGAGACAATGATATAGCTCTCCCGGACTTTCGTCAGCGGGGCACCGCCGGCCGGTGCGGTCTTTAAAGTCACGGTATAATTCCCGCTATTGTTATAGCAGTGTGCCGGGTTCTTTACGGTGGCGTTTGAACCGTCACCAAAATCCCAGAACCAGGTGACTGCAGCAGGCCCGGTGGAGCTCTCGGTGAACTGGACGCATAACGGGGCCTGGCCTGTTGTCTGGTTTGCCGTAAAATTGGGAACGATGACCGGCACAGGGACTGGTGCAGTGGTAGTTACCGGGAACGGTGTGGGGGTAACAGGTGGAAGAACATGGATAAAACCTGTGAGCGTTTTTGTGCTGTTGTTATTGAAGGAATTGATCACAAATAAGGTCACATTATAGGTACCGGGCTCTGCATATGTCACAATGGGGTCCCTCATGGTTTTGATACCCGGGTTGACCGGTGATCCAAAGTCCCATTGCCAGGATAATGGCGGGGCACAGGATGAATTGTCAAAGAAATTCACCCGGAGTGGGGCAGGCCCTTCAACCGGTGTTGCCCTGAAATCTGCAGATGTAAGGTTCGGGTAGAAACAGGGTGTATTGTTTCCAGGTATCGTAATGTCCATGGATGAAACAGGGATTGGAAACGTCGAATTCAAAACTGTCGTATTCTGGACAGCGGCCGTTGTGGGAACGGTTGTAACCGGGACTGTTGCAGTTGTGTCCGGGACAGACGTAGGGGGCGGTGTCGGTGCAGAACTTGGTACAGCTACCGGGATATGCACGGTTATCGGGCTCTGAAGGGTCTCCACATTGCTTCCACCCGCATTCACAGAGGTAAGAATAATCGTGTAGCTCCCGGCAACCTGATAGGTATGAGCATAGCTGGTTTTCAGGGTTTCATTCACCTGCTGGCCATCACCAAAATCTAGGATAACGTATTGCGGGGCGCCGCCAGCCGGGTTGAATACCGGGTATACGGTAACAGCAAGTGGTGCAATTCCTTCGGTGGGTGTAACGGTGAACTCAATTTTAGGTGCTTTTACAGTCGGTATGATAACGGTTGTAGGGACCGTAGTTACCAGCGTGGTATTTTGAACAAGTNGTAGTGTTGTCGGTAGTGAAGTAACGGCAGGTAGTGAATTCGCCTTTAAAGACGCATTGGCACCCGCACCACTNACATTTTCTGCGGTGGCTGCNGGGAGTACCAGCGCAAGGATGATGAGCATGGCCGCAAGAAATATTGTAACCCCCTGCTTTTTCCTGTCGTGACGCACAATACTCTGATGTGATGAAGAGAAGAACATGATCTCTTCTTGAAAATGTATTAATATTAATTTACTGAAATGATTCCGCGTTCCAGTCGGATTAATCCCTGAATAATAGAGGATTATGAGAGAATTGTATGATATTTCCCGGTGTGCGGCATTTTTCTTATTACCGGATATGAACCCGCACGGTAATGTTATCCTGATGAATACGGGCAATAAAAATTCCAGTGAACAGGTATCAGGTGAGATTCCTTCACCCGGCAAAATTCGCCGGACTATTACATATCTCCACGCATGTCTTGAAAAGTATAGAATAATCAAACATTGGTGGGGGAATTGCTGCGTGAAGTAAACCGCCAGACTTTTTATGGGGAGGTTCTTTCACCCGGTCCTTGTATTCCGGTATTATCACATGACCTTCTTCATCTGGTTCGTGAATTTTTTCCACTTAGATCGCATCCGGTTCAAATTACCGTGATCCTACCACCATGACAGGAGCAGAATTACATCGAAAGGCTCTTGTAGTGCACCACGAAAAGTTTTAGTATGGTGCGCTACTCAGTCTCGATGGATGACCAGCTTACGGAAAAAATAGATGCCTCATCAGAAAATATGGGCGTTTCACGTTCTGATTGGATCAGTGAAGCATGCACCACATATCTGAAACATGGTGGTACACAGGATATCTGGGTCCATCCATCTGCAGAACATGCGAAAGTGGAAAAACCGGATGCACNGAATCTGCATAATATTGTNGACTACGATAAGACCTACAAGGATTTCCGCATAAAAGTCCCGGAATATTTTAATTTTGGTTTTGATGTTGTCGATGAATGGGCTAAAAAAGACCGGAATAAAATTGCGATGATCTGGGTGAACCAGAATGGCGAAGAGAAAAAATTCACCTTCTGGGACATGTCGCGGTTATCGAACCAGGTCGCCAACATGTTCATCAAATATGGTATTTCGAAAGGAGACCGCGTGCTTATCATGCTCCCCCGGGTCCCTGAATGGTGGATATTTACCCTGGCCCTCATTAAACGCGGGGTCGTTTACTGCCCGGCACCAACGATGCTCACCCCGAAAGACCTGAAATACCGTGTTCACACTGCAGATATCAAGATGATCATCACCAGCATGGAGCATGCCGGTAAGGTTGACGAAATTTTCGATGAATGCCCCTCGCTTTGTGGTCGCATGGTGATAGACGGGAAACGTGACGGCTGGATCAGTTACCCGGTAGAACTCAATTACCCTGCACCAGTCTCAACAAAACTCATCTCTCTCCCGGGTATGAAAAAGACCAAGGCTACTGACCCGCTTGTAATATTTTTCACATCAGGGACAACGGGAGAGGCCAAGATGGTAGTGCACGATCATAGCTATCCACTTGGACATATCGTTACAACAAGATTCTGGCATGATGTCCGTTCAACCGATGTCCATTTTACATTATCGGATACAGGGTGGGCAAAAAGTGCCTGGGGAAAACTGTACGGACAATGGCTTGAAGGGGCCTGTATTTTTGTATACGATATCCGGAGCAGGTTTAATGCAACAGAGATCCTCCCGTTAATAGAAAAATATGGTATAACCACCTTCTGCTGCCCGCCTACCATTTACCGGATGCTTATCCTTGCGGACCTCGATAAATTCGATTTCTCAGAGCTTCGCCACTGTGTCAGCGCAGGCGAGCCCCTGAACCCGGAAGTGATCAAGGCATGGAAAGACTCCACCGGGCTTACCATTTACGAAGGGTACGGACAGACTGAAACGGTGCTGTGTATCGGAACATTCCCGTCTATGAAACCGAAATTTGGTTCCATGGGAAAACCGTCCCCGGGCTGGCATATTGAGCTCCATGATGACGATGGAAAACCTGTCGCTATACACCAGGAAGGGAGGATAGCAATTAAAATGGACCCGAAACCGGTAGGGATGTTTGACGGGTACCTCTATAACGATGAAGAAAACAAGAAAGTTTTTGTTAATAACTTCTATTATACCGGCGACAAGGCCTACATGGATGAAGATGGGTATTACTGGTTCATTGGCCGGGATGATGATGTTATAAAGGCATCAGGATACCGTATTGGCCCCTTTGAAGTGGAAAGTGCTCTTATCGAACACCCTTCCGTGCAGGAAGCTGCGGTTGTGGGAGTTCCCGATGACATCAGGGGAATGATTGTCAAGGCATTTATTGTGCTGGCCCCGGGACATAAGCCATCTGATGCGCTGGTGAAGGAATTACAAAACCACGTCAAGAAGGTCACGGCACCGTACAAATATCCAAGGCTGATAGAATTCACTGAAACACTCCCAAAGACCATTTCCGGGAAGATCAGGAGAAAAGAGTTACGCGAAGCAGAATTGAAAAAATACCAGAATGAACCGGGCAGCCAGGATTCTTAGCTCTAAAGGGGAAGAAATAGCCGATAAAACCCGTTGTATGAGCAGGTAACATTGAAGAGAACTACTACCTTTATTTTCTCGGAAGCTGTAGTGTATAAAGCGCGAGGGTAGCCAAGCCAGGTCAACGGCGCCAGGTTCAGGGCCTGGTCTCGAAGGAGTTCTTGGGTTCGAATCCCATCCCTCGCATC
>JGI20214J51088_10002538_pt1 | contig 12125 bp, 11 predicted proteins | sample WetSurMetagenome_FD_51088 | JGI IMG/M metagenome (IMG submission 51088)
TGCTTCCCGACCGCCTCCGTGGACGACAACGGTCGATCCTCAGAAGCCCGCACCCAGTCCCAGGGTGCAGATCCAGTCGTGCCCGTCATCATCGCCACCGACATGTCTGAAGACCCCGCCGTTCAGGCCAAGCATGAATAGGGCGCCGACTATCTCGACTCCCAGGTAGGTCTGGCCAGGCTCCACCTCACCCAGGGGATTCCCCCAGGTCCGCATGACCGAGGCGGCGAGGCCCGCGTTCCAGAGAGGCACCAGATGGTTCGCGCCGAAACGGTAGCCGGCGTTGACCTTGCCGCCGCCCCAGCCCGGCTCGATCTGGAAGAAAGGCCCGGAGTACGAGTCCCACCCCGTGAGGTGGTTTATCGACACGCCGATGACGCCTCCGAGCTCGAGCGGCGTCGAGTATCGCGTCATGGCGCACGGGAACAGGTGGGTGCCNGACTGCGGTCCGATGTCGCAGCCTTCCTGTGCAGCGACCAGAATGGCAAGCAGGGCGAGCAGAACAATGGCCGTCCTCACGATNCACCCTCCATCTCGATGCACGCATATGATGTCCGGGGGCAGGGTCGCAGGCAACCCGCCCTGCCCAGGCCGACGGGGGTATCTTCCCCGCGGTNGGGTTCTGATGAATGATCCCCTGGGTCCCTCACAGGCTGGAGAANCCGGTGCAGAAAGAGGCAATAATCCTGATCAGCATCGTGGCCACAATGGTTCCGACTCTCGCCTTCGTTATGGTCGCCCTGAGAAGGGTCTCCAGTCCGTTGGTCTCCTCGGCGGCCGGGGACGGCTCCGAGTGGAGACTGACGTTCCTCGCTCGGCAGGGTCGGAAATACAGGCTCTGCATGCGCTACGAAGTTGTCTTCGAGGGCGGCGAGGACGACTTCGGCCTTGTGGTGGACTACCGCTGCACCACCCCTCAGGGAGAGATCCGTGAAAGGGCAGGCGTCGGATCCGTCACGCCTCCCGAAAGGGATCGATATGTCGGTAGCTCTTACAAGAACAGCTACACTGGCGTGATGGGCAACAGCAGGCAGAAAGCGACCTTCATACTCGCGACGGTGGGGCCGTTCCCGGGTCCGGCAGAACTGGTGGCCGAGGGCGTCGTCCATGTCTCCAGCGGAGCCAACCTGGTGAACGGCACGGTATACTTCTGCTGAGTCGGGCGGACAGGCCAGGAGGCAACTGAAGGTTGCCTCCTGGATCTGCTTCTGTCGATTCCAAGGTCCGGGGTCGGATTCCGGGTGTGTGATGTCGGAAGGCGGTAACATGTTCTCGGACGATGTCGCTAGGCGTGAGTGGGTCTCGACCGTCGATGCTGTGCGCGAGGCCGCCGGGAAGCTGGAGGGCAGGACCGATGCCTTGGGCCGGTTCCTGCACGAGGCAGCCGAAAGGATCCTCTACATCGCGTCGATGGAGGAGAGGTTCGGCGACCGCTATTTCGAGGAGACTCCTCTGGAGGAGCTCGCGAGGGATAACGCGGCTCTGTTCCCGCTGATCGAGGGCGAAGCCTACTCGAGGAGCCCGATGAATCCCGCCGTCACCGTGTCTGCACTGGGAACAGCTGCAGGACAGGCGTTCTCCGGCTGGCGGGCAGCCGTCGAGTCGAATCTGCCCATGGTCCTAAGGCACGAGACGGANCTGCCCGCAGTCAGCTACGGCGTCCTGCCGGCCCTCGCCTCCCTGGAAAGCCCGGACGGGATCCCCGGCATCACGGCAGAAGCCCAGCGGAAGACCTGGGCGCGGCGCTTCGTGAAATTCAACCTCTCCCGCATGGACCCCGACTACTCCTTCTTCGCCGACACGATCCGTGCAGCCCGGCCCGGGGATCTTCGCTACCTTTACCGCTACGGCGTCAGGATCACTCCCGCCGACATGGAGACCGCAAGGCATGTCGAGGGCCTGACCGAGGAACGGGCCGACCTGATAGCCTCCACGGTGGCCAGATGCTTCGAGCTGGGTTTCACCACCGAGGGCAAGGACCTGTCCAGGAAGGGAGCCGCCTCGGTGAACATCCCCGCCGGCTACGAGAGGATCGGCAGGAAGATCGAGGACGAGCTGAAGAAGCGCTCGATACGGACGGCTTTCGACGGCGTGTCGGTCCGCCCCCGGAACCAGCAGATCAATTACGATCACAGGTTCGACTGGGCCCAGTACATCGACACGAAGCTGAGGGATGACTTCCTGGACACGGCGGCAAAGGGGCTGGAAGCCNCCAGGAACATCACCTCGGCCTTCGCCGGACCCGTCTTCATCGACGTTTTCGGCCACGAGCCGTTCTCTCCCGTGCCCAACGAGCACGCGGTCGCTGCCGGACCCGAGGCCGGCAGGACATACGCCGAGCTGAGCATAGGGCTGAACCAGCTCATGGACACGCATGTGCCGAGGGCTGAGACCGGCTTCACGATGGCCGCCTTCCCCTCACCCGGGATCAGGGGAGATTTCGGCCGGATCTTCGAAGAGATGGTGAGGATCAACACTCTCGACAACGACGAGTATGCGGTGATCCAGAAGGCCATGATCGACGCGCTGGACAGCGGCGAGCTCGTTAAGGTCAGGGGCGTGGAAGGCAACCGCACGGACCTGCAGGTCAGGCTGCATCACCTCGATGATCCGGCTCGNCAGACCAACTTCCAGAACTGCCTAGCAACCGTCAACATCCCGCTGGGCGAAGTGTACACATCACCGGTCCTGAACGGAACCAGCGGCGTCCTGCACGTCGCAGAGGCCTTCATCGGCGGCCTGAAGTACCGGGACATGTTCCTGGAGTTCAAGGACGGTTACGTGACGGACTGGGGATGCGCCAACTTCGACGATCCGGCCGAGGGCAGGCGATATGTCTACGAAAACCTGATCCACCCCCACAAGACGCTCCCCATGGGCGAGTTCGCAATCGGCACGAACACCTGGGCGTACCGGATGGCGATGCAGCACGGGATCATGGATCTGCTGCCGGTCCTCATCCTGGAGAAGACCGGCCCGCACATCGCGATTGGCGACACCTGCTTCTTCATGGAGGAGGATCACCCCATCCACAACCCGATCGACGGCAAGGAAGTCATAGCCCGCGAGAACGAGAAGACCTGCCTCCGCAAGACGGATCCCACGGAGGCCTACACCTCGAAGCACACCGACATCACGCTGCCGTACACGACGCTCGGGAGCATCTCGGTGATGGCGGCGGACGGATCGGAGCTGTTCATCTACAGGGATGGACGGTTCGTGCTGCCCGGCACCGGCAGGCTCAACGAGGCGCTGGAGGGTCTGGTGTAGTCCCGGGCCCTGATCCATTGGCGCACACGGTCACGCGAACCCCGCGGGCATCGGGTCGGAGGTCGGGGAAAGACCCGGAGCCTCAGTCGAACAGCGTCTTGATGATCCCCCATGTCGAAGGCTGGAGCCCGAGGTTGCCGATCCCGAGCTCCGTCAGGTGGTAGACACCGCCGGTGTCCAGCCAGCTCCAGTACATCGTTCCCCGGCTGTGGGCATAGCACAGCCCGCAGGACTGGCTCAGCCCCGGCACGGCCGGGCAGTCCGCGGTGCCGATCCAGTTGAGGGACGAGCCGTTGAACTGGTAGAAGTAGATGTGGAGGTCGCTGTAGCAGGTCACCGCGAGGGTGGTGACCCCCGAGGGATAGAAGACTGCGAGCCCGCTGAGCTGCCCTCCGGGCTGGGTGAGCGTGTAGGTCGTGTAGGAGGTGTCGTAGAGGAACCTGTAGACCATCCGGGTGCTGCCCGAGGTGGCCGCCTCCCAGAACACGTTGTTGTCGTGGTCCCATTCCATGTCGCGGCCGTTCGATCCAGCCGGATTGGGATGTGGCTCCCAGGCCGCTCCGCCTGGGGCGGGCCACCACATGTACATCCAGGAGTTCCCGAAATCGTTGGTCGCGAAATAGCTGCCGTTCGGACCCGCGGCCACTCCATAAGCGAGTGCGTTGGTGTCCATCGTGTCGGTGTAGCCATAGAGGTTCTCCAGGTTGGCGTCCCAGCGATACACGCGGTCTTCGGACGAAGACGCGAAGACGATGTACCCGTCCTCCCAGTAGTACCAGTCCAGTCCGAGTATCTGGGAGACCGGAAGGGTCCAGGTCTCGATCACGGAAAGGCTGACGAGGTTATCCGGAGCGTCGTGCCGGGGGACGATTGGCACCCCCTGCTCCCTGAAGCCGTTGTCGTCCGCCGTCGCCTGTCCGGCCAGGGCCGCGAGGAACGCAATTGAGAGAACTCTCATGACTCCCCTCCATCGATGAGCCCAAACGCCGACGCCCCATGGATTTCACCGTCTTCACCGGGTTGCGGGACAATGACCTGCAGGCTCCAGGGACGAAGCGCCCGACCGACGCCCGTCGAATCACATGAAGCGGACCCGGGTCTCGGGGCCGGGATCAGTTGTCCTCGATCCTCGTCATGGACGGCGCTTCGCCGTTGATGGAGACCTCCCCGGCGCGGACCCATCCGGGAGGCGTGGCCTGCGAGGGACCGTCTGACGGATCGACCTCGAACCAGCCCTGGATCGCCACCTCGATCGCGGCTGCCGAGTTTTCCGGCAGGCAGCCGACAACGGTGGAGAGCGAGTCGGGCTCGAGATAGACAGGAACCGGATCGAAGGTCATCGCATAGGCGACTTCCGGGACCGGACCCCAGACCACGCCGAGGCTCTCCGAATCACCATCGAGGCTGTACGACCCGCCGGGGGGCAGCCAGCGGTATCTGAAGCTGCCGGAGTTGCCCGCCTGGGCCACGCCGGGGTCGAAGCCCAGCCATCCGCCGGCAGTGCGCGCCATCACATCGACGCTCTCTCCTGGCGGCAGGGTGAACCAGACGGAGCCTGCGCTGTCGGGGCGCAGATAAACGGCGAGGGACTCGGTGGCCATCGCCGTCAGGAAGTCCGGCTCGAAGCCCGCGCCGAGCCGGTCCGCGGCAGTGCCTTCATCCCCGCAGCAGAGCAGCATCAAGACGAGAAGGCTCATTGTCCGGTCCTTTCCTACTTCACGGCTGCGTTCAGTTTCTCGATCGTGCATCCCGCCATGAACAGCAGGATCATCGCCCCTGTTACGAGAGCGATACCGAAGGCGATCGAGCCGCCCTTGTCGATCGGCGGAGCATCGAGGTCGATCACGGCAGGGTCACCGGGTTTGTAGAAGACCCTCACCGGATCTCCCGGGCTGATGCCGNCGAGGGTCTTCTTGGCTGCTTCCTGGTCGTTAGAGGAGTATTGGCGCCGCCCCTCGTTCTCGTATGCGACTCCATCGACCTGGTATGAGACGGTGCTGTAGACGTAGTGCTCCACCCCTTCGTCGCACGGGAGGTCGNGTATNGAGCTGCTCTTGACCGTNCCCATCGCCATGGCCTTCGTCGTGGCGTTGCCCATGCCCATTAACCCCGTGGCAACTCCGGCTCCGAGCAGGATCAAGCCTCCGAGGCAGAAGAGGAGAACCATCCCGAGATCGGGCTCGAGCACCCCGAGCTGCCCCTCGAGGCCGATCGCGGATAGGATCCGGCCGCCTGCGAACATCCCNACCAGCAGGGCTGCGATGCACAGGTCCATGGCCACCGAGGCCGTTATCAGGAGCANNCGCCTGTGGGTGCCCATGAGCATGGCGGGNGCCTCCTACCTGNCCTGCGAGAGTGAGGGTGCGGGCATCTTCGGAAGTCCTCNGTCCGGGTTCCGGGCTATCATCCGGTTGATGGCGTGCTGATGAGGGACTCCGCTGGACATGCAGTCGAAGATCTCCTCTNCGCTGTATTCGANTTTCCAGTCCCGGTAATAGGTGAGCAGCTCCCCCGAGATCCAGCGGTGGGCGGACGGTTCGCCATCGGGCGCCCTGGGTATGAATGGCTTGCTGACCAGGGCGGAGAATGCGTTCAAACCGCCAGGGGCGGTTCGCTCGCGGTAGTGCTCGAAAAGCGCTTCACGGCTCTCCTGAGGCACATACTGGAACACGCCTGTCGAAAACAGCACATCGAACGGTAAATCGATCCTGTATTCGTTGATATCCGCGACGAACGAATCGATGTGTACGCCGGCTTCCTCCGCGAACTGCCTTGCTTTCTCGACGCCCCGGGAGGAGGCGTCGAAAGCCGTCACCAGATAGCCGTTGCGGGCGAAGAAGACAGCGTCTCTCCCCTCGCCGCAGCCGATGTCGAGCAGTCTCAGGGGGCGGTCCGGGGGCATGAGCTGAAGCACCCGGCAGCAATTCGATGAAGGCGCCCTGCCCCAGTAGTAACCGGGTCCGTCATACCGCGCGTCATACGGATCGACCATCGAGCCATCCCTCCGACAAGCTGCTTCGATAAGATGCTCCCGGGGCAAGGCGTGGGCAACCTTGTTTCGCTGCGCAGAAACCAGGACACTGCCTCACGCCACGACTCCAGGATCGCAAGGTCAGCGCCAGGAGCAAAAGATCCCAGGGCAGCTACATACCTCACGCCAAGAACGCCAAGAGCGCCAAGTGAGCACCAGTAGCATTGGATTCCAGGGCTGCCGCGCAGCCTTCGTCGTCGCCCCTGGTCGATCCGCGAGAGCAAGCTCTCCGGCTCGCCCCGATGTCGACTCCGCCCTGCGGGCTCTGGAATCCTTTTCGGACCTCGGGCAAAGCATCAGCGAGAGCCGCTCGATAGACCGGCCGCGCTTCAGGCGCTGGAATCCGCAAGCATCAAAGGCAGGGCTTCAGCGAGAGGCCACCTGATACATCAGCCGGTTCCGGGCACTGGATTCCTCTCGCAGCATGGATATGGCATCCGAGAGTGCAACCCGATGCTTCCGACTTGATCTTGGACTTGTGGAATACGGGAACTGTTGGCGCTGGAGCAAAGCGCTTTCTGATGCAGTCCCCGAGACAGTCGAGGACCCTTCGTCTCTGGCTCCCCTCTCCCGAGGAATGAAGGAGGGAGGACTCCCGACCGACGATACTCACGTCTGATTTCACTGGCAACTCAAACTATAGGAACATGTTGCTCGGCTATTGCCCGACCTCTTGAAATGAGTGCCTGGATGGTCTACACTTAGGACAGGTCCTGCTCATTGGCTGTCATGATCCTCGGCGGATGGACTGACGGGTTGATCGTATGAAGAAAGCTTCGCGGTACAACTGGATCCTTGAGCACGAGGGCTCCACCTTCATCTTCAACGGCGCCTCGGGATGCCTCGCCGAGGTCGGGGATACGCTCGCTCCCTCGGTCCATCAGCTGCTTTCTTCGGACACACCCGGTGAACTCCTGGGGACCATTCCGAAGGATCTGTCCACCGGGCTCGTCGAAGGCGGATTCGTAATCGATGATGAGATAGACGAGAGGTCGGTGCTCAGACACATCTCCCTCATACCCCGTTACTCGCCTGAGCCTGCCGGGGTCACCGCCGTTGTCACCACTCGATGTAACTTCGCCTGCCCCTACTGCACTCAGGATACCGGGACCGGGCGGGACATGCCGCCGGAGGTGGTCGACAAGCTCATCAGCATCATCGATCTGACCAACTCCCGCCAGTTCTCGATCACTCTGTATGGCGGTGAACCGCTTCTGGTCCCCGAGATCTGCGACGACATCTGCCTGAGGGCATCAGAAGCGTGTAAAAGACGGGGAATAGATCTCGATATCGACATGGTCACGAACGGCTACCTCCTAGACGAGCAACTCGCTTCGAAGTTGGCCTCACACGGTCTTACATCGGTCCAGATCACGGTGGATGGCAACAAGAAACATCATGATCACCGGAGGGTGCTCAAAGGCGGAAAAGGCACTTACGACAGAGTCGTCAGCCACGCACTCTCAGCGGCCCGACATCTTGATGTCGCGATCAGAGTCAACCTCGAGGCGTCTCTGCATTCCTCCAGGGAGTCCATTGCTGATGTCGAATGTGTCTTCAGGGATATCGACCGCGTAACCCTATATGTCTCGCCGACACGGCTCAAGGATGAAGAGGCATCCAGCGCGAATCTAAAACAAAGCTGCGGATGCTTCTCGGACCTTTTCCTCAGGCGAAGGAAACTTCATGCAAGGCTGGGTGGCTGTTGCGCTGTGAGACTCGACTCATTCGTCCTGCTGCCAGATGGGTCTTTTGCCTCATGCTGGGATGATGTCGGAATTCTTGGGTCGGGATTCGGATCGATTCTCGATTCGGGCATCCCGAAGCTAAGTCACAGGGCGAAATGGATGGATTGGGATCCGTATGGCACCCAGCCATGCAGAGACTGTCTATGGCTGCCCACCTGCGGAGGGGGCTGCCCCCGTGTCTGGCTCGAATCGGGCTCTCCAGGCTGCCTGTTCGGCTCCGATGAGGAGTACAGGCACTTCATCATGGTCAATGTGATCGCCCGCAGGCAGAAAGGAGGTTCTAGCGAGAGAGGGTAGCCCGGGTGCGAAGAATGTGCATTTCACTCAGGCGCGTTTCGGAAGGAGTCCATGATGACGATCCTGTCGGCTGCGACGAGCTACGAGGAGATGCAGGCCATCGCAACACCAGGCAAGGGTGGAGTCTGCGGGGAGAAGTGCAACTGCAAGTGCTTCGTGGCCAAACTGGAAGAGTGACGAGAGCAGGCTCGATCAGAACATGACGATGGATCTCCAGGCGTCAGGAAGCAGCTCCAGTCATACTCCAGCCCGACCCGGATACATGAGCGCCATCCAGTCAGGGGGAGCCATGCTGCTCAAGCGATGCATGTCCTTCCTCCTGCCCTTCTGGCGCCTGGAGATCCTCGGCTTTCTTGTCACTGCAGCGGCAGCGTCCCTTTCAGTTGCACAACCTTGGTTTCAGAAACTGCTCATCGACGGCGTTGTCGTAGGCGGTTCCCTTCAACTGCTGGAGAGGATAATCCTGCTCCTCATCGGAGCGGTGGCCGCGAGAATCACTCTGTCGTTCGCGGCCAAGGTCCTGTTCACGAACATCAGAGAGCATGCCACCAGGAACTTGCGCACCAGCATGGGAGAAAGACTCGCACACCTCGCACTGCCCGATGTCAACGCGAAGAATCCAGGTGACATCGTCAGCACTCTGCTCCAGGACGTCGAAGTCGTCGGAGCCCTATATGGTGAGCTGTTTATAGAATTCCTGACGGATTTCCTCGTTCTCGGGGCAGTTATCACTGTTATGGCCTTCATCGACATCTGGCTCGCAGTCATGACGCTTGGGGCCATGGCGATACTGGCCTTGAGCTTCAGGAACCTCACCAGACCCGTGGAGAAGGTGACATTGGCTGTTCAGGAGTCCACAGCATCTGCGTCTGTCGCCATCGGCGAATTCTGGAGGGCGATTCCTGAGGTCAGGCTGCTCAACTGCTACGACCTCTCGCGCAAATCGCTTCTCGACTCTTTCGAGCGGCTCAGGAAGGCCCGATTCAGGCGCAATCTTGTTCAGAACCTTATCGCCACGAACGAATTCACGATCTGGATCGTAACTGCGGGGATGGTTTGGTATGCAGGCGCCCGTGTGATCGCGGGTCAGATGACCATGGGGGATCTTGTGGCCTTCTGGGGCTACATGGGAATCGCTCTCGGACCGATAAACGACTTTCTGACCATAGGCAGCACTGTTCGGTCCAGCATGGCCGGAGCAAAACGGATCTTCAGGCTGGTTGACGAAGGGAGCTTCGAAAACCCGGATGCGGGCCTGATGCTGCCCAGTTCAGCAGGCTCGATCGAGTTCAGATCTGTCGATTTCTCTCATGATACCACAACCGTCGTCCTCGCTCGAAGCTCCTTCAAGGTTCGGGAAGGCGAATGGATAGGTATCGTAGGCGCCAGCGGATGCGGGAAGTCGACTGCAGCGGCTCTCATGGCAGCACTTCTGCACCCTGATTCCGGCGAAATAAGGTTGGGTGATCTGCGGCTTTCCGAACTGTCCCCCAGAGCGCTGAGACAGCACCTGGGAGTGGCGACGCAGAACCCTCACATCTTCATCGCATCAGCTTTCGATAACATCGCTGTAGCGAGGATGGGTGCAACACTCGAGGAGGTAGTACAGTCAGCGAAAAAAGCCCGTGTTCATGACCATATCCTCAGCCTGCCCGATGGATACGAAACCGCCCTGGGAGAAGGGGTCCGTCAGCTCTCCGGCGGAGAGAGGCAGCGGTTCTCACTCGCCCGCATCTTCCTGAAAAATCCGAGGATTATCATTCTCGACGAGGCCACTTCGGCCATCGACCAGGAGACCGCAGACGCAATCGAAGAGGAACTGGCCGCGACATTTTCAGGGCGGACATGCTTTGTCATATCGCATCATCCCCGGGCTCTGAAGAACGTGGACCGGGTGCTATCCCTGGCTGATGGCTCGTTCCGCGAGATCTGCCTCGAGGAGGCCTGCGCAATGGTAGCATCCGAGTGATCAGAACCACTTCCTACAGCGTTTTCGTCTGCCTCCTGCTCGTCCAGATGGCAATCTCGTGCGGGAAGGATGAACAAGCGGAATACCCCCGCTTCGTGCGCAGATTCGTTCCCTCCGATACCATTCTCTCAGGGAATGGGCGTTCCGATCCTGCAACGATAACAGACATATCCACCACCGAATCCCGCGTTTTCGTCCTCGACGGTCCTCAAGCGCTCATAACCTGCTATTCGGATGCCGCCGATCCCATTATCGTATTCGGGGAGCGGGGCGCAGGCCCGGGCTGCCTTGGCAGGCCCACGTACATCTGCTGCCTGTCTGACAGTGTCCTGCTCATCAGTGATCTGGGATCCAGATCGCTGGAGAGGTTTACGGTGAATGGAGCATGGATTGGACGGGTCGCGGAATGGACTGGTGACCCGATGATCGATCTGTGCCCGATCGACGAAGAGCACATGGCGGCATGCCAGGTCGAGTGGCTTGAAGGTCCAGAATTGCGCATCGAGACATGCGTGTTCTCGTGCGATCTCTCAGGACGAAGAACTGCCTGCTTTCTGTCGGATACCACATCGATCGATCCTGCCAGGCCCACCGACGCCCTGGATGCATCCCTCTTCGCATACCGAATTGCTGCAGGTGGAGGGAGAGTATTCCTATTCGACAGGTCCGACCCGGAGTATTCGATCCGCTGCTTCGATCAGACCGGCAGTTACCTGTACTCGATCGAGATGGATGTCGACATGACGATGAAGACCGATGAGGAGATCATCCATGAGTCGTCCGAGGTATGCGACTTTCTCAGATCCACAGGGGGCTCATCCGATATCATCCAGTTTTCATACGAGCCAAGGGAATGGAAAGAACCCGTCGCTGATATGTGGGTCACTGGAGATGGTGGTCAGTTGTGGGTTCAGAGAGGGGATCTCGACGGCTTTTTCTTCGATGTTTTCGGGACCCCTGACGGCAGGTGCATCGGGCAGGCGGAGGCTATCATCGACACGAGCGGAATCTGGAATACGGACTTCTTCGTTGCCGACTCTTCCAGGATGTACCTGACACTCGAGACACAGGACTTCACGCAGATACTCATGAGGCTCCGGCCCGAACCTATCACCCAGGCCTCGGACTAGCCCGGGAGTTCAGTGTTGGAGCCAAACAAAGGATCGTCCGTCTTCTGATCGAATGGGAGTTGAGACGGGAACAGGGGGCCGGAGCCCCCTGTTCCATCGATGCAGAGCCGCTCTTAGAGGTTCCTGAGATTCAGGTGGAGATGGATTGTATTGTCCTCGNTGGCCCAGTTACCAGTGGCGAGGATGTACTGGGTGCCGTTGGTCAGAGGGACGTTCAGCTCGGCAGTGCTGGACCAGCAATCGAGCTCCTGGCCCTCCGGGACCAGCCAGTTTTCGTTGCCGACCCTCAGAGAGTCGTACACGGTGAACAGGTTGGCGGTGCCGCGCACCGAGTCGGGTATGAAGAGCTCCGCCTGCTGGGAACCGTCCTCGAGAGTCTCGTTGGTGAGGAGCACGAACAGGGANAGGACCTCGAAGTCCTGAGGCCAGGGCTCGGGGAGCTTCATCATGGCCGACGCGGCCTCTTCGACGACGACGGTCGTATCGGGAGCCTCCACGACCTGGGTGCTGTCGGCAGGCGGATTCTCGGCCGGGGGCTGCTGCTGCCCGCAGCCTGCTGCCAACACGGCGANGACGGCGACGATGAACACGAATACTGAACGGTACATGATCCCCTCCTGCAGGAAGAACAGGGTCGGGCCGCCTGTTTCGTTTTGCGGCCGTTGGCGGAAGATATGGAA
>JGI20214J51088_10002539_pt1 | contig 12122 bp, 6 predicted proteins | sample WetSurMetagenome_FD_51088 | JGI IMG/M metagenome (IMG submission 51088)
TCCTCGATGTAGTCCTTGCTCGTGTCGATGGTCTTCCAGCTGTAAGAGATGAGGGGGATGACGACGAGAAGGACGAGGAGGACCGAGAGGACCCAGAAGAGCCCGATCCTGACCTTCTTCTCTCGCCCGGGACCGGCCAACGCCTCCTCCTTGCTCCCCCGCTAGCCCTTTACCATATCACGGTGGGCGTTCCAAATCGAAACGCCGGTAGGCCCCGACGGGTGCCGGGGAGGCACGGAACGGTTGACGCCGACAGCACATGAGCAGTTAAATACTCGTTCGGAAAGGGCTGCACCTTGGCGACGTACCCGCTGCTGGACACCATCGACTCCCCCAAGGCGCTCCGGGCCCTGCCCGAGGAGGCCCTGCCCCAGCTCTGCGAGGAGCTCCGCGGCTACCTCCTCGAGGTCATCTCGGAGGTGGGCGGGCACTTCTCCAGCAGCCTCGGCGTGGTAGAGCTCACGGTGGCCCTCCACTACGTCCTCGAGACCCCCAAGGATCTGACCGTCTGGGACGTGGGCCACCAGGCCTACATCCACAAGATCCTCACGGGGCGCCGGGAGGCCCTCAAGACCATCCGGCAGTACGGCGGCATCTCGGGGTTCCTCAAGCGCGCCGAGAGCGAGTACGACGTCTACGGCGCGGGCCACGCCTCCACGGCGCTGTCGGCGGCCTACGGCATGGCCGTGGCCCGGGACCTGTCGGGCAAGGACTACAGGGTGGCGGCGGTCTTCGGCGACGGCGCGCTCACGGGGGGCCTCTGCTACGAGGCCCTCAACAACGCCGGGGGAGGGCGCCACCGCAAGTTCCTGGCCATCCTCAACGACAACCAGATGTCCATCTCGCCCAACGTGGGCGCCATCCACGGCTACCTCAACAACTTCGTCCAGACCCCCCTCTACCAGCGCTTCCGGCGGCGGGTGAGGGAGGGGCTCGAGCGCATCCCCCGGGCCGGCAAGCCCCTCACCTTCCTGGCGCGGAGGATCGAGGAGGGCGCCAAGGGCATCCTGACCCCGGGGGCGCTCTTCGAAGCTTTGGGGTTCGACTACTACGGGCCCATCAACGGGCACGACGTGAGGGAGCTTGTGCGGACCCTGCGCAACCTCGTGGACCTGGACCACCCGGTCCTCCTCCACGTCCTGACCGTGAAAGGGAAGGGTTACGCCCGTGCCGAGGAATCCCCCGAGGGTTACCACGGCGTCAAGCCCTTCGACCCCGACGAGGGGATCCTGCCCGCCTCCCCCGGAGGACAGCCCGTCTTCCAGGAGGTCTTCGGCGCGTCGCTCCTGCAGCTGGCCAAGGCCGACCCGCGGGTGGTGGGCATCACCGCCGCCATGCCCACGGGCACGGGCATCCTTCCCTTCGCCGAGGCCTTCCCGGCACGGTTCTTCGACGTGGGCATCGCGGAGGAGCACGCCACCGTCTTCGCGGCGGGCCTCGCCACGCAGGGCATGCGACCCGTCTGCGCCATCTACTCGACCTTCCTCCAGCGGGCCTACGACCCGGTGGTCCACGACTGCGCCCTCCAGCACCTGCCCGTCCTCTTCTGCATGGACCGGGCGGGCCTCGCGGGCGAGGACGGTCCCACGCACCACGGCACCATGGATCTGGCCTACATGCGCCACGTCCCGGGCATGGTCGTGAGCTCGCCCAAGGACGGCAACGAGCTCCGCAACCTGATGGCCACGGCCCTGAAGCACGACGGCGGCCCCTTCGCCATCCGCTACCCCAAGGCCGGTGCGGGCGCCTTCGTACCCGACCGGGAGCCCGAGATCCTGCCCATCGGATCTTGGGAGGTCCTCCGCCCCGGCAAGGACGCCGCGATCCTCGCCGTGGGACCCATGACGGGCCCCGCGCTGAAGGCGGCCGAGAGCCTGGCGGCGAAGGGCGTGGACGTGGAGGTGGTGAACTGCAGGTTCATCAAGCCCCTGGACGCGGCCTATCTCGCGTCCCGGATGCCCGCTTTCTCCAGGATCCTGACCGTGGAGGAGGGCGTGGTCCAGGGCGGCTTCGGCTCCGCGGTGCTCGAATGGAAGGCCGCCGCGGGCGTGCCGGCGACGGTCCTCCTCATGGGCCTGCCGGACCAGTACATCCCTCACGGGCCGAGGGCCAGGCTCCTGGAGGACCTGGGGCTCACGGCCGAGGGCATCGAACGTACGCTGATGGAGGGATGGCTCCGGCCGGCCCGCGCCGCGGCCCCCTGACCCGTCCCCGATAGAGTCCAATGGAAGCGGTCCCCCGATCGCGCGGAGAGGTGATGACCATGGAATGGAAATTCGTGACCGGTTCGCCCGTCGCGGCGAGGACCGAAGGCCTGGCCCTCGGGGTCTTCGACGACCTCGATTTCGGCAAGTTCCCCACGGCTAGAGCCCTCAAGGCGGAAGCGGCGCGCCTGCGCTTCAAGGGCGGCGCCGGGGAGTCCTTCTTCTCCTTCAACCTCGCGGGCCGGCCCGCGAAGCACGTGCTCGTGGTGGGCCTGGGCAAGCGCTCCGCCTTCGGCCCCGGCGCCCTGCGCGGTGCCGCGGCCCTCGCCGCGCGTCGCTTCCGCGAGCGCTGCCTGGAGAGTGCCACCCTCGCCTTCCCCCTCGGCGAGGAGACGGGCCCCGCCCGGTGGGCGGCCGCCCAGGCCCTCGTGGAGGGCGCCACCCTCGGTAACGCGCGCTTCTCCCGCTACAAGACCGAAGACCCGCCCCCGCCCAAGGGGCTGGGCCTCCTCCAGATCGCCGTGGCCAAGCGGGATCACGACCTCGACGAGGGGGGCCGCCTGGGTGAGGTCATCGCCCAGGCCACGCTCTTCGCCCGGTCCCTCGTGACCGAACCCGCCAACGTGCTCACCCCCGAGCGCATGGCGGAGGAGGCCCGCGCCGTGGCCAAGGAGGGCGGCCTCGAAATCAAGATCCTAGGACCCGCGGAGTGCGCCAAGCTCGGCATGGGCGCCTTCCTCGCCGTGGCCCGGGGCTCGCGCCACGAGCCGCGCTTCATCCACCTCAAGTACCGGCCCAAGGGCGCCAAATATCACCTCGCCCTCGTGGGCAAGGGCCTGACCTTCGACTCGGGCGGCATCTCCATCAAGCCCGCCGACGGCATGGGCGCCATGAAGAGCGACATGTCGGGCTCTGCCGCGGTCCTGGGGGCCATGAAGGCCGTCGGCGCGCTCAAGCCCAAGGTGGCCGTGGACGCCGTGATGGCCATGTGCGAGAACATGCCCGACGGCGACGCCTACCGCCCCGGCGACGTGCTCACGAGCATGAGCGGCAAGACCATCGAGGTCCTGAACACGGACGCCGAGGGCCGCCTCACGCTGGCCGACGCCCTCACCTACGTCCAGCGCGAGAAGGCGGACGCGGTCATCGACCTGGCCACCCTCACGGGCGCCTGCGTGGTGGCCCTAGGTCCCGACTTCTCCGGCGCCATGGGCAACGACCAGACCCTCATGGACGAGGTGCTCGCGGCGGCCCGCGAGTCCGGGGACGAGCTCTGGCAGCTCCCGCTCCCGGCGGCTTACAACAAGTACATCAAGAGCGACGTGGCCGACGTGGCCAACATGTCCCGCATCCGCTGGGGCGGCGCCCTGACGGCGGGCCTCTTCTTGCAGAACTTCGTCCAGAACGGGACACCGTGGGTCCACCTCGACATCGCCGGCCCCGCCCTGCGGGACGACGACGGCGCCGACGCCCACAAGGGCGAGGGCTCGGGTGTGGGCGTGCGGACCCTCGTGCGCTTCGTGCTGGGCAAACAGGAGTAGCTCGAGAAGGGTCATTCGTTCCGAGAAGGGACAGATGGGGAGGTGGGGAGGTTGGGAGGTGGGGGGATGAAGATGAAGACAGGATTCGGTTTTCCCTCTCCCCATCACCCCATCTCCCCATCTCCCCATCCATCTTTCTCATCCCATCTCCCCATCCCCCCACCACCCCATCATTCCGTTTTCCACCCATGATCGTCTTGCTTTGGGCCCTCGTCGCCATCTGGGGCGTGGGCCTTCTCTTCGCCATCCTCAACGCGTCGCTCCTGCCCCGGCTTCCGCCGGAACGGGTGGGTGAGGACCTGCCCTCGCTGACCGTCGTCATCCCCGCGAGGGATGAGGAGGTGGGCATCGAGGCGGCCGTCCTCTCCCACTGCACTCAGGAGTACCCTGGGCTCCAGGTCGTGGTGGTGGACGACGGCTCCAGCGATAGAACCCCCGAGATCCTCGCCGAGCTCTCGGCGAGGTGTTCCAACCTCGAGGTCCTGCGCTGCGACGGGCCACCGCCGGGTTGGCTTGGGAAGCCGAACGCCCTCCAGCGCGGGCTGGAGCGGGCCGGAGGGGACTACGTCCTGTTTGCGGACGCGGACGTGCGCTATGCCCCTGGCGCCCACGCCCGCGCCATGGACCTCACGGCCCGAGCAGGGCTGGACATGCTCGTGCTCCTTCCGCACCAGACGGGGCGCGGCGGCGCCCTCCTCATGGTTTCGCTCCTGGACGCGATCCTCCTCTACGGCGTGCCCTCCTTCCTCTACAACGTTCCCAGCTTCAAGCGCCTCGCCCTCGGGTGCGGTGCGGGCAACCTCGTTCGCCGGGCGGCCTTCGAGGCGGCGGGAGGCTTCGGGGCGCTCAGGGGCGAGGTCGTGGAGGACATCGCCATGGGCCTGGCGATGAAGGCCTTCGCGGGGAGGTACCGAGCGGTCCTGGCCCGCGACGCGGTGGCCGTCCAGATGTACCCGGACCTGCGCGGCGCCCTGGAGGGCTTCTCGAAGAACCTCTACGCTTTCGTCGGCTTCAATCCCCTGAGGGCCGCGATCGGGACCCTCTCGGGGTGGCTCATTCACCTCCTTCCCCCCGCGGTCCTCCTGGCCGCGCCGTGGGTGCCCGCGAGCTTTCTCCTGCCGGCGGCCGTCGCCGCGGGGTTGGAGCTCATCCTGGATGCTGCCATGTGCCTCTGGGCGGGGTATCCGCTCTGGGTGGCTCCCCTCTATCCCGTCCGCGCGGTCTTGTGGAACGTGGCCATGGCCCTTTCGGCGTGGCGCTATCGCACTCGGGGCGTAGTCTGGCGGGGGAGGACCTACCGCCCGTAGGCCTACCCAACCGCCAGAAAAAAGAATAAATTGGAGGTTGAACCGTTACGGATAGGGGCCCGGGCGAGGGCCGCTCCCCGCAGAGCCGCGCGGGGAGGGAGCTTCGAAAGTCCCCCATCCCTCAGAAGGAGCGCCGCCGTGTCCCTCCAGAAGCCGCCCGCGCAGTCCGGATCGACCCTCGCCGCCCTGGCGAACTCCCCCCTCGTGGACGCCCTCTACCAGCAGTGGAAGCTCGACCCCACCGCCGTGGGCCGGGAGTGGCAGATCTTCTTCGAGGGGTTCGAGATGGCCACCTGCCCCCGCTCGTGCGCGGCGGCGGACCAGGCCCGGGACCAGTCGAAGGTGGCGAGCCTCATCTACGCGTACCGCAGCCGGGGCCACGCCATGGCCCAGCTCGACCCACTCGGGAACAACCCCGTCACCATCCCCGAGCTGGAGCTCGGCGCCTTCGGCCTCCAGGACAAGGATCTCGACCGGGTCTTCGACACGGGCCACCTGGGCGGCCCCGAGCGCGCCACCCTGCGGGACATCATCGGCATCCTGCAGGACACCTACTGCCGCTCCGTGGGCGTGGAGTACCTGCACATCCAGGACGTGAAGGTCCGGCGCTGGCTCCAGGCCCGCATGGAGCCCGAGCGCAACCGGCCGACCCTCAGCCGGGAGCAGCGCCTCGAGATCCTGCGGTGTCTCATCGACGCGGAGCTCTTCGAGACCTTCACCCAGAGCCGCTACCCTGGCCAGAAGCGCTTCTCGCTCGAGGGTGGTGAGTCCCTCATCCCCGCGTTCCACGCCCTCGTGGAGCTGGCCCCGGACCTGGGCGCCGAGGAGCTGGTCGTGGGGATGGCGCACCGCGGGCGCCTCAACGTCCTCGCCAACATCCTCGACAAGTCCTACGCCTCCATCTTCTCGGAGTTCGAGGAGAACATCCTGCCCGAGTCCGTGGGCGGCGACGGCGACGTGAAGTACCACAAGGGATACGCATCGGACCACGTGAACCTGAGCGGCAGGCCCCTCCACGTGTCCCTCACGAGCAACCCCAGCCACCTGGAGGCGGTGGACCCGGTGGTCCTCGGCCGCGCCCGGGCCAAGCAGCGCCAGCGGGACGACATGGAGCACCGGAAGAAGGTCATCCCCTTCCTCATCCACGGCGACGCGGCCTTCGCCGGGCAGGGCCTCGTGGCGGAGACCCTCAACCTGAGCCAGCTCGAGGGGTACACCGTCGGGGGCACGGTCCACTTCGTCATCAACAACCAGATCGGGTTCACCACCACGCCCCGGGAGGCCCGCTCCACGGTCTACTCCACCGACGTGGCCAAGATGATCGAGGCCCCCATCTTCCACGTGAACGGCGACGACCCCGAGGCCGTGGTCTACGTCACGGAGCTCGCCCTGCAGTTCCGGCAGGCCTTCGGCAAGGACGTGGTGGTGGACATGATCTGCTACCGCCGCTACGGGCACAACGAGGCCGACGAGCCCGCCTTCACCCAGCCCGTCCTCTACGGCAAGATCCGGCACCGGCCCTCGGTCCGGCGGCTCTACACCCAGCACCTCCTGGAGGGCGGCGTCCTCACGGAGGAGGGCGTCCAGCGGATCACCGACGACTTTCAGGCCCGTCTCCAGAGCGCCTTCGAGAGCGTGAAGGCCCAGGCCGTGGCGCCCCCGGTGCCCAACCCCGGACCCCTGTGGAGCGGGCTCGTGAACCCATACTCCCACGAGCCCGCCGAGACGGCGCCGCCGCGCGAGGCGCTCGTCGACGTGGCCCGGGCCCTCACCACCGTGCCCCAAGGGTTCAGCCTCAACCCCAAGGTGGCCCGGCGTCTGCCCGACGTCATGAAAGCTATGGAGGGACAAGGCACGGTGGACTGGTCCACGGCGGAGCTCCTCGCCTTCGGCACCCTGCTCCGGGAGGGCACGCCCGTGCGCCTCAGCGGTCAGGACAGCGCGCGTGGGACCTTCTCGCAGCGGCACTCGGTGTGGCAGGACATGGCCACGCAGGAGCCCTACGTGCCCCTGAACCACATCGGGCAGGGGCAGGCCAAGTTCTGCGTCTACAACTCCATGCTCTCGGAGGCGGCGGTGCTCGGGTTCGACTACGGCTACTCCATGACCGAGCCCCGCATGCTCGTGCTCTGGGAGGCACAGTTCGGAGACTTCGCGAACGGCGCCCAGGTCATCATCGACCAGTTCGTGGTCTCCTCCGTGGCCAAGTGGCAGCGCGCCTCGGGCCTCGTCATGCTCCTGCCCCACGGCATGGAGGGCCAGGGCCCCGAGCATTCCAACGCCTACCTCGAGCGCTACCTCGCGCTCTGCGCCGACGACAACATCCAGGTGGTCAACCTGACGACGCCCGCGCAGTACTTCCACGCCCTGAGGCGACAGACCAAGCACCCCTTCCGCAGGCCCCTCATCGTCATGGCGCCCAAGAGCCTGCTGCGCCATCCCATGGCGCAGTCGGGTGCGGAGGAGCTCTCCTCGGGCCGCTTCCAGGAGGTCCTGGACGACCCGGCGCCTCCCGCCAAGGCCCGGCGCCTCGTGCTCTGCAGCGGGAAGGTCTTCTATGACCTCCTCCAGCGGCGCACGAAGGACGGCGTGGGCCACGTGGCGCTCGTGCGGGTGGAGCAGCTCTATCCCTATCCGGAGGCGAGGCTCGCGGAGATCGCGGCCAAGTACGCCTCCGCAAGGGAGGTGGTCTGGGCCCAGGAGGAGACGCAGAACCGCGGCGCGTGGACCTTCATGTTCCCCAGGCTCCTAGAGCTATTCCCCAAGGAGCGCGTGCGGTACGTGGGGCGGCCGCCGAGTGCCAGCCCCGCGGCGGGCTCCCTGGCGGTGCACAAGCGGGAGCAGGAAGCGCTGGTCCGGAGCGCCCTCGAGTAGACCGCAGGGGTTTGGGATGAGAAGGAGCGGATGATGCAGATCGATGTGAAGGTCCCGGCGGTGGGCGAGTCGATCACGGAGGGCCTGCTCGCCGAGTGGCTCCGGAAGGACGGCGACGTGGTCCGCACCGACGAACCGCTCTACGTGCTCGAGACCGACAAGGTCACCATGACGGTCAACGCCGAACACACGGGCCAGCTGAAGATCGCCGTGGCCGCGGGCGAACCCGTCAAGATAGGCCAGACGGTCGGTGCGCTGGATACGTCCGTCCAAGCTCCCGCCGCCGCGGTGTCTCGGCCCGAGCCGGGGAGTCGGGGAGCCGGAGAGCCGGCGAAGACCGAAGTGCCGCAGACCTCCGGCCCGCCCATGCACCCCATCGCAGGGATGCCCACGCTCAGGGCGAACCTCGCGGCCGCGCGGGACGATGACGACTTCCCTCCCTCGGTGCGCCGCATGCTCGAGGAGTACCGCCTCGACCCGGCCGCTATCCAAGGCACGGGGCGAGGCGGACGGCTGACGAAGGAGGACGTGGTCGCCTTCCTGGCAAAGACGAGCCAGTCCGAGGCGACAGCTGTTCAAGTGAGCGAGCCGGAGAGCCGGAGAGCCGGAGAGCCGGAGAGGTCAAAGGAGAAGATTCAAGAAAGGGCGCCGGGGGAGCGGCAGACGCGGACGATGATGTCGCCGATCCGCTCGAGGATCGCGGAACGCATGCTCATCTCCCAGCAGTCCACGGCCACGCTCACCACCTTCAACGAGGCGGACCTGGGCGCCCTCGTGGACCTGCGCAAACGCTACCGCGAGACCTTCAAAGCCAAGCACGGCGTGGACCTGACCTACCTGCCCTTCTTCGTGAAGGCCGTGGCGGAGGCCCTCGACGCCGTGCCCGACCTGGCCTCCTGGATCGAGGGGGCGGAGGTGGTGCGGAACCACCACCGCGACATCGGCATCGCCGTGGCCGCCGAGCAGGGCCTCGCCGTGCCGGTGCTCCGCGACGTGGACCGCAAGGGCATCCCCGAGATCCAGCTGGAGATCGAGGAGGTGGCCCGCAGGGTGCGCGAGAAGCGCATCACCCTGGAGGACCTCAAGGGCGCGGTCTTCTCCATCACGAACGCGGGCTCCTACGGTGCTCTCATGGGAACGCCCATCCTGAACCCGCCACAGTCCGGCATCCTGGGCATGTACACGATCCAGGAGCGCCCCGTGGCACGGGAGGGGCAGGTGGTCGTCCGGCCCATGATGTACCTGGCGCTCTCCTACGATCACCGCGTCGTGGACGGCAAGGCCGCGGGGACCTTCCTCAAGCTCGTTGCCGAGACCGTCGCGAATCCGGCAAGGATGCTGTTGGAGATCTGAGAGAACGTGATCGAGCGATCGCGTGATCCGGAGATCGAATCGTCCTGCACCGCGCATGACCCTCGGATCTTCCATCACCCGTTCACCCGATCACCTGATCACCTTTTCCCAAGGGAGACATCCATGGACTCATTCGATCTCATCGTCATCGGCGCGGGCCCGGGGGGTTACGTCTGCGCCATCCGCGCGGCGCAGCTCGGGCTGAAGACGGCTCTCGTGGAGAAGGACCCCGCCCTGGGCGGCACGTGCCTGAACGTGGGGTGCATCCCCTCGAAGGCGCTGCTCGAATCGAGCGAGCTCTTCCACGTCATGCGCCACAAGGCCGAGCCCCACGGCATCGCGCCCGCCTCCGTGAAGCTCGACCTGCCCGTCATGCTCGCCCGCAAGGACGGCATCGTGAGGGACCTCACGGACGGCATCGCGGTCCTCATGAAGAAGAACAAGGTGACGGTCCTGCGGGGCCGGGGCGTGCTCAGAGGCGAGGGCAAGGTGGCCGTGCTCTCCGACGGCGGGGAGCAGGAGATCGCCGCGAAGGCCGTTTGCCTGGCCATGGGTAGCGTGCCGGTCCAGCTGCCCTTCATGCCCTTCGACGGGGAGCGCATCGTCTCCTCCACGGAGGCGCTCTGCTTCGACAAGGTGCCCCAGCACCTCGCGGTCATCGGCGCCGGGGCCATCGGCCTGGAGATGGGGAGCGTGTGGAACCGCCTCGGCGCCAAGGTCACGGTGGTGGAGCTCCTGCCGCGCGTGGCGCCCTTCGCCGACACCCAGCTCTCCACGCTCCTGGAGCGCTCCCTCAAGGCGCAGGGCATGGTCTTCCGCCTCGGTGCCAAGGTCACGGGGGCCAAGGTTGAGGGCGAGACCGTCACGCTCTCCCTCCAGAACGCCAAGGGCGAAGAGGAGGCCATCACCTGCGACAGAGTCCTCGTGGCCGTGGGACGAAAACCCTGCACCGACACCGCGGGCCTCCAGGAGGCTGGCGTCGCGCTGGAGGGCGGGCGCGTGGTCGTGGACGAGCACTTCCGGACCAACGTCCCAGGGGTCTATGCCATCGGCGACCTCATCCGCGGCCCCATGCTCGCGCACAAGGCGGAGGACGAGGGCGTGGCGCTGGCTGAACTCCTCGCCGGTAAGCCGGGCCACGTGAACTACGACGCCATCCCCAACGTGGTCTACACGCACCCCGAGCTGGCGTGCGTGGGACTCACGGAGGAGGAGTGCAAGCAGAAGGGCCTCCCCGTGAAGGTGGGCAAGTTCTACTTCAAGGGCAACGGTCGGGCCAAGAGCTTAAACGAAGACGAGGGCCTGGCCAAGGTCGTGGCCCACGCGGAGACCGACCGCATCCTGGGCGTCCACATCTTCGGCGCCCGGGCCTCGGACATGATCGCCGAAGCCGTCCTCGCCATGGAGATGAAGGCGAGCGCTGAAGACCTCGCGAGGACGTGCCACGCACATCCCACGTTGAGCGAGATTCTCAAGGAAGCGGCAATGGCGGTGGACAAGAGGGCGATTCACGGATAGAGGGCGTGGCACGGCGAAGGGGTTCGGGGAAACGGGGAGGTTTCCCCGAGCAGCGGGCGCCCTGCGTGAGGGCAGGGGGTGACAGCCTGCCGCAGGCAGGCGCCCGAGGGGGGCGGCCGAGCCCCCATAGGGGGAGCGCCACCGGCGCGACGCACGCCCATCCCACCCTCAGCGAAATTCTCAAGGAAGCGGCCTTGGCCGTGGACAAGAGGGCGATTCACGGATAGCCGTTAGAGCTTCATCTGCGCAGTAGAAAAGGGGCCCGCGAGGGCCCCTCTCCTTTTGACTTGAAAATGGTGAAAAAGCCTCACCAGCTCCATGTCAGGGTGACCTCGCCCCCATCGGGGTTGAGGAATCGGAAGGTCGTGAGCACGCCCTTGGGCACGGCCGTCTTGAGGCCCGAGCCCGTGAGCTGGATCTTGCCGGTGTTCTTCCAGGCCACGCTCGTCCACTCCACGCCGGTGATGAAGACCCTGATGCCGTTCTGTAGGTTGCTCCCCGTGGCGGTGATCTTGAAGGGCGGGGAACTCTTCTTGAGGAGCGTCACCACGGGCGGGGCCACGACCTTCACCGTGCCGTTCTTCGAGCACGTCACCGTGGTTCCAGGGATGCTGGCGGTCATGGTCCACGTGAACGTCCCGGGGGTCGCGTAGGTGTGGGTGGGGCTCTGCTGGTTCGAGGTGCCTCCGTCGCCGAAGGTCCAGGAGAAGTTTGGCGCGAGGTTCCCGCAGTTGGCGGGCGTGGCGGTCGCCGCGAAGCTCGTCCCCACTCCGGTCATCCCGATCGCGGGGGCGTTCGCCGAGCATTGGAGCGTGCAAGGCGGCGCGATCGTGATGGTCCCCGAGGAGACGCACAGGCATCCGACGAGGTTGCCCGTGAAGGTCCAGGTGTAGGTCCCCGGCGTCGAGTAGGTGTGGGTCGAATTCTGGTTGGTGCTCGTGTTCGCCGCCCCGCTCGCGGGGTCGCCGAAATTCCAGAGGAAGGTCACGGGCGCCCCCGCGCAGTTCCCCGCGTTTAAGAGCCCCGAGAAGCTGGTGGCCGTTCCCGCCACGCCGGTCTCCGGCACGGTGACGGTGCAGACCGGCTTGCAGACGGCGGTGGCGCCGCTCTTCGTGCAGGGAACCCCGTTGAGCGTGATGGTGCAGGACCAGTTGTAGGTCTGCGCGACGTTCGGATAGGCGTAGACGGGGTTCTGATCCGTCGAGGTCCCGCCGTCGCCGAAGGTCCAGGCCCACGTGATGGCGGCGGGGCAGTTGCCCCCCGGCAGGCCAGAGGCGGCGAAATTCGCCATCCCTCCAGCGCAGACCGCACCGGGGCCGTGGGCC
>JGI20214J51088_10002540_pt1 | contig 12121 bp, 15 predicted proteins | sample WetSurMetagenome_FD_51088 | JGI IMG/M metagenome (IMG submission 51088)
TAAACGCTCTTCAGACGCTGGCCCACCTCTTCAATGTGGCGGGCAAGTTCTTCCTCGCTGAACAATCCACGCTTGAGCATTGAGTGTGCCAGCGCCAGAAGCTGCCGTTCGGGGAANGGCACATCCTCGTAAAGCGTTTCGGACAAATCGTCCTCTTCAGCCCGGCGCTCGAGCGACGGCAGTGCGCAAGAGCCCGGCTCAACCTGATCGTATGGCTTGACGCAGGAATCGGCAGCAAGCATGTCGCAGGTCGCTTCCAGGTCGATCTTCCAGGGCGGATCGGGATTGGTGACCCCGTATTGCGCCGCCAGGTCCTCCCATACCCGCCCGCGTCCGCGGACTTCCTCAAGCACGCCGATAGGCGTCGTATCAGTCCCCTGCCAGCTCTTGAAGGCGTGACTGTTGTTTTCAGCGGTAGCCATGACTCACTCCTTACCTGTTAGCGCACATGTTGATCAATGGTCGTGGTGCACCGGGCGGTTCGCCTTGAGCACCGGACGCTTGGCGTTCGAGGTGATACCGGGCTTCGGCACCGCGACGCCGATCAGGCAGTCGCGCGTCACGATTTCGGTCAACTGGTCCTCGGTCCAGCCCTCCGTGCCCTCGGGACGCACGGGCATCACGATGTAGCGGGTNTTCTGGTTGGAGTCGGCGACGCGGACCTGGACTTCGGCCGGCAACTGCAGGCCGAACTCGGCGAGCACCTGGCGCGGCCAGCGCACCAGGCGGCGACGGTAGTTCGGGGTGCGATACCACTCGGGCGACTGCCCAAGGATCGGGCGCGGGTAGCACGAGCACAGGGTGCACACCACGACATGCTTCAGGGTCGGCGTGTCCGCCAGAACGCGCAGATTGCAGTAGTCGCTGGGGGTGCCGAACTGGGTCGGAGGGCTGGTCACCCAGTTTACGCCGACAGCCTTGCTGGCCTCGACGCCATCTTCGATGCAAAGCTTCTTGTACTCTGGATCCAGCCAGGCTTTGGCAACCAGGCGTGCCGCGGGCACGGGACCCAGGGTATGCACGTATTCCTTCCAGACGCGATGGTCTTCAGCTGAAAAAAGTCCTTTTTCGATGGCAAGTTCGCGTACAGCCATTTCGAGAATTTCGAAATCGCTGACTTCATCGACCATTGGCGCCGGCTTGTGGCTGTGATCGTGGTCATGGTCATGGTCATGGTCAGACATGTGTATTTCCTCTTGTCAATAATGTCCGTGGGTCGATTCAGGCCGACTCAAGATAACGTTCCGGGATCTCGGTCTCGACGGTATCGTTGGCGAAGGCGTCGCTGTACTCGGGCCAGAGTTCCTTCTGCGGAAACACGATGCTGTAGAACCACTCGGAATGATCNTCGTTGCCGAAGGCCTCGTCTTCCGCCGCAGGGCTTTCGTACACCAGCCTGACGATCGTGCCTACCGCGCCGCGGGTATAGGTCATGGTGCGGGTGTAGAACAGGTCCGGCAGGTCCTTGATGCGCACGCGGTCGCCTTCCTTGAACCTGGCCTTGCCGGCCTGGCCCTTGAAGCACTGGGGATCGCCGATGCCGGTGGCCATCTTGGCGTGATGGGTTCTGTCGTAATGTGGCTTGTTGCTCATAGCGTTTTCACCTCGTGTAGTTACTTGGTCTTTGCGGGGAGGTACTCGCCCAGACCCTGCCCGGACTTCGCGCGCGCTCTCAGTTCGACAATCTTGTTGTGCAGCTCGGTAAGCGTGCAGTACTGCTTGTCGACCAGGATGCGGGCGGCCGTCATCAGCCAGCGGCCGTAGTAGGGCATGCCGAGGTATACCGTTTGGCCGACATCGACGTTCTGCTTGCGGCGACGCTCTTCCGCCGTCCACACGCCGCGCCAGGCCAGGCATTCGCAGGTGGCAAAGGTATTCAGTTCCCAGACTTCCTCTTCCTTCTCGTGATACACGATGGGCGTATCCGGCTCGCCGCCGACGTCGTGCGGCGTCCGCGTGTAGGCCCTGAAGAGGGTATGGTCGATTTCAGTGGGGGCGGGGGCATGCGTCTGCTTGTGCAGCGCCGGCTGCAACTGACCGACCGTGTTGAGGTGTCGGAGCACCTCTTCTCTGGTAGACGATGACATTGTTTTCGGCTCCTAATTTGGATTACGAACAAGTCGGCATGCGCGAAGAGTTCAATCGAAATTCACGAATGCGCTAACCAAGCTTCTGATGATTCCTGTCAACGACTGCTGCGCTTTTCAAGCGTCGACCGTCCAGAACGGCGCCTCAAATCATTGATGTTCACAACTATGGACCGTTTGAAAATAAATTCCCAAGACTTAATTCCGATGAGTTCCATAGGAGTTGGCTATGGCTCGGAATGCTCTTTTTCTGTGCTCGATCCACTGCCTGGCAGAGACAGCGGAACACCCCGGACACGGGCCTGCGGGAGAATGCGCAACGGGTGGCATGACCGCATTCAAACTGCATCACGCCGCCAGCATCTGTTGGCAACGCGTGCGGCAGGGTCGACCTGCCGTCCCGGTGGCTGGGCACGCGCAAGCCCGGCCGGATTTTTCGGCGCACCGTTTCAGGGCGCGGAGTGAAGGGCGTCATGTGCGGCGGGCCAGATACGTGTAGTAATTGCATGCTGCGAAAAACGTTCCGTTTTCCATCGCCTGAAGCTGCTCCTCGAGCCAGACGTCCACCGCCTGCGCCGGCAACAAGCCCGCCCGCTTGACNTACGGCGCGTAGGTCTCCATGAACGACTTGAAGTAGCTTGCGTGTCCGATTTCTGCCACGGCATCGCCCCAGGCGGCGGTCAGCTTCAGCCCGAATTCNGGCAACAGCCGNGGCAAGTCGCGCATGATCCGCGGATTGTTGAAGGTGGCGCTTGCCAGGGCCACATCCATTTGATGGCCGAAGCCGTGATCCGGAAATGCGTAAGTCAGCGAGGCGTAATCGCCGTCGAAGATGACCACCGTGCCACCCGGGCGAACGACGCGCGCCATCTCGCTCAGAACCATCGCCGGCTCGGTGACGTGGCTAATCAGCGTGTGGGCGATCACCACGTCGAATGTCGCGGGCGGGAAATCNAGGTGATGGGCATCACCGACTTGAAAGACAAGCCGGTCGCTGACATGTTCGACCTGCGCGAACCGGTTCGCGGCCTCGATGAAATGACTGCACTGATCAACGCCGACTGCCCTGCCCGTGAAGTCGTCGCGTCGGGCGAGGAATCGCAACATCGCGCCTGTGCCGCAGCCCACCTCCAGCACCCGGGCAGACGGCGGCAGGACCAGACGAACCACATAGTTGTCGAGCAACCGCGCGAAGACCTCGTCCTGGGCGCGGCTTTCGAGCCGGGNGATGAGGCGCTCGAGCGCTGCATCATCAAGTTCGTTGACGAAACGGTGGGGATCACGCGCAGCCATGTTTCACCTCTTATCCAGCCAGGAGTGGCTGCACAACGCATCCGGATTCAGTGAANACCCATGCGTTATCTGCCAACTGCGGTAGCGCCGCCAGAGCGTGATGGGCGCCGGCCACAGCAGGCGCCCATCACAGAGACGGCGCCGCGGCAACCTGTAAAAAAGCCGCCTCAGGAAGAGGCGGCAGCCATAGGACATCCGGCACAGGAGGTGGTACTAAAGCCGGAATGCTGAGTCCTATTTCTTGAAATCAAAGCTGCATTACCAGGATTTGTAAGGCAGGAACTTGCCGCTGATGGTGACCAATACGCGATCGCCTTTCGGATCTTCCTGCTTGTCGATGTTCATGGTGAAGTCGATGGCACTCATGATGCCGTCGCCGAATTTCTCGTGGATCAGCTCCTTGATGGTCTCGCCATAGACGTTCAGCATTTCGTACCAGCGGTAGATCACCGGGTCGGTCGGGATGGGGCGATCCCAGGACTTGTGCGGGAAGCGCTGGAGCGCCGTCGATACCCCGCCGTCGAGATCCAGCACTGCGGCCACTGCATCCGCNTGCTGTTTTTCGAGATGGTTCATTCCCAGGCAGGCCGAGCAGGTGTACTCGGCGGACAGGCCCGCCGCTTTTGCGATGTCGCTCCACTTCAGGCCTTTTTCAAACTTGGCCTGGAGAATGGCATCTTTCATTTCAGTTTTGTTCATTTGCATCGTCCTTGCGTATTGACTCGATCGCACGTGCGCCCGCAGCGGCGGTTATGCCCCCGACCTGCTGCGTGCCCCCATCAGGTNAAAATCCGGAACCTTGATGACATCTCCCACCTGCCCGGATGTCTCCGGTNAAAAGCCGGAGACTCCGGTCCCTCGATCAGGCGGCTGCCCGGTAGAGGCGCGAATGGAAGATCTTGCTGCCCTGGAACCGATAGAGGCCTTTTGCGCCGGCAAGAACGGCCAGGTCGATCAACGGTTCAATCATGACGACCGCCATGTAGGCCATACCGAATGACCCCACCTCGGCAAGGTTGGCGGCACCCGCCCCCTGTCCGTAAATCGCCCAGAAGGCAACCCAAGCCACCACGCCGCCCTGGTAGGCGGTTGAAAGCGCCAGACACTGGGCGTACGCCACATCCTTGTAAGCCGTATTCGCCGGAATGATGCGACGAGCCAGTGCGCCAAGGGCCAGCAAGGGCACCAGCAGCGTCGTGACGTTCATGCCGTATTGAGGCAGATCCGCGGGTGCGAAGAAAACTCCCTGAGTCAGCAACCCGAGCGCCAGACCGATGGCTGCCGGTGCGGCACCAAACATGAGGAAGAGAGTCGAACCCAGTATCAGGTGTACCTCCGATACCCCAACCGGGTAATGCGGGAATATCTCGAAAAAGCTGAACACCAGCAGTGCCGCGATCAGGCTGCGCATACCGAGCGGAATCACTCCGTCCTGCTTGATCGAGTCCCATGCCAGCTTGGCCGTGTATGCCAACACAGTGACCGCCGTAGCGGAGCCCAGTGCCATTTTGGCGCCATCAACAATACCTGGTTCAATATGCATAATCGCTCGCTCCTGTTTCGTACTTGCTATGGATCATGTCGACCGACCGGAGTAAGTCGACGGTTTGGAAATCGTTACCACAGATCACCGGACACTCACATGCCGGCTCGCCTTGCTTCACACCCAGTGCCACAGAAAAAATGCGGTGACCGGTTTTCATCAAGAGGCGGCGGCGGCAGAACATGTTGCAACCCCCAGTCAATGAACATTTCCGAACGGTCTTACGATGCTCGCGCCAGTCACCTGGCCTCATGACCAATGGCGTGAGGCACTTGCTCCTGGTCAGCTGCCTTGCATGAGCGAGCAGCTCAAGCCACCGTGAACGGAACTATGTATCATGCGAAGATTGTTTTCCAAGACTAAATTCCGATCAGCTCTATAGGGATTGACTATGGATCGAAACATCATCTTCCCGCGTTCGGTCCGCTACCTGCTCGCGGTGGCCGAGCACCATAGCTTCACGCGTGCGGCCGAAGTGTTGTGCGTCTCGCAGCCGACGCTGTCGCAGCAGATCAAGCAACTGGAGGATTTGCTGGACGTGCAGTTGCTGGACCGGTCCGGGCGGACCGTGCGGCTGACCGCTGCCGGAGAAGTCTATTTGCACTATGCACGCCGCGCGCTGGGAGAACTGAATGCGGCACAGCGGGCCATCCATGAACTGCAGGATCTGAGTCGCGGTTCGCTCCGCCTGGGGATGACGCCGATCACCGATTTCCTGACTACCCCACTACTGGAGCAATTCAACGCCCGCTTTCCCGGCATCACCGTGAGCACGCTGGAAATGCCCCAGAATGACATCAGGGATGCCTTGGCCGAAGACCGCGTCGACATCGGTATTGCCTTCAGCAGCACCCTCTCGACCGAAGAGAGCTCGGACGATATCGACAGCCACATTCTGTTCATCGAGACGCTCGGCCTCGCAGTCGGCGAGAATCACCCGCTTGCGGGACAGCAGGGGCCGCTGAGCAAGCATGCGCTGGAACAGGAACCGCTGGTGCTGTTCAATACCGATTATGCGTTGCGCCGCCACATTGACCTGTATTGCCTTGAGCATGGCATCACGCCACCCGTCGCGATGGAGGCCACCTCGCTGAGCGTGATCGTCGAAATCGTTCGCCTCGGCCGGCTTGCCACCATTCTTCCCGTCACCATTGCCTGCTCGCAGCACGGGCTTTACTCGATTCCCCTGCTGCCAGAATTGCCCCGCCACACGATCACCCTGATCTGCCGCAAAGGCTCGAACAAGAGTCCGGCCTGTCAGGCCTTTGCGGAACTGGCGGCAGAATGGACCGCTACGCGGTGTCAGGTAAAACCCAGCAGTCACCGGTACAGACCCTGCCCGCTGGCCGATGCGTGCGCCCGCGACAAATCNAATTCAGCCTGCGATGACGCCTTCGACGAGCCGCCATCCACATGGAACGAATCCGCTGGCGGCAATGTTGCGGACTCGTTGCCGACCGGCAAAACGGTGATGTGACGTCTGTGCGGTCTGCCCAGGTGCTTCCAGCAGCTGGATCCATCGCCTTCTGGCGCATCAATGCACCGTTTCTGCGGGGGTCCTACAGCCATACGGCGAGTGGGCGGACATCATCAGCACTCAAGGCGATGAGTCCATCGCAACAACGATCTCCATGCATCGCCCCGCATCACAATGGTCTTGTCCCGGCTTTCGTGATCCCGCCATACGGGCTGTGAATTTTCGTCGGGAACGCACCGGTACAAACATGAACTCCAGGCGGATCGGTCGATGAATCAGGATTTTCGAAACCCATAATCCATTCCTATTGGCGCAATCGGAATAAGGTCTTGGACAACAATTTCTGCCTGATCCATAGTCGTACATAATGGCGCCTTATCGAGGCACTTCGTGCAATATCACAGCTGCTCGCCTTGATCTGAAATGGCTTCCATTCCTTGGTCATTTGTTGAAACCGGCTCAAGAGTGGCCGGGGTTATCGATCCGGGCAGTTTCGCAAGAAACCATCGCCCTTCAGACGCAAGGCCCCCCGGATAGCCAGTGCGCCTGCTCCCGAATCCCGAACAATTCATCGATCCGATGAATGACCTTACCCCGGATGTTTCTGCCTGGAATGCAAGATGAAAATCGAGTTGGCCGATATTTACCGTGATACTGAGCTGGGCCGCGAAGCGGAAGCGCTTCTGTCTCCCTGCGTGATTTGTGGTCAATGCGAACCCGTCTGTCCTACCTTCCGGCTGCTCAATGAAGGGTGGGACGGCCCACGCGGTCGAATTTATTTGATCAAGCTCATGCTGGAGGGAAAAGAGCCCAACCCGACTTCATTGCCTCCCGCCTTCACCGCCAACACGCTTGAAGGAAGGACGATCGGCGCCAACGTTCAGCTTCACCTTGATCGCTGCCTCAGCTGCCGTTCCTGCGAAACCAGCTGCCCGCAAGGCGTTCGCTACGGCCGCCTGCTCGATATCGGGCGGGAACTGGTCGAAAAGGACGTGCAACGTCCCCTGAAGGAGCGATTGGCGCGCCGGGCAGTGCGTGCCGTGGTGACCCACCGCACCCGTTTCACCGCATTGCTGCGCACCGGCCAGGCCCTGCGTCGATTCCTGCCGGCCGATCTGCGTGCCAGGATTCCGCAGCGGCGACCGGCCGGCGCCTGGCCGGATCGCGCGCATGCCCGCAGCATGGTGATCTGGCAGGGATGCGTGCAACCGGCGCTGGCGCCGGATATCAATGCCGCCGCGGCGCGCGTGCTGGATCGTTTCGGCATTCGGCTGATTCCGGCGAGCGACGGCTGCTGCGGCGTCCTGAGCCATCACATGGCGGCAACCGACGAGGCGCGTGCTTTCATGCGCAGGAATATCGATGCCTTGTGGCCGCACATCGAGGCGGGGGCCGAGGCCCTCGTCCTCACTGCCAGCGGCTGCGGCATGCACTTCCGCGACTACGGCCAGCTGCTGCAAGATGATCCCCAGTACCGCGACAAGGCAAGGCGCGTGTCGGAACTGGTGAAAGACATCGCGGAGGTCGTCGCCGACGAATGGNAGGAGCTCCCGCCCCANGAGGGTCCTGCGCCGCAGCCCGTGCGACGCATCGTCTTCCAGTCGTCCTGCAGTCTGCAGCACGGGGAGAAACTGAACGGGGTGGTCGAGAAACTGCTGAAGCGCGCCGGGTTCAAACTGCTCCCCGTCACCTATCCCTTCATGTGCTGCGGGGCGGCGGGCAGCTATTCGCTCCTGCAGCGGTCACTGTCGGAATCGCTGCGTGCGCGCAAGCTGGACACGCTGATGGCCAGCCGCCCGACGGCCATCGCCACGGCCAACATCGGCTGCCTGACGCACCTGGCGGAGGCTTCGCCGGTGCCGATCAGCCACTGGATCGAATTGCTGGATGAAACCTTGACTGCCAGAGAGGCACAGGGTACCCAGGCTCGTGACGCCGTGGTTTCAACAAACTGAAGATCCGCGCCACACCGACTTCAGGCTCAAGCCCGCTCAGCCAGGCCTGCCCGCTTCGATGCCTGGCATGCCGACGAAGCGATCCAATGACCTGAAGTCATCGATCCAGCGTTGAACGCCAGGGTAAGCCGAGACATCCACTTTTCCTTCCCGGGCAAGGGCCGTGTAGGGAAAGCAGGCTATATCCGCTATTGTCGGCCCTGGGCCTGCAAGCCACTGCTCAGAACTCAGACGAGTCTCAAGGACATCAAGCGCCTGGCGGGCAATCTGTTGGGCTGCCTGAAGATTGCCCGCCAGGCCGAACTGCATGATCGCCCGTGCCTGAAAGAGGCCGGATTGAATCTCGTTCTGGGCGAGTTCGAGCCACTGCACGACCTCGCTGAAGCTGAGCGGATCGCGCGGCAGCCAGCTCGCCGTCTCGTCGTAGCGCAAGGCCAGATAGCTCAGAATGGCCGTCGAGCCCCAGAGGGTGGCGTCGCCATCCTGAAGCGTGGGGATCTGTCCCCGCGGATTCAGCCGAAGATAGCTGCTGTCTACCTGATTCCTGCCATCCTGCATGGGAACCGGAATGCGGTCGTAAGGCAAGTTCAGAAAGGACAACAGCAGTCGGACCTTGTAGGCATTTCCTGACCGCTCGCGGTCATAGAGCTTCAGCATGGACGCTCCCGCTCAGGCTGGATGCCGGCCTCGATCAACTTGAGGAGGACATCCGCTTCGGCCAGTTGGGCTTCGCTGAAAACATGGATGCCGGCTTGTTGCAGCAGCGTGGCCGTTACACCGCGATTGGGTACCCGGGTGTCAGTGAAGCTGCCGTCGAAGGTGAAACCCGTCCCGCACGATGGGCTGCCCTCTTTCAGCACCGCAATCCGGATCTGCTGTGCACGTGCCCGTTCCAGTGCCTGCTCCGCACCGCGCACGAGGTAAGCCGACACATCCCGGCCATTGGAGTCGAAAATCCTGGCGGTGCCTGCAAGCACCCGCATGCCCCCCGCTCCATGGGCAATCTCGGCGCGCGGACGTGGAACAGGCAGCCCCCCGGCAACTTCCGGACACACGGACACGACGCGCCCCTCGTGCAACCAGCGTTGCAGGATGACGTCATCGCATCGCATATCGCCACCGTTGTAGCGAACGGTCTCGCCCAGCAGGCAGGCACTCACGAGGACGAATTCCATGGTGCCCCTAAGGCCGGCAACCCACGGCAGCGAGGGATGACAGCCGCAGAACACCCCGGGCCGGCGACCTCACCCACGGTTTCAAAGCAGTTCTCCGCCTATGGTGGAAATAACCCGACCGCCCACGCTGACTTCACGTGCGCCACTGGCCATACGCGCACGCAGCATGACCAGAGAAGGACGGCGGACTTCATAACCCTGCTCGATTCGCAGAGACAAATCGCCCCCACCCAACAAACCATGTTGCAGCAGGTAGGCACCGAGGAATGCTGCGCCGTTTCCCGTCGCCGGATCCTCGCGCACGCCGTGCGCCTCGAAGAAGAACCTCACGCACAGGTCGTTCTGCGGGTGATGCGTCTGGCGGCAAAACAGGTAGATCAGCGGCGGAAAGCCTTGCACCGCCAGCGGCGCGTAGGCGTCGAGATCCAGCTTGCTGCGCCGCAACGCGTCGAGGCTGCGCAACGGCACGATCATGGCCGATATGCCGGCGGTGATCTGCTGGACGGGGCTCTCGATCGCAATGTCCTCAGGCGAAATGCCCAGCGCTGTCGCAATGGGTTCACGGGCACAGCTCGCACCCAGCGCCACTGGCGGCGCGAGAAACCACGCCACTTCTTCTCCCTCGGCAGAAAATTCGAACGTAACGGGCACCTGACCGACCGCAAGGTTCAGCCGCACCGGCCCGGAAGCCTCGGGGGCAACGTGATGGCGCAGACCCACGCGGTGCCGAGGATCGGATGCCCGGCAAAGGCAATCTCCCGCGCCGGAGTGAAGATCCGCACACGGTAGCCGCCATCCGCCTCGGGTTCGGGCGTCACGAATGTCGTCTCCGAGTAATTCGTCTCCGCCGCGATCAGCTGCATCGTTGCGTCGGGCAGGTCATCCGCGCCGACCACCACCGCCAGCGGATTCCCCGAGTAGGATTGCTCTGCAAAGACGTCGACGATGTAGAAACGGTGTGTCATGGTCTTGCCTGCCCCGTGGCGTCCAATGATTGAACAGGTGTCATGCGCGCGCCAGCTTCGCACGAACCTCAGCGGCTTGTCCATGAAGCGAGCTGAGGCCACAGCCACGTTGGAATCACGGTTTCAACAAGAGTGCGGGTCCCTTGCGAACCTGTCTGGCCTGTCTGCGTCTCATGGTTTATTGCGGCAAGGATTGCAGCAACTCGTTCATTTGCTTGAAGCGCGGGGCTTGCACGCGTTGGGCCAGATCCCGGGCCTTATCATACGCACCGGAAAAAAGCGCCGGAATGACCTCCTGGTCGCGTGTCTGTTTGAACGCATCCCAAATGACCTGGAATTGCATCAGCTGCGGCCGCATCGCAAGCAGCGCTTCGTTCTTCAGGGCAGCACCGAGGATGGCGTCGAGATCCTTGCTCGATGCCAGGGCCTCGTCATAGCGCATTTCCAGGACGGCGCGATCATTTTCGCTCAGCATGGCCATGGTGTGTTGCCGCGTCATGTTCAGCGTGGCCTTGATGTCGGCCACCTGACCGGCCTGGACTGGACCCGAAAAAACGAACCAGGTGAATGAAGCCAGCAGGGCGGCAATGATTCTATTCATCTTGTTTTCCTTAACGAAATCGGAGGAGGCTCCCCCGGCGGCTTGACATGCTGTGGCCAAGGGCGTTCAAGCATACCCCTTAACCGGGAAGCCTCCAGCCACCATGCCATCCCTTCTGTCGCGCTCAACCTGTCAGCGCCGCAGCCTTGGTCTGCACATTTGGCTCAGCCTTGGGTTAGGGAAACCCTGAACAAGTCGTCGCCCCGGCGAAAGCCGGGGCGACGACTTGTTCAGGGCTTCCTTAGCACCTCGGCCAGCGTTTCCGGCGAAATCGTCGTGGCCTGCGCAAACCCGCCGACGAAGCGGATCGACTCCGGCACGATCGCGAACAGCGAGAAGTCGGAGAAACCGAACATCATTTCGCTCTGGGGGAACCGCGCGAGGTAAGCCGCCTTCGCCGCGGCATGCCCGGGCGTGCCACCGGCAAGCTGCACCGCCTCGCCCTGCACCGTGATCCGCGCCAATTCCTGGGCAATCACCCCGGGCATGGGCGTCGCGATCACCAGCAGACTCACTTGCGGACTCGCCAGCATGTCCTTCGTGTGCGCCGCGAGCTGGCTGACATGAATGACTAACGCCGTGCTGCCGGGCAGCAGAGCGAAGGGCACCATGGACACGTAGGGCTGGCCCTGGTGCAGCGTGCCGAGGGAAGCCACTTGCTGGGTTCGCAGCAGGTCGCGGAGGGTCTGGGCGTGGGCGGGGTTCATCGTTGGGCGTATGGCTCGTCGGCGCTTGTTCTGAACGTACCCAGTTTACTCAATGTATTCGGTCAGAATGGATGAAACGGGCCGGAATTCGCCCATGGGCATTTACGAATGCCACCTCCAGAGATGGGCTGCAATCGGCCAACTGCCGCCGTTCGAAGATCCCGGAAAGCGGCCATCTGAACGACTGCTGCGATTCGGAACTGATCTTACCCAAAGACGGTGGACAAGCTGCCCACCGCCTCGGTGCAGACCGCTTTTGGTCTGGGTTTCGTGTCGGCGGTGTTCGACAACATCCCGCTCACCAAGCTCGCGCTCGAC